>ERZ795030.3137-NODE-3137-length-18151-cov-4.866269_pt1 | contig 18151 bp, 13 predicted proteins | sample MGYA00375122_ERZ795030 | MGnify/ENA primary metagenome ERZ795030 (study PRJEB30165, sample SAMN05720146) | activated sludge metagenome | isolation source: anaerobic digester from wastewater treatment plant | place: Japan | collected 2015-04-20 ... | reverse complement strand
AGGTCGCTTGAAAAGCAGTCGTGTCGGCTGCGGGAATGCCTGGAGCAGGTGGTTTGCAGCCTGGGTGAGCGCTTGCTGGCAGGCCGCGTCGTGGTACAGATCGACTGCGCAGCAGATTTGCTTGCAGCGGGCAGCACCGAGGACTGGTCAAGCATCTTCAGCAACCTGCTTGGCAACTCCCTCAAGCATGGGTTCAAGGGGCGCGAGCAGGGTCGGATAGCTGTCGAAGTCAGGCACGACGCAAAGGGCTTGCGGGTCAGTTACAGCGATGACGGCATTGGGCTGGCAGCCCAGTCACTGGTGCGCATCTTCGACCCCTTTTTCACCACCGACCTCCAGCATGGCATGGGACTCGGGATGCATCTTGTGTACAACCTCATTACCCACCGCCTTGGTGGCAACATCACCTGCGCGAGCACGCACGGATGCGGCGTGCAGGTGCAGATTGAGGTGCCTTCCTGAACACGCCCGACGCGTTCTCCGGGCGGTGCGCCAGCCTGACGATCAGGTGTTTTACCTGAGCGCCTCAGGTATTGACCCGATTGGCTTTCTGCTGGCCGGTGGCTACGATGAAAAGTATCCAGCCGCATATGGATCAAGGAGATTGCCCAAATGGAAACATCAGTTGCACCCTTTCGCGAAGCATTGGAATCTTTGGATCGGATCAAGGCAGACAACATCTTTCAGCAGGTGCTTGTGAAACGAACACCGATTGAGGCGGTCGAGCAGGTGGTGGTGCCCGCACTTGAGCAAATCGGTGCCGCCTGGCATGCCGGTGAGGTGGCTTTGTCGCAGGTCTACATGAGTGGACGCTTCTGCGAAGAACTGGTTGACAAGACGCTGCCACCGAGTGACCCGGATCGCAAACATCAGCCCCGTTCAGCCATCGTGGTGCTGAGCGACTACCACGATCTTGGCAAAAGAATGGTGTATTCGGTCATGCGCGCCAGTGGTTTTGAGTTGTTTGACTACGGGCGCATGGATGTCGACGCGCTGGTCAAGCGCGCTGTCTCGGACAAGATTCGGGTGCTGATGATCTCTGTTTTGATGCTGCCGTCGGCCCTGAAGGTGCGCGAAGTGTGTTCAGCGCTGAAAAAAAATGGCGCTGATGTCAAGGTGATTGTGGGCGGTGCGCCTTTTTTGTTCGACAGCGAACTCTGGAAAGAAGTTGGTGCCGATGCCATGGGCAGCAGCGCGTCGCAGGCGGTAACGATAGTTGAGCGCATGATGGGAGAACTGCAATGACATCTGCAACCATGACCTCCATGCAGCGGGTTCTGACCACCTTGGGTCACCAGGAGCCTGACCAGGTACCCTTGTTTCTGCTGACAACCATGCACGGTGCCAAAGAACTCGGGATGTCCATCGAACAGTACTTTTCCAAAGCCGAACATGTGGCGCAAGGGCAAATGTTATTGCTTGAAAAATACCGGGGCGATTGTGTCTATCCGTTTTTTCATGCGTCGATTGAAACCGAGGCCTGGGGCGGAACCACCCTGTTCTCGCCAGAGGGTCCCCCGGTATGTGGTGACCCCATCATCACCCGACCCACGGACATAGAAACCCTTTCTTCACCCAGGGTTGCGGACTCGCCAGCGTTGCAAAAGGTTCTGGCCACCATTCGCGAGCTCAAACAACAGGTGGCAGACACCGTGCCCATCATTGGCGTGGCGATCTCGCCGTTCTCGCTGCCGGTCATGCAAATGGGCTTTCATTCTTATATTGAGCTGATGCACGAACAGCCCACCTTGTTTGACAGGCTGATGCAACTCAATGAGGAATTCACCGTGGAATGGGCCAACGCCCAGTTGGAAGCGGGTGCCACGGCGATTTGTTACTTTGACCCGGTGTCGTCTACCACCAGCGTTCCACGCGGGCTGTATCTCAAGACCGGCCAACAGGTGGCAAAGCGTACGCTGGCCAGAATCAAAGGCCCCACCGCCACCCATCTGGCCTCCGGGCGTGGTCTTTCCATCGTGTCGGATATTGCTGACACCGGCACTGCAGTGGTTGGGGTCAGTGCCCTCGAAGATCTGGCTGAACTCAAAAAAGCGGCTGCTGGGCGGGTCACGCTGCTGGGCAATCTCAATGGCGTGGAAATGCGGCGCTGGACACCGCAGCAGGCCGAGCTGGAAGTCAAGCGTGCAATTGCAAAAGCCGGGCGTGGTGGCGGGTTTGTGCTGGCCGACAACCATGGCGAAATCCCCTGGCAAGTGCCTGAGGCTGTGCTGCTGGCCATCCGCGATGCGGTGGCACGCTGGGGCCGGTATCCACTGACCTGGGCAGCAGACTGGAAAGACTAGCCGCCACTCACCAGTGAGCGTGTTATGGCCAAGCTCTGTATCTTTGGATGCCGGAATTTTCAGATGGAGGTGCAAGCCTGCCTTGCGGCTGAGGCTTGGCCGGATGTCGTTTCGCGGGCTTTCCCCGCACGTTGTGGGCGACCACCGGTGCAGTGGGAAGAGCTTCGCGGTCTTCTGCCCGACGATTGTTCGGATGTGCTGATTTTGGGTCGTGCCTGCCTTGCCGCGCTGGGCGACCCGCCCGCAGACTTTCCGGCCACACGGGTACTGGTTCAGCAGCAGTGTTTCCATCTGCTAGAGGGTGCCACATGGGTGGATCAGGCGATCGCCGATGGTGACTACCTGATGAGTCCAGGCTGGCTGCAAAACTGGCGAACACATGTGGCCAACCTGGGCTTTGCCGACGACACCGCAGCAGCATTTTTTCAGGACTTTGCAAAGCGTCTGGTTTTGCTCGACACCGGCACCGACGACAAAGCGACTGGTCAACTGGTGCAGATGCAGGTGGTCGTCGGTTTGCCGGTTCACCGCATAGGGGTTGGGCTCGATCATCTGCGCTTGTTCCTGCATCGACTGGTGCTGGAATGGCGGCTCGCTCAAGCCCAGAGGCTGATAAAGCAGCAAGTCAAAGATCACGCGCGCGAACTGGCTGACCACATGACCGCGATGGACCTGTTGGCACGGATGACCAAATCTCGCACCGAACCTGAGGTCATCGGTGCCATTGAAGACCTGTTTCGCATGCTGTTTGCGCCAGCCGTCTGGTACTACATTTCAGCCGAACCAACGCAAGGGGCAGGCTTTCATGATGTGCCCGCCGAGATCGCAGAGCAGGTTCGGGCATTGAAGGCGGCTTATGGGTGGACCTGTTCTGGCGAGGGATTTTTGCTGCGGGTGGCGCGCGATGAGCATGTGTTTGGCCATATTGCAGTGGATGGCCTGGCCTTCCCCCAACACCGTCAGCGCTACCTCAATCTGGCCCTGGCCATGACCGACATGATGGCGCTGGCGATTGAAAACGCCAGAACCCACAAGCGGCTGGTCGAAGCCGAAAAAATGGCCTCGCTGGGGGTGATGGTGGCCGGTGTGGCCCACGAAATCAACACGCCAGTGGGTGTCGGGGTGCTGGCTGCGTCCACCATGCAGTCGCGCACCCAGTGGCTGTCGCAAAGCTTTTCAGAGCGGCGCATGACGCAATCAGACCTGCAAGGCTATCTGAAGGATTCGCAGGCCCAGTCGTCGTTGATCCTTTCCAATCTGGAGCGCATCGGGCTGTTGATTGACAAGTTTCGCCAGGTGGCTGTCAATGGTTTGCCGCAGACGAAAAGTCGCTTTCGGGTCAAAAGTTGCATCAACGAGGTGATCCACAGTTTTGGTGATCGCATGCCACCCGAACGTATCCGGGTCAAGCTGGTTTGCGACGATGCTTTGGAGCTTGAGAGTTACCCAGGTGACTGGACCAGCATATTCACCAACCTGATATCCAACTCGCTGCAGCACGGCTTCGCGGGGCGTGACCTGGGGTGTATTCAAGTGCAAATTGCGCAATTGAACGCCCAGCTTTCCATCATTTACTCGGACGACGGCAATGGACTCACGCCTGAAGCGCAAGTGCGCATTTTTGACCCATTTTTTACCACCGACATGCAAAATGGCATCGGTTTGGGCATGCACCTCGTCTATAACCTGATCACCCAGCGCCTGGGTGGACGTATAGTCGTTGAGGGCAGCCCCGGTGCGGGGGTGTGTTTTCACATTGAGGTCCCCAATCACGATGGTCCAAGAGAAATGCAATGACTGAATCTGACACCTTTGCCGACCTGTTTGCACCTGAACCAGAGTCTGTAGCGGCACCCGAAGGTTGCGCTGCATCGGCCTGGAAAGTGCTGCTGGTGGACGACGAAAAAGATATCCATGCCGTCCTGAACCTGGCACTCAGGGACATGCGGGTCGAAGGTAAGCCGCTTGAGTTGCTGGACGCACACTCGGCTACTGAGGCCAAACAAGTATTGGCAGACCATCCGGACATCTCTTTGATATTGCTGGATGTGGTGATGGAGTCCGAGCTGGCTGGCCTGAATCTGGTGCGCCATATTCGTCGTGACATCTGCAACCGCATGGTTCAGATTGTTCTGGTCACCGGGCAGCCCGGCTATGCGCCGCAGCGCGAGGTGGTGACAGACTATGAGATTGACGGCTATCGCCTGAAATCCGAGCTGACTGCCGACAAGATCTTTGTCTCGGTATACGTCGCGCTGCGCACCTACAAGGCGCTGCGCGAATCTGAATTGCAGCGCCAGCAGGTCGAGTCGATGGCGCAGGTGCTCAGCGAGAAAGAGCAACGCCTGCGTTCTGTGGTTAATACGGCACCAGATGCCATCATTCAGGCCAACGCGCAAGGTACGGTGATCGGGTGGAATGAGGGTGCCAGCCATCTGTTCGGGTACAGCAGTGACGAGATGCTGGGCCAGTCGATCAACCGATTGATGCCTGAACGGCTCAACCATGTTCACGACCTGGCCATGGGCCGCTTGCGTGCTGGTGCGCCACCCCACTTGCTGGGCAAGGCGCTTGAGTTGGTCGGGCTGCGAAAGGATGGCAGTGAATTTCCCATCGAGCTGGTGCTGGGTTCATGGGCGACTGTGAATGGCCCGCACTACAGTGCTGTCATTCGGGACATCAGCGAGAGAAAGCGCAGCGAGTCAGGGCTGCGTCTTGCCGCCAGCGTTTATGCCAACAGTTACGAAGGCATCATCATTACCGATCCCGACAAGACCATTGTGGATGTGAACCCGGCTTTCACGCGCATCACAGGCTATTCGCGTGATGAAGTGCTTGGACGGACACCCAAACTGCTATCGTCTGGCAAGCACGACGCCGCTTTCTACAAGCAGATGTGGTCTTCCATCGCCGAGCATGACTTTTGGCAAGGTGAGATCTGCAACCGGCGCAGCAACGCCGAGTTGTACACCGAGATACTGTCTCTTTCAGTGATTCGGGACAGTGCAGGCAAGTTGCAGCATTACATCGGCGTCTTCTCGGACATCAGCCTGCTCAAGGCGCACGAGGAAGAGTTGTATCGCATCGCGCACTTTGACATGCTGACCGGGGTTCCCAATCGCCGACTTCTGCTGGACCGTTTGAGTCAAGCACTTTTGCGCACCCGGCGAACCGGTCGGTCGGTGGCCGTCTGTTACATGGATCTGGATGGGTTCAAGCTTGTCAATGACCGGTTTGGACATGATGGCGGCGACAAACTGCTGGTGGAAATGACCAAACGTCTGAGAATGGTCTTGCGAACGGACGATACCTTGGGGCGACTCGGCGGTGACGAGTTTGTTCTGCTGCTGACCGATCTGGCTGACCCGCAAGAAAGTCAGTTGGCGCTGGACCGGGTACTGGAAATCATCAAGGAGCCAATAGAAATAGCCGGGCAGTTGGTGGTGGTGTCGGCCAGTGTCGGTGTGACGGTTTATCCGGCCGACGAAGCTGATGCCGATGTCTTGCTGCGTCACGCCGACCAGGCCATGTACCTGGCCAAGGAGACTGGCAAGAACAGCTACCATTACTTTGACCCGCTGCACGACCGTCAAGTCCAGACGCAGCGGCATTACATGCAACGATTGCGCGAGGCATTGGACCATGACGAGTTTGTGCTGTTCTTTCAGCCCAAGGCAAATCTGCGCAACGGCGATATCGTGGGCTTTGAGGCGCTGATTCGTTGGCAGCATCCGCAAAGAGGCTTGCTTGCTCCTGCCGAGTTTCTGCACTTCATGGATGGCAGCGAACTCGAAGTGCTGGTGGGCGAATGGGTTATTGACACCGTGCTCAGGCAATTGGCGCTTTGGAGCAGAGCTGGAATTGACAGCAGGGTGAGTGCCAACGTCAGTGCAGATCATCTGCTGCGTGACAATTTTGCGCAGCGGTTGCGCCTGATCCTGGAGCGCTACCCTGAAGTGGCACCGGAGCGGCTGGAGCTTGAAATTCTTGAAACAGCGGCTCTTGCCGATATGAAAAGAGCGGTCGAAACCATCACCCAGTGCCGCAACCTCGGGGTGCAGTTTGCGCTGGATGACTTTGGTACAGGCTATTCCTCGCTGACCTATTTTCTCAACCTGCCGGTGCAACTGCTCAAGATTGACCAGAGTTTTGTGCGCATGATGCTCGAAGACCCGGGCGGCCTGGGCATTGTGGAGAGTGTGGTGCGTTTGGCGCAGGCCTTTAACCGCCCGGTGATCGCCGAAGGCGTTGAGACCCTGGAACATGGTTCCATGCTGCTGTATTTTGGCTGCTATTTGGCGCAAGGTTATGGCATCTCCCGGCCTATGCCAGCAGATCAGGTTGGCCCCTGGTTGCAGGCATGGAAAGCAGATCAGTCCTGGCGGCGTATGGTTACCCCAGCCGTGGATCAGGATGTCACCTTGCAGGTGGCCGCCCAAAGCCATCGAGCCTGGGTGGACAAAGTGACCCGGCAAGTAACACAACTCGATGGCGACTCAATCATTGAGGCCGATAGCAGTATCTGCAGTTTTGGACGCTGGTACCGAGGCAGCGGTGTGACCCGTTATGGCAGCGCCCCGCAGTACAAGGACATTGCAGCGCATCACGAACGCGGGCATGAGCTGGCTGGCATGGCCTTGACCCTGGCCAAGTCAGGCAAGCGTCGCGAGGCCGATCTGGTCTTGCAGGAGCTTTACGAATCCTGCGACAGCATGGTGGCTTTGCTCAAAAAACTGATTTCCAAGCCAGCCATCTGGCGCTAATTGGTCAGGCAAAAATGAGTTTTCGCTCGACCCCTCAAGGTCAACGACATCGACAAACCCCGAGGATGAACATTGGCGCCCGCAACTCAGCGCACCAAGGGCCGAGCCACCTGCACCAGTCGCCAGTCCTTCACCTGCCGCAGCAGCACCGGCACCACCATGCCCACGCCAATCAGCGTGGCGCTCAGGCTCGGGGCCACCATCAACAGTGCGGCGCTGATGCACAGCGCTTGCTCCCAGCGCTTCATTTCAACCAGGAAAAACTTGGAGAAGGCCATCGCCAAAAAGGTGATGCCCAGCACGCAGCCGACAAAGGTGACGGTAAAGTCATACCAGGTAAAGCCCTTGGCCACCAGGATCAACGAGGGTGAAAAGACAAACACAAAGGGCACCAGGGCCTTGGCAATGCCGAGCCGAAACGCGGTGTTGCCAGTCTTGAACGGGTCGCTTCCCGCCATGCCTGCTGCCGCGTAGGCGGCCAGCGCCACGGGTGGCGTGATGTCGGCCAGCACACCGTAATAAAACACAAAAAAGTGCGCCACCAGCGGCTCCACCCCCAGTTGCACCAGCGTGGGAGCTGCCACCGTCACCATGATGATGTAGTTGGCGGTGGTGGGAATGCCCGCGCCCATCAAAATGCACACCGCCGCCGTCATCACCAGCGCCGCCAGCAGCGTGAGCGACTGGAAGGCGATCAGATAGCTCGGCACGACCATGCTCAGCGCGTTGGCTATTGCTGTGGCGGCACCGGTGATGATGAAGCTGATCTTGAAGCCCACCCCGGTGAGCGTGACCACACCAATCACAATGCCCACCGTGGCGGCTGCGGCACCCACGGCCAGCGCGTATTTGGCACCGGTTTCAAACGCCTCCACCAGCACCGATAGTTCAATGCGACCCCGAATGCGCGCCAGCCGCATGCTGACCAGTGTGACGGCCACCGCCACACCAAAGATGCCCAGTTTGACCATCTCGTCAAAGTTGGTAAAGGCCACCAACATCAGCGCCAGGTGCATCACCACCATCAGCAGCCAATTTTTGGCGGTGTTGCCCTGCACCTGGGTGGTGACGCCCACAATGGCACTCGACGTGATGCCGACAAACGCCGCCAGATACGGCGTGCGCCCGCTGACCAGAATGCTGATCAGCAAAAACAGCGGAATCAGCGTTGGCCAGCGCATCTTCAGGCTTTGCCGCAGCTTGGGCATTTCTTCCTCGGTCAGGCCACGCAAACCGTAGCGCTTGGCCTCAAAGTGCACCTGCATGAATACGCCAAAAAAGTGCATGAAAGCCGGCACGATCGCGGCGGTGATGATGGTCTGATACGGCAAACCCAAAAATTCGATCATCAAAAACGCCGCCGCGCCCAGCACCGGTGGCGTGATCTGCCCGCCGGTAGAGGCGGCCGCTTCAACGGCACCGGCAAATTCACGCTTGTAGCCGACGCGAATCATCGCTGGAATGGTCAGCGACCCCACGGTGACCGCATTGGCCACCGAGGAACCCGACAACATGCCAAACATGGCCGAACCAAACACGCTGACCTTGGCCGGGCCACCGGCGTAGCGCCCGGCAATGCTCGATGCAATGTCCAGAAACAGTTGCCCCAGCCCGATGCGCGTGGCCATCACGCCAAACAGCACAAAATGAAACACATAGGTGGCCACCACGCCCACGGCCACGCCATAAATGCCCTGGCTGGTGAGGTACTGGTGGTTGATGAACTGGCTCCAGCTCGAACCGGCGTGCTGCAGCAAGCCCGGAAAATACTGGCCAAACAGTGAGTAAAAAGTAAAGCCCAGCGCAATGACGGGCAGCGGCCAGCCCATGCTGCGCCGGGTGGCCTCCAGCAACGCCACAAACAACACCGTGCCAAACACCACATCTTCAGTGTCGGGGTTGCCGACACGAAAAGCCAGGTCTTCAAAGGTGTAGGGGATGTACAGCACTGCAATTGCCACACCAATGCCGAGCAGCCAGTCGTACACCGGTATGCCGCCGGGTGAGGCCAGACTGTGGCGCACCGCGCGGTTTTCAGTTGCCTTGCTGCCGGAAAACACCAAAAAGATCAAGCCCAGCACAAACGCCAGATGCACACCACGGTGCGTGGTTTCACGCAGCAGGCCAAAACCAGCCGTGTAGTAATGAAAAACGCTCAGCGTGATCAGCAGCCACTTGATCAGCACCGTGCCCGGTGGCACCGAGGGGCGAAAGCGCATCTCGGGGTCAAACTTTTCCTCCAGCGCCAGCAGTTGTTTGTCGTCTGGCAAGGTGATGGGAATGGTGCTCATAGGTGGAAGGCTTCGGGGTTTACCAACAAAAACGGGCGGTGGTACCGCCCGTCAAACCATGCGCCAGATCAGGGCCTGTGTCAGGCGGTGTCTGGCGGGACAGTCAAGCGTGGCCTATTTCAGCACGCCAGCTTCTTTGTAGAACTTCTCGGCACCTGGGTGGTAGGGGATGCCGACACCTTGCACGGCGTTTTGCAGCGTGATGTACTTGCCCTTGGCGTGACCGGCAGCGAGCGACTTCTGAGCGGCATCGCTGTACAGCGCCTTGGTGATCTGATAGACGGTGTTGGCATCAACCTTGTCGCTGGTGACCAACTGCGCGCCCACCGCCAGGGTTTTGACCGCAGCCACGCCCTTGTAGGTGTCAGCCGGGATCGAATCCACCGCAAAGAAGCTGCTGGATTTGCGCAGGCTGTCAGCGGCAGCGCCGTCAATCGGCAGCAACTCAATGCCCCCGCCAGCGGTGGCCAACTCGGCAATGGCACCAGCAGGTGCACCGCCGGTGAAGAAGAAGGCATCAAGCGCGCCGTCTTTCATCTTGTCGCCAGCCTGGTTGGGCTTGATGTACTCGGGTTTGATGTCGGACTCTTTGATGCCATAAGCGGCCAGCACCAGGCGGGCGTTGATCAGCGTGCCCGAACCGGGCTCATCGAGTGCCACGCGCTTGCCCTTGAGATCGGCAATGCTCTTGAAACCCGCGCCTTTTTTCACCACCACGTGAATGCTCTCGGGGTACAGGTTGGCAATCATGCGCAGGCCAGCCACCTTGGGCTTGCCCTCAAAAATGCCAGTGCCGGTTTGCGCCCACGTGGCCACGTCGGACTGGCTGAAACCCGCTTCCATCGCGCCACCGGCAATGCCGTTGACATTGCCCAGTGAACCATTGCTGGCCTGCGCGGTGGCGATGATCTTGCCGGGTTGTGACACCGCGTTGGCGATCATGCCGCCCACCGGGTAATAAGTGCCGGCCGTGCCGCCGGTGCCAATGCGGAAAAACTGCTGGGCGCTGGCGGTGCCAACGAGTGCCACAGATGCCACCATGGCAGCGGCAAAGAGTTTGAGCTTCATGAAAATCTCCTGGTGGTGAGTGATAAAACCTGAAAACAGGCGGTTTCTAACGACTGTGGGAGTGTACTCTGCACTGTCAGCAGGCTGACAGCCTGCCAGCTTGACGCTGCAGTCGGCCAAAGCCGGTTTGCCGCTGTTTCGTTATTACAAAAATGATAGCTTGTAGCGCATATAGGATAAGGGCTGGAGGCCTATTTTGTTGCAAGTCAGTGGCTGCATTTGATGTCCACCCACAGGCGCAGCCCCGGTCGAAATCGGTCAGACAGACCGGGCCGGCGCGCCTGCAGCGCAAGGGCCTCGTCAAGCGCCAAGCGCCAATGCAATGCGCCGGTTGGCAAGGCCCAGCATGCCTGCAGCAGGGGCACGGTGTGCTGCGTCAAGCTGACTAGATTCACTGGCACCGTCAACACCCATTCGCTGGGATCACTTTGGGCCGCGCTGGCGTAGATTGATGCTCCAGCGGAACCCTTCCACCCAACACAGCTTCAGCCTGGCCTGGCGCGAACTCAGGCGGCAAGTTGGACGACCGATAGTTCGCGGATTCTGGCCGGGGAAATCTCCAGCCCGTTGGGTCAGCACAGCGCGCCTGCATCAACAAAAAAACGCTGGAAATATGCCGGGTCTCGCAGCTCGTCCAATCGCGGCCCCGCATGACTTGCCAAGTAGGCATCCGCATCAAACACCCCTTGTGTGTGATCCGAGAAGTCAATCTCCAGCATGAATGGGGCAGTCAGGCGGGCGTTAAGGATGTGGTCGGGAATAACACCCCGGTTTGCACCAAGGAGTTGGGATGCACGGCTAGGCGCGAGACGCGCCGTGCAACTGGCTAAACAAGCGTCTCGCAACGACGCTGTGCGCCCAAATCCGCCGGTGCAAATAGGGGAAGTTATTTCTGACCACATCCTAAGCACTTTAATCACGGTCAGCTCCTTGAATCCGATCCAGCGGCTCAAATCGTTGAGCAGGTTGCCAAATGTCTTGCCGTTCCGCTTGGTGTACCGGACACCAGTCCTTGACGATGGCGGCGACTTTGCGAGGCAAATCACCTTCGCTGATGCCGCCAGTGGCAATTTTGACCAAAGCCTCAAATCCCTGGTATGCCACATGAATGTGCGGTGGCGGATGGTCGTCGTGTCACATACGGACGATGACGCCGAAGAAGATGGAGAGGGTTGGCATTGAAATTTCTCCTACTGAGTCATATTGGAAATTAGCTGCTGCCCGAAATGCCAGCCGTTCATTCCCAGTCCATAGATTTCTTTACTGAACTTCACGATCCTGGAACCCTTGTCAGCTAATTCTGCAGCCTTGCCAATCATTTTCTTTCCCTGCTCAAAAACCTGTTTGACGGCGGGCGAACCGGCTTCCACCTCAGCCACGAGGTCTTGAGGGGCGGTAACCAGCTCACCAATTGAATCACTGACGACCTTCTGTACTGGTGCAATCCCTTGTATCTTGTACAGGTGAAGCGCCCGGCGTAGCCCTGCTGTCTGATGTTCCAGCATTTCACGCAAACCTGTAGGCAAAGCGGTTTCCTGCAAGAGCTTTTCTTGCGCTGCCAAGCTGATTCGCAAGGATTCCATAGCTTCCTCGTCAATTTTGTTCTCATCAAACCGACTCAACACCCATGCTGCCCATTGGAGTGCCAGTGGTGTCGCGCGCTTGAGCATTTGGTCTCTATGATTAATCCATCCCGCTGCTAGTTGAGTGGGTGAAAACCCGCTTCGCAGTTGTTTGACACACTCCGTGTACAAATGGTCGGGGGCACCGATTTCTTTGAGTTTTACCTCCATTGCTCGAATTTCAGCCAACACGGCCTGAATCACGTCAAGCACGCATGGTCCGGCCAATGGGGGTCAGAGCCCAATTTCGCGGGGGCGCTGTCGCCTTGGCTGGCCGAGTGGGGCGAAATTGGGATCCGACCCTCATTGACCTGCGCTGTCGTCGAGTTGGAAATTGGGCTCCGCTCCACAGCGACCTGCGCTGTGGTTAAGCTGGAAATTCGGTTCTGATCCCCTGCGACCTGCATTGAAGCGGAGTTGGAAATTGAAATCCGACCCTCATTGGCCTGCGCTGAGCTTGGATTGGGAATTGGGTTCTGTCCCCCATTTGCCTGATGCGCAGCGGCGGGCGCTGAGGCTGGGTTGGGGTGGTCGGCAGGCGCGATTTCAAAAACCGAAGGTTCATGAGCGCCTGCCGGCCACCCCAACCCGGCCGGTGGTGGCGCAACGCTGGCCCGATGAATTCCTGAATTCATAGCTTCCATCGCTTGCTGCATATAGGCTTGAGCCTGATTTTCCTTCAAATACCGTGCCGCTTTGACATACCACGCCGTCACAAAATCCAGTACCCCAGAACCGTGCAGGTCGTGCATCACCGCGCCAAAGTCGCTCTTCTGCGAGTTTGACTGCTCCTTTTTTCCCACAAACGGTGGATTGCCCAGCACATAGCTGCAGCGCTCAACCGGCAGCAGCTCTGCCCAGTCGAGCGTGAGCGCATTGCCGTGCACCACATGCGGGCTGGTCGTGAGCGGAATGCGGTCAAAGTACAGGCAAACTCTTCGCTGACACGCAGATTCATCTGGTGGTCCACCAGCCACAGTGCCACTTGCGCGATCTGCGCCGGGAATTCCTCGATTTCGATGCCGTAGAACTGGTCCACATCGACACCGATCAGTCCATGCACATCGACACTCTGCTGCCCGGCATGGCCGCTCAAGCGCTGGCTGGCGCGCAACACGGCCAGTTCCAGCAAGCGCAGCTCACGGTAGGCCACCACCAGAAAGTTGCCACAGCCGCAGGCCGGGTCAAAAAATGTCAGGGTGCGCAGCTTTTTATGAAAGTCAAACAGCCGGTTGCGCTGGCCCTTGACGCGCTCAAACTCGGCCCACAGTTCGTCCAGAAACAGCGGCTTGATCAGCTTGAGGATGTTTTCTTCTGACGTGTAGTGCGCGCCCAGGTTGCGCCGGGCGGCGCTGTCCATAATGCTCTGGAACAGGCTGCCAAAAATTGCCGGGCTGATGGCCGACCAGTCCAGCGCACAGGCATCGAGCAGCGCGTCACGCATGGCCGAATCAAAGTCGGTCAGCGGCAGGGCCTCCTGAAACAGTCCGCCATTGACATACGCAAAGGCCGCGAGTTGCTCGTCAAGCTTGGTGCTGCGTTTGTCCTCCGGCGTGTTGAGCACCTGAAACAACTGTGCCAGCCGCGCGCCCAGGTCACTGCCATCGACGGCAGTGCGCTCTTCGACAAAACTGCGCAAGGACTGCGCGGGTTGAAAAATACCGGTGTCGTCGGCAAACAGGCAAAACAGCAGCCGCACCAGCAAGACTTCGAGCGCGTGGCCCGCCGCGACACCCGGCGCGGCTTCCTGCCCATAACCGCTGGCCTTGAGGGCATCGTGCAGGCGGCCCATTTTTTCGGCAGCCAGAAAGTTCACCGGGTCTTGCGGACGGATGACCTGCTGCTTGTAGCTCGCAAGCAAGCCAAAAAGGCCGACATTCTGGTGCAACTCGGCCAGCGGGAATTCAAGCGCTTCGCCACTTGGCAGCTTGTGGACGCGAAAACGCGCAAAGTCGCACACCACGATCAGTTGCGGCAGGTCGCGTTCAGGCAGACCCGGAAAATAACCCAGAGCCTGATCAAAAGCCTGGTTCAGGTCGCGCCCGCGTGATTTGTGCTCCACCAGCAGCATGCCGGGCCAGAACAAATCGACAAAACCCTGGCCGCCACCGTGCTTTTTGACCGCCAGCTCGAAGGTGGCGACGCTTGTCGGTGATGCCAAAAATCTCGAAAAAGCCGATCCAGAACGGCTTGGCCAGGCTGGCTTCATCCGCAGCATCAGCCCAGGTGCGGCTGAAGTTCAGCGCGCGGGATTTGATTTCGTTCCAGGACAGGGGCATGGCAGGCGCGGGTCGTGGTGGGCCTCAGGGGTCAAGATGCCAGGGATCAACCACGGTTAGCCCCTCGATGCCGGTGAAATCGGCTACGTTGCGGGTGACCAGTTCCAGCTTGTGCACCAGGGCGATGGCGGCAATCTGGGCATCTTCCACACTGATGGGGTGGCCGGCGCGGCTGCGAACAGTCACCACCTGCGCGTAGCGAACCGCTGCGGTCTCGTCAAAGGGCAGGCACATGTCAGCGAACTCTGTGTCGAACATGGCGCGCGCGGACTGCGCCAGCGCCAGTTGCCGCTTGCCTGCAGGCATCAGGGCCAAACCCAATTCGATTTCGGCACGGCTGATGGCACTGGTAAACATGGCCGACGTGGGCTGCGCATCCAGCCAGGCGACCACCTGTGGTGCCGGTAGCTGTCGCATGAACTCGGACAGTACGTTGGTATCGAGCAGGCGCATTGGTGTTCAATCTTCGAACGCTTGGGTGCGCGGTGGCTGGCGTTGCGGCAAGGCGAATTCATCGCTGGCCACGTCGGCAAAGCGGCGCAACAAGCGCTGCCCCATGGGGGTGGAGGGCGATGCGCGCGTCAGTGCTTCGCGCAGGATGCGGCGAGCCTCTTCTTCCATGGATACCCCACGCTGGGCGGCCTGTATCCGCAAGGCGGACTTGATCGTGTCATCCACATTTCGAATCGTCAGAACGGCCATGCAACACTCCTGATTTGACTTCAACGCTGTCATTGTCAGCATTGAAGTCAATGCCGTCAAGGCCGTTCCCTGCATCATGCGGGCGTTTGCAGCAGCTCGGCCTTGGCTTCTTGATAACCCGCGTAAAGCTGCGCGTACACCGGGCCGGGTGCGCCGTTTCCCACCGGCTGGCCGTCCAGCAGCGTGACCGGCAGCACTTCCTTGGTGGCTGATGACAGCAAGATTTCGTCGGCAGCCATGACTTCGGCACGCGTCACCCGCCGAAGCTCGAAGGCAATGCCCTGCTTTGCGCAGATTTCTTCAATCAGACCATAGCGAATGCCTTCCAGCACCAGGTTGTCTTTTGGTGTGCCCAGCAGCCGGCCGTCCTTGACCACCCAAACGTTGCAGGCTGCTGCCTCGCTCAGAAAACCATCACGAAACATGATGGTTTCAACCGCCTCCTGGTCAAAACTGATTTGCCGGGCAAACACTGCGCCAAGCAGGCTGGTGCTTTTGATGTGCGCCTTTTCCCAGCGGAAGTCATCCGCAGTGACGCAGACCACGCCCAGGCGGCGCTGCTCACTGCTGGGAGTCGTCATCTTGCTGGTCATGACAAATACCGTGGGCGTGATGTCGGTGGGCATGACGTGGTCGCGCATGGCCACGCCGCGGGTCACCTGGATGTAGATCAGTTGATCAATGTTTTGGCCTGTAGCCCCCGTGGATTGTGCGTAGTCAGCTATTAACCGCATAGCAATCTGGGTCCATTGGGGGCGGCTATACGGGTTGTTCATGCGCAGCTCTTTGAGGCTGCGCTCCAGCCGGGCCATGTGGTTGGCAAAGCAAAACAGGTGGCCTTGATAGACCGGCACCACTTCATAGACACCGTCGCCGAAGATAAAACCCCGGTCCATCACGCTGATTTTGGCGTTCGGCAAGGTGGTGAATTCGCCGTTGAGGTAGCAGGGCAGGGCGGGCAGTGTGGTCATGGCAAAAGGGCGCGTCGGCGGGTTGTTGAGGCGAGTGAGTTTACGCCCCATGGTCAGGTGTCATGGGTGCGGAAATCGGCCGGGCTTGCGGGCACTAGCCCAGCCAGGCCAGCAACTGCCGGGTCACCTCGGGCTTGCCGAGCAGTTGCATGTGATTGGTGCCATAGACGATGAGCTGGCGCTCGGGCGCAAACACCAGTTGTCGGTCGGCTTCATCGTGTTGGCCCAAGGCGCTGTGCAGCGGCACCAGGCCATCGCCGATGAGTCGGTCTGCCAGGCTGCTGCGGCTCGCCATGGTGGTTGCGGCCACGGCAAAGCAGGCAACATCTTGCGGCAGCGGTACCGGCTGGCGACTGTCGGGCTTGCGGCGAAACCGGTCGTGGCCCTGCCAATCGACATCGAGCACATGGCCATAGCGCAAATCTGTCACACCGGCACTGCGCAACTGCCCGAGCTTGGCAAACGGACGGGTGTAGGGCGTGCTGCCCAGCACGACATCGACCCAGTTGCCAGCCCGCTCCAGTGGCGCACCATGATGGGGTGTGCCAAGAAAGACGATGTTTTTCAGGTATTTCGGCCACTGCAGGTTAGCCTGTGTGGCGTAGTGCAGGGCGCTTCGGGTGATCAGGCCGCCCATGCTGTGCACCAGCACGCTCACTTCAGTCAATGGCACCGGCCAGTTGGCCACCAATTGCTCCAGCAGCGTGGCCAGCGCATGGCCGTTTTGCGACACATGCAAGCCGCTGTTGTAGCGCAAATAGACCGGCGTGCAAGCCAACGCCTTGGCCAGTGCGTCGGCATGGTTGACGGTCTGCTCCTCATGCCGGGTGGTCCACTGCAAGTCGTTCATGCACAGCCCGTGGATGACCAGCAGCAGTTTGCCGCTGGCGCTGGCAAGGGCAGGTTGCTGCGGGTCAAGCACTGCGCCTGCGTGGCGCAGTGTCATCGGTGTGGCCAGCGGGTTGCTGCTGGCTTGCAGGCGGTCGCCCATGACCCCGTTCAGGGCCGCGATCACGGCAGTGCGCTCGTCTGACTCGTCCGCTTCACCTTCCAGGCGCTGCAGCAGCGGCTCCAGCCGGGTTAACGCGCTGGCCACGCCCTTGCCAATCAGTTGGGTGACACCGTTTATGCTCTGGTAGATCAGCCCGGTCAGGCCCCAGGTTTTGTCCCGCGTGTCCCCACTGGGTGCGCCAAGTGTGCCCAGGATGGATTGGTGAACCCCTTCCGAGATGGCGGTCACCGCCTGGGTGGCTTCGGTGGCCAGCAGAGCGACACAGCGCAGGTCAGAGGCTTGCAGATGGCGTGGTTTTTTGGGCGGGCGGCTGGCAGTCATGTGATCCATTGTGGTGGTGTGGGCGCTTGCTGCGCCATGGGGAAACCATTGATGGCTGAAGTCAGCCTGATTTGCATTGGTTCAATCTGTGTTCAACCAAGATAAGCCAAAAAAGTAACTGCGCATGGCGGCTTGCAGATGAAAACAAGCGGTCAACCGAGGCAAGCCGGTTCAATGACCGCCGACCAAGTCCGCGCTGCAGGCACCGGCAAGCAGCCCGCACCGTGCGCCTTGAGCCGTGTCAACGGCTCAGGCAGGCGCGGCAGCGGACAGCCTGGTCGGTGCTGGCAGATTGGCCAGCTTATTTTTTGCGCGCTGCAATGGCCAGCTCAGCCGCTTTGACCAGGTCGGCACCGACGGTGGCTTTCCACTTCTCATAAACCGGACGGGTGACCTTGACAAAGGCTTCGCGCTCGGCCGGGCTGAGCTGAGTCACCGTGACCCCCATGGCGGCAATGTCTTTGAACAGCGGCTTGTCGGCTTCCACCAGGCCCTTGCGCGCCAGCACAATTTCCTGCTTGCCGGCATCAAGTGCTGCCTGACGCACCAAAGCCTGGTCGGCCGGGGTCCATGAGTTCCAGATGTCCTTGTTGACGACAAAAATCAGCGGATCTGCCACATAGCCCCAGGCGGTGAGAAACTTCTGACCGACGTTTTGCATCTTGAGCACGGTGAACAGGAACAACGGGTTTTCCTGACCGTCCACGGCCCCGCTGGAGAGTGCCGGTTGTGCATCGGCCCAGCTCATTTGGGTCGGGTTGGCCCCCATGGCACTGAACATGTCAGAGTAGATGGGTGAGCCGACGACCCGGATTTTCA
>ERZ795030.3118-NODE-3118-length-18255-cov-13.024176_pt1 | contig 18255 bp, 12 predicted proteins | sample MGYA00375122_ERZ795030 | MGnify/ENA primary metagenome ERZ795030 (study PRJEB30165, sample SAMN05720146) | activated sludge metagenome | isolation source: anaerobic digester from wastewater treatment plant | place: Japan | collected 2015-04-20 ... | reverse complement strand
TCCACTACCAGCAAGTTGAACCTCTTGATACGGTCACGTGGAACGTGTCGGGAGGCAATTCCCACACCCGGGTCGTGCTAAACCCGGCCACCCAAACGCTTGATCTGTTTACTGCGCGGGGAACAACCGTCTTAATCAGGTGATCGGAGCAGATCGGGGTTTGACTCTCACGGTAGAGTTGGTAAACTACCCCGCTTGTACGAGATCTTTATCAATTGTATCCGGAAGGAAGTGCCGCAGTGAGTGTCGTTCAACCGTTGCTCGATCTGCAGGAAATCGATGGTCGCATCCGAGACCTGCAGCAGGAAATCCGTGACATTCCGCAGCGTAAAGACCAAGAGCAGGAGCGTCTGAGTGGCGCCCGCGAGGCTCTGGACCGTGCGCAAGCGGAGTTGAAAAACGCCCAGTTGAGAGTCAACGAGGTGGAGCTGGAGATCGAAGCCCGTCAGGATAGAATCCAGGCCCTGAAAAAAAACCAAGTTTTGCTCAAGACGAACAAAGAGTTTCAGATGCACAATCTGGAGATCGCCAAGCTCGAGGGTGAGATAGCGAATTACGAATCGCGCCAGATTGTGGCGTTGGACGACGTGATCTCGGTCAAGCACCGCGTCGCCGAGGCGCAGGCCAAGCTCAAGGAGGATCAAGAGACCGTGGACGCCTACATCGCCGAGTTGGATGCGCGGTTGGCCGCTGTGCAGGAAGAGCTGACCACCGTCAAGACGGAGCGTGCTGAAGCGGCCAAGACGGTGACGCCGCAGTTCATGTTTTATTACGAACGCCTGCTCGCCAAGAAGTGGCCGGTGGTGGTGGGTCTCGGTGAGGACTGCGTCTGTGACGGGTGTCACTTGGTGCAGCCGCCCTCGGTCGGGCAGATGGTGCGGCGCAATCAGGGAATTGTGGCCTGCCAGATGTGCGGGCGCATCCTTTTTATGAAGCAGTGACAGGCACGCCCAGCAAAGGGGGTGCCTTTTTTGATGGATTTAACCGACAGGAGAGTCGCTGCGGGGCGACTCCCTGTGGGTCGGGTTGCCGCATGGCGATGCTTTGCGGCGGCCGCACGGGGAGTGACCGATCGCTCCTGCTTCTGCAGGGGAGGAAAGTCCGGACTCCGTAGGGCGAGAGGTCCGGCCGTCAAGGCCGGAGAGGCGCTGCCAGATCGGCGCCGACGGAAAGCGCCACAGAAAACAAACCGCCCGGCGTTCGCGCCGGGTAAGGGTGAAAAGGTGGTGTAAGAGACCACCGGGCGGACGCGAGAGCGCCGCCGCATGGCAAACCCCCTCTGGAGCAAGATCAAATAGGGGACTCGAGACGCGGCCCGCGTCGTTCCGGCGTAATAACCGGATAGGGTTCCGGGTAGATTGCTCAGATGAATGATCGGAGCCGCCTTCGGGCGGTGAACAGAATCCGGCTTATTCGCCCCCGTGCGGTCGCCGCATTTTTGGGCTTCAGGTTTCCGGTACCCAGCACAGACCCAGCATCTCAATCAGGATGTCGGATTTGCGTGGGCGGATGGCCTGTGTCGTGACCTGTAACGTCTCGGGATGTGGCACGGCGCTCAATTCTGCGGTTGCCGTCTCGAACTGCTGTTCCAAGTCTTGCAGGCGCTGTTGCAGGACCTCCAGGCTCTCTTCGGCATGTGCAACATCCGTGCGCTCTTTACCGATCCGGCCGGCGCTCTTCATGGCTGTTGTCGCGCGGCCTACCGTGCCAAGTTGCGAGCGTCCGCGTCCGAGAAAAGCGCCGAGGAGCGTGGCGCCGATCGAAAGCATCGTGTCCATTTTCCGCTGGCTGGACTGCGCGCGTTCGCGCTCGACCTTGGCTTCGGCGCGGCGGATCTGATCGTTGAGTGTCCGCAGCGCGGGTGCGTATTTCGCCTTCAATTTGGCGACCTGCTCGTCATGACGTTCGCGGAGTATCTGGCAGACACGGACGCGGAAGTCACCGAGCGGCTCGTCGGGGCGCGACACCATCTTGAGTTCTGGATAGGCGTGGAGGTCGAGGGTGGCGTTCTGGTACAGCGCTGCTGCCAATGACTTGGTCCAGGCCGCGAGGGCTTTGGGGCGTGTCACACTCGCGGGCAATGCCGCATAACTGGCTTGCGCGGGGGTGTCGCGGGTCAAGTCGCGGTTCGCCGTTTCGTACAGCACAGGCGCGTCCCACAACGGTTCACCGGTCGTCGCCGCGAACGGCACAAGCCAAGTGCGGCTGACCCACTCATCGACAGCGGCTTTTGCGTCGACGAAGTGCAGCTTGTAGGTGGCCACCAACGTCGGCGTATACGTGCCGCCGTCCCCCGTCTGCGGCGGACGCAGGTGGAAAACGGGAATGTCGGGCGGCACGACCGGGGCTGCGGCAGGCTGCGGAGTTTCACGCGGTTGCGGCGCGGCGGCGGTCGGCGCGGGCTGCTGTACCGCAGGAGCCTCTTGCGCGGCAGTTTGCGCAGGCGCGTTACTGGGAAGGTCGGCCAACTGCGGGAGTGTCAACGGTCCGCGCAGATAGCTCATAACCCAACGTGTTTGGAAGAGCACCGGGGCGTCGTCGTGGACGTTGTGCATCAGGAAGACACGGTTGCCGAGGCTGGCCAGCAGGCGTTCCATCGCACTGCGGTCAAAGCCGTCGCCGGCGCTGGCGGCCGCACCTTCGAGCCCTTCCATCACGCGCTGTTTGTCGCGTTCGGTCTGAAGCCGTCCGATGAACCACGTACCGCAGTTTGACAAACCCTTGTAGTCCAGGTCGACCGGATTCTGTGTGGAGAGCACCACGCCCAATCCGAAGGCGCGCGCCTGCTTGAGCAGGGTCAGCATCGGCAGCTTGGAGGGCGGATTGGCGGTCGGCGGGAAATAGCCGAAAATCTCATCCATGTAGAGCATCGCCCGCAGGCTGCTGGTGCCGGGCTGGGTACGCATCCAAGCGAGAATCTCGGTGAGCAGGCATGTCACGAAGAACATGCGCTCGGCGTCCGAGAGATGGGCGAGGTAGAGGATCGAGACGCGGGGCTTGCCGTCCGGCGTATGGAGCAACCGCTGGATATCGAGCGGCTCGCCCGTCATCCAGGCGGCGAATCCCGGCGAGGCCAGCAGATTGTTGACGCGCATGGCGAGGGCGAAGCGGTCCTTCGAGGGATAGAAGGACTCCAGCGCGAACACGCCCACATGGTCGAAGGGCGGCGTCTGGATGTTTTGGATCAACGTCGTCAAGTCCACGTTCCGCCCTTCCTGCCAGGCGCGGTCGAGGATGTTGGAGAGCAGGATGTGCTCGCGGCTCTGAACCGGGTCGGCGTCGATACCGAGCAGGCCGAGCAGGCCGGAGACGGCCGACATCACGCGGTCGCGCAGTGCGGTGGTGTCGTTCAGCAGGGCCGCTGGCGGGGCGTCGAACGAACGCAGCAGTTGCAGGGGGCGTCCGGCTGTGCTGCCCGGCGTGTAGATGGCAAAGTCTGCCGAGGCCTGCAAGCGGCGGATGCGCTCGCCGTCCTGTCCCCACTGCGCGAGACCGTTGCGCCAGGTCTCGGCGGTTTTGGCGGCGAACGCCTCTGGCGACATCCCTTTGCGCGCCGCCTCGGCCTCATCCACCCACGGCCGGAAATCTTCGGGGCGCAGATCAGGAAACTGCAGCATGAGATTACCGAGGTCACCTTTCGGGTCGATCAAGATGGCGGGGATGCCGTCGATAGCCGCCTCTTCCAGCAGGGCCAGCGCGAGTCCGGTCTTGCCGCTGCCGGTCATGCCGACCATCATCGCATGCGTGGTCAGGTCTTTGGCATCATAGAGGAGCAGATTGTCGCTCGCTTCGCCCGATGCGGCCTCAACCTGCTTGCCTAGATAAAACACACCCAGTTTTTCAAAAGCCTGCATGTCATCCCTTTCCTAAAATACCATTGCCAATGCGCCGCTTTTCTTTTACTATACCACACAGTTATTTTCGTGTCAGCAGGTTCGCCAAGAAGTTGAGAAATTACGAGGGTTATCATGAGTAAGAACTGGATGGGTGTATGCACGGTGATCGGGTTGACGGCTGTTGCCGCGATGCGCTGCGGTGCGGCGGATGGCGCATGGAAGAGTCCGTCAACGGGCGCGTGGAGCGATAGTGGCAAATGGGTTGACGGTGTCATCGCGGGCAGTGGCGGCGTGGCGACTTTTCAAGGATCGTCCGGCTATTACGAGATCACAAACGACATGGGCACGGTGGTTCTCTCCGGGTTCCGCAGCAATCCCGATTCGACTCCCGGCAGCATCGCGACAGATTGGAGGTTGGTCGGCGGCATCTTTGAACTGATTTCGCCGGCGCTGCTGGATACGACGGCACACGGGATCAATCTGCGCCGCACCACGCTGACGGGCAGTGCGGATGTCACGATCACCGGCCCCGGGCGAACGTTTTTGGGTGACGACAACCTGTTTACCGGCCGCACGATCGTCTCAAACGGCAACGCGCGCGTGGCGCGTGACAGCGGCTTCGGTCCGGTGCCGGATATTTGTAAGCCCGACGCCATTATCTTGGACAACGGCGGCCTGCAAAATGATGACGGCAACTACGCACTGGTCATTCACGCGAACCGGGGCATTACACTTTCGCCGCGCGGCGGTTTTCTCGGTGCCGGTTATGTGGGCGGTTCGACGCAGGTGGACGGCCCGATCACTGGGAGCGGCACGCTGGGGATCAACTACGAGTTCTCTCCGGTGATTCTCAATAACTCGGGTAACGACTACAGCGGCGGGACCGTAGTCGGCACGAACGGTCTCGGGGCCAGTCTGGGCAAGGGCAGCCTATTGCGGCTGGGGCAGGATGAAGTGCTGCCGCACGGCATGGGCAAGGGGGGCTTATCGATCAATCCGTGGAGCAGTTTCAACGATGCGCTACTGGCTGCAACGTTGGACTTGGACGGCAAGAGCGAGACGGTCAATACGCTTTCGTCCGGCCCCAAGGCGGTCATCACGTCGTCCGTCGCGGGGCAAGGCACGCTGATCGTGGGTGGTTTGGATGAGGCTAGCGATTGGCGCGGTACGCTCAAAGGCGGCGCGACGATTGAGAAGCAGGGCAGCGGCACGTTCAGCGCGATCGGTTCGCGTATTGAGGACGGCACGCTTTGGCTGAAGGACGGCACCCTGCTGATCGGCGGGCCGAATGTGATGGATGGCGGCACGGTTGTGTTCGATGGCGGAAACATGCAACTGGCCAGACCTTCCGGACTCGATGAATACCGGGGTGCGGGTGCGCAGATCAATCTTGATGTCCCGTTGACCTACACCGGGTGGCGACGGATACCCGAGAAAGGCAGTACCGCCGATACCAGTGTTTTCCCGAACAACACGCAGTATGTGTATCGCGGCCGGTGGTATCTCGCTGAGGCCGGGATCTACAGTTTTGGCAAATGTTTTGATGACGGCGGCTATCTGGCAATCGACGGGGTGCCGTTGATCTTGAACAATACGTCGGCCGCGCGGGCGGTCACCAATAACGTCGCGCTCGCCGCAGGCTGGCACGCCATCGAGCTTCGCTATGCGCAAGGCACCGGCACCGTGGGTCCGCAAGGGAACTTCCGTAACGGCATCTTGTACGATGCCGAGAACGGCGGTTTCACCAACGCGACGGAACTGGCGCGTGCGCGGATGTTTACGGACGACGGCGGACCGAATCTGATCACGGAAAGTGCCGACAACTTTCTGTCAGGTATGCTGGCATTGGCGCAGGACGGTACGCTGTCAGTGCCTGCCGAGGCCGGCAATCTGGTTATGGCGTGTGGCGTTACTGCATTGACGGCAGGTCCGCCAGAGCCGGTCTTGACCATCAATAATGGCGGGTTGCCGCTCTGCTTCGGCTCAACGGGTGCGTGGCCATCGGTGCTGGACGCGAAGATCGTGAATGCGGGCGGCTTGATACTCACCAACCGTGTTTGGTTGCGCCGCATGCCGGAAACGCCGTATACGATCGCGGCGGGCGCAGACCTCGCGCTGGATGGTGCCGCATTGCTGGGCCCCTCCGCGCTGAACCTGACCGATTACTCGGTGCGTGTGGTGCGTGACGACTCGGTCGGCGGCGACGGCTCGGTCACCGCGAACGCGGGAACCGCCGTGTGGTTTGACACGATGCGCTTCGTTGACAACCGCCTCACGAACAGCACCGCGCCACAGACCTACGACAACGATGTCGTGCTGAACGGAGGCACTGCCCGTTTCACCGGCGCCGGAACGATCACCTACACGGGAGCGTTGACCGGAACCGGATCGGTTGTTAAAGACGGTACAGGCGACCTGGTGCTGTCGGGCTCTGGTTCATCGCTGTCCGGCACGTTGAGGATCGTTTCCGGGCGTGTGCTGCCGGCCGACGAGACTGCTCTGGGCGGTGCGACGGTGCACCTGAATGGTGGACGCCTCGCGAATCCCGTCGGCGGCGACCTGCTGCTGGCTACCACGCCGGTCACCGCGCAGGGAGGCGGATTCGAGGTGAGCGGCGTCGGTGAGATGATGACGGTCAACAGCGTGATCACGGGGCTGGCGAACGTGTCGAAATGGGGCGACGGCATTCTGACGCTCGGCGGCAACGAGCAGAACGCAGGCCTCTGCGTGCATGTGCGCGGCGGCACCCTTGCGCTCGCCAAGAGCGGCGGGGCTGACGCATACGCCGTGTTGCACGTGATCGGCGTCGAGCCTGATACGTGTGTGATGTTGACCGGGGACAACGGCAACCAGATCGGCGGCGACGTGGCACTGTCGGGCGGTGTGCTGGACCTAAACGGCCGGAGCGAAACGCTCGGCGTACTCACCAACACGCTGGCCGGCGGCAGCGTCATGAACAGCGGCGCGCAAGCGGCGACACTGACGGTCGGCGCCGGCAACGTCTCATCCGCGTTCACCGGCACGATCAGCGACGGTCCGGCACCGCTCGCGCTGGCAAAGATAGGGACCGGCGACTTCTCCCTCCCCATCGCATCAATCGCCTATTCGGGCGGTATGCAGGTGGAGGGCGGTACGCTGCGCATCTCCAAGCCCGAGCCGCTGAAGAGCGGACTCTCCTATTGGCTGGATGCCTCGGAGCCGAGCACGTTCACGCTTTCCAACGGTTTTGTGACAGCATGGCGTGATGTGTCTGGGGCCGGCGTCCATTTTACGCAGTCCAATCCCGCGAACCGGCCGAAGTGGATGGAGAACGCGATCAACGGCAAGCCGGCCGTGCTGTTCGGCGACGGCGCGGTACGTACGCGGCTGGAAGCCGCCAAGACGGCGCAGGCCCGGACGGTGTTCATCGTCAACCACATGACCGGTTACGTGAACCTGGGCGGCCTCTGGGGGGAATCGTTTCAAGACAAAAATGGACTCCGCCTGAATTCGGCCACCACGTGGCGCCATACCGGGAACGGCGCGGACCAGAATGACTTCTCATTCAAAGGCGAGATGGCGATCAATGGCGTGACGGGTTTCTCATTCGCCAGCCAGCCGCTGCATATCCTCACGGCTGTCAGCACCAACACCAGTGATTTCCGCGCGGCCCTCGGCGACTACTGGTTCAGCTCCCAATACGCCCGCTATTTCGCCGGATACGTCGGTGAAGTGTTGGTGTATAACCGCGAGCTGACGACGGAAGAGCGCCAGTCGGTTGAGGCGTATCTGACCGCGAAATGGTTCGGCGGCACGGGAACGTCAATTGAACAGCCGGTCGTGATCGGACAAGCCGGACGGTTGGCGGTCAACAATTTCAACGCCGTATTCAGCGCACTTTCCGGCAATGGCCGGGTACACGCCGAAAACAACAGCGTGGTGACTTTGACAGATTACGAGGCCTTCACGGGGACGGCCTCAGGTCAGGGTGTGATCGCGTTGCAGGCGGCGGACGGTGCCAACGCCTACATCATGTCCAAGGGTATCAACACTGTGATTCGCAATGACGGCGCTCTGCCGATGTCGGTGGTCGTGACCAATGCTGGGGCGGAAACGTTTATCGGTTCGTTGCAGGACGGCGTCTCCGAACTGGGCCTCACGCAGACTGGAACCGGGAATACTTACTACACCGGAATAGACAGCACCTATACCGGCGCAACGCGGATCGAGGACGGCACGGCGACGGTGGTTTCGGGGGTTCTGACCAAGTTTGTCCGCTTCAAACCCGGCGCGACCCGGCCCGAAGGCGCACATGTCAAAACGGGTTACCAGCTTTCTGAATTCCGTCTCACCTTGGGCGGCGTCGATGTGCCGTACCCCGTCGGCACGCTGGCGACGAGTCAGGGCAAGGTTGCCGGTCCGGAGGGACCGGAAAAAGCGATCGACGGCAGTGTGGACACCAAGTTTTATCATGGTTCCGCGTCGCCGCTCTACCCGTTGGTGCTTGAGTTCCCCACTCCGGTGTTCTTCAACGGTTATGCGTGGTACACCGCAAACGATGCCGATGGACGGGATGCGATCACATGGACCGTCGAGACCAGTGCGGACGGAACGACGTGGACGGTGGTGGACTCGCAAGACTATTCCGCAGACACCTCGTTGATCACGACCGCACGTAAGACGTTGGTCGGACAGTGGTCGGTGCAGGGCATGCAAAGCGCGATGAATGTCTTCTCCGATCTCTCGCCGACCACGGTGGCGGCACCGGGCAAACTCGCAGTCTCGGGTACAAGCGAGACGGTCGGCTCGCTCAGCGGCGATGGCACGATCGAACTGCTTGCGAACGGCACGTTCGGCATCCACACGACTGACGATGCGATCTTCAGCGGCTCATTCAGCGGTGCTGGTACTGTTGCCAAAAGCGGTACTGCCGTGCAGACGCTCTCCGGTACACTCGCGGTGGACGGCACGCTGATCGTCGAGGCCGGCGTGCTCAATCTGGATGATGCGGCATTGGACGGCATCACCAATATCGTGATCTGCGCGGGCGCGGAATTGACCGGTACGGCGACAGTCAATGGCGATCTCACCGTGACATTCGAGACCGGCGGGCGCTACAGCGCGTCGCTGGCCGTTGCCGGAGCGCTGACCGTTGAGGGTGCCGTTACGCTGACCGTGCCGCAAGGGGTCGTGTATCCCTACTACGGAACGCTCTTCACCTTTGCTTCGGCTGATGCCGCCACGCGCCAGGCGCTGCTGAACGCAACCAAGCCGTCGTCGGCCCCCGTCGGCTATGCGGCTCTCGTGCGCGTGACCGACACTTACGCGAAACTGACCATTGCGCCGGTCGGCTCGGTGATGACGCTGCGGTAGGAGCAGAGCAAGGACGAGCAGACGCACTCAAATCTATTCGCTAGACTCGCGGCGCAACGGTTTCTTCAAAGCGCGGACTTCGTTGTCGCTGAGTTCGCGCCACGCGCCGGGCTGCATGTCGCCGATCTTGAGAAAGGCGATGCGCACGCGCGTGAGGCTGAGCACAACGAAGTGCGCCAACGAACACATTTTGCGGATCTGGCGGTTGCGGCCCTCCGCGAGTGTGAAGGCCAGCAGGTGCGTGTTGTCGCGCCCCACCTTCAGCACCTCGACCTCCACCGGCTGGATAACGTAGCCATCGATCTCAAGCGGCGAGCGTAGGGTTTCGATCTTGCTCTCCTCCATGCGCCCCGCAACGCGCGCGTGGTAGGTCTTGGTGTGGCCGTAACGCGGGTGCGTCATGCAGTGGGTCAACTCGCCGTCGTTCGACATCAGGAGCAGCCCCTCGCTCTCCTTGTCGAGCCGACCGACCGGCACGAGCCGTTCGCGAAAGTGCGGGCGCATCAAATCGCAGACCGTTGCGCCGCGTTGGTTGTCGGCTGAGCAGATTAGGCCGCGCGGTTTGTAAAGCAGGACAGTACGCAGGCGCTCGGCCTGCTTGGGCAGACTCTTACCTTTGACGCGGATGTCGTCCTTCTCTGGCTGCACGCGCGCACCGGGCTCATACACGGTCTGGCCATTGACGGTGACCGCGCCGGCGGCAATCCATTCGGCGGCGTGTCGTCGCGACGCGACACCCCGGCGCGCCAGGACATTCTGCAGGCGCTCGCCGTCTGCGGCACGCGTGCTTTGCGGAGCGGCGCGTGATGTGGTATTGTCTGACCTCATCTATGGGACTTTCCGATCGTGAGTATATGCGGCCCGGCGCTCGCCGAAGCAACAACGTAGTGCCCCCGGCGACTTGGTGGCAGCGGCTGCGTTTCTGGCTGTGGCGCCTCTGGCACCGCTCGTGATGATTGTTAGGTGCCGCGGTAGGCGGCCAGCGCCTCTCGATAGGCAGCGGTCTCGACATAGCCGCAACTCTTGAACTCCGGGCAGAAACCGCGGTAGACGCATTCCGGCACGCAGACGCTGTGAAGCTCTGGCTCGCACTGTTTGACCTCATCCAGCACAAGCTTCCAGGCCGCCGTTGTCTCTGGGGACGCCTGACGGCAGAGCCGTTTGCGCGAGATGAAGATGAGCGCCTGCGCATTGGCAAAGCACTCGTGATCGACCGGCGCGGACTGGGGCATGGATGTACGGTCCACGCCCGTGCGGTCGGTACGCTGGGTACTGACGAAGTGCTCGATACCGATCTTGTGTCGGACGAAGTGAACGCTGACCCAATAGGGGAGGTTGATCCACTTCCACTTGAACATCATCTGGCGGATGGGCGAATGTTCAGAGAGCAGGATGCGGCGCTTCCAGACGCTGCTGGGCTCTTTCTCCCCCTCTGCCATGCGGATGGTGGTACGCGCGGCATCGGCGACATCGCGCCATGCAAAACGCATCTTGAAATACTTGAGGGTGACAGACGGTTCCATGGAGTGAAGTTTGGCTTTTTTTACGGAAGAAAGCAATACGAAATAAAGAACTCACACTAAGGCACCAAGGGCACTAAGGTTTTTTGGGGGGCGAGCGTCCCCGCGAGCCACCTTTTGTACTGCGCACGGATGGAATCGAGAGAATCGACGGAATCGAATCCTTCGAATCTTTCGATTCCTTAGGCAACTTACTACCTCTTGTTTCCGCCAGCACCAGCCTATGGCAGGGGCTGAGTGATGCTGGCCTTCACCTTGAAGAAGCGGCGTGATGTTGTCGCATCGATGTCCGTGAAGACAAGGTCGCCGTCCGTTGTCGCGCAGATGCTCCGTAGCAGTTCCCAAGTTCCGCCGAGCGTATTCACCCCGTAGAGCACGTACCACATTCCGCTCTTAGCGTTGATGATCTTGATGGCGAGCGTTGTGCCGTCGAAGACGAGCGCCGTGCCGTCCGTGGCGAAGAGCGGCGCGACGAGGCCGTTAGCGACCGCCGTAGTCGCCGCGCCATTCACGGTGGCCGTGTAGCCGGTACTGCCCGCCGTGAAGGTGTAGTCGCCGTCCGGTAGCCAGAGGTAGAGCTTGCCGTTTTCGTCAGCAACGAGATCGTGTACGCCGTAGGGATCGAGCGCCGTAACGACGATAGCCGCATTGGGCGTGAGGTTCGTCACCGTCACGCACCAGACACGCGCCGTACCGTTGCTGGGCGCGTTGGTGATGGAGACCGACGCGCCCGCCGGGACTTCGAGGCCCGCGCGGTTCTGTCCCGAGGCGAGCGTATTTGCTCCCGCGAGAAAGAGCGAGACATCGGCATTCTGCTCCAACTCGAAGACGCACTGGCCACCGCCGGTGGTCTGGAGCGTCAGATCGGAGAGTGTGACCGCGTTCGTCACATCCGCCGGGACGACGACGCGCACCTTGCCCGCCGTGTTCGTACCAGAGAGCGTGAAGGCTCCAGCCCCGGAAAGCGTAAGCGTGCCCGAGACATACGCCCAGCCCGTGCCGTACGAGCTGGCGGCATCATCGAGGGCAACACCGTTTACCGTCACCCCGGTGGGAGCGGCGCTGGCCTTTACTGCGAATGCGATGAACAACGCAGTCAGGATTCTGCTCCGGCTTCGTTTCTTCATGGCAGTATTCCTTGTTGTGAACATATGATGAAGAAAGGACGGGGGCAAGGCAAGAGGTTTTGGAAGTTCATCTCCCAAATCCTAAATCCTAAATCCTAAATTTCCCTTAACTCCCTTGGGTGTCGCCGAAGGGTTATGTTATACTGGGCGCGATGTACATGGAATTGATTTTTTTGGGGACGGGAACATCGGTCGGCATTCCCATGATTGGTTGCCACTGCCCGGTGTGCTCGTCTGATAACCCCCGCAATGTCAGGCGGCGTACGAGTCTGTATGTGAAAACGGATGAGGTCGCTCTGGTGATCGATACGCCGCCGGATTTCCGCCAGCAGATGTTGGATTTCCGCATCGAGCGGCTGGATGCCGTGGTCTTTACCCATGCGCACGCTGACCATATTTTTGGATTCGATGACATTCGCCGTTTCAATACCCTGAACGGTAAGGTGATCCCGGCATACGGCGACGCCGAGACGCTGGCGGATGTGCGGCGCGTGTTCAATTACATCGGCAACTGTCCCTCGCCGCAGGGCCTGTACCGGCCGCTGGTGGATTTTGTCGAGGTGTCGGGGTCGTTTCAGGTCGGGGATATCTGTCTTACGCCGCTGGACGTGCAGCACGGACGCAAGATGACAGGGTACTTGATGGAGGCGGGCGCGCTGCGTGTTGGGTATGTGCCGGACTGCCATGCGATGCCGGCGGCGACGGTCAAACAACTGGTCGGCGTGGATGTGATGATTTTGGATGCGCTGCGGTATCGGCCGCATCCCACGCACATGAGCGTGGAGGAGAGCCTCGCGTTGCTGGAGCAGATTGCGCCCCGGATTGCATACCTGATCCATCTTTGTCATGATGTGGATCATGACGTGTTGGAATGTGCGTTGCCCGCCGGAGTGCGGATTAGTTATGACGGGCTCCGGGTGGGGCTGGAGGCGGGTGCCGAAGGCGTTGTATGGACAGAGGAGGAAGCATCATGAGAAGAGTATCGGGGTGGGGATGCGTTGTCAGTGTGTTGCTGCTGGCGATTGCGGCGCGTGCGCAACAGCTTGAGGTCAAGCTGACGCTGGCATACTCGGTGTTTATTGTGGGCGAGCCGGTGGTGCTGCAGGTTGACCTCTTGAATGCGACGCGCGATCTGATCGAGGTCGGCGGGCCGAAGGCGACCGCGATCTTGCTGATGGAGGTGACCAGGGGAGATGCGAACAATGAACTGAAACCGTTCCGCGATGATCCGGTGGTTGCGCCGTTCACGTTGAAGCCGGGAGAGACGACACAGCACCGTTTGGCACTCGACAAATGGTTTTCGCTCGAACGCGAGGGCAAGTATATGGTGCGCGCGGTTCTCGTGCATCGCGGCATGCGTTACGAATCGGTCAAAAGGAGCTTTGATGTGGTGCCGGGGATGTCGCTGGGCGGCGGCATGCAAATGTTTGTGGATCGTGAACATCTCAAGCGTCAGTTCAAGCTGGTCTTTTGGCACCGCAATCAAGAGGATCGGTTGTTTCTACGTGTCGAAGATGAACCCGGCGAGAGGATCTGGGATTCGATTGATCTCGGGGCGCTGATGCGCGCCTCGCAGCCCAAACTTGACATTTCGCCGGAAGGTGAGGTGACCGTTATTCATCGGGCGACACAGGATGCCTTTTTGCGAACGGTGTTGTGGTCGTTGCCGGATGTCATTGAGATCGTCGAGCGTAACACGTTGATCGATCCTGAAATCTCCGCTTCGCAGCGGGTCAATGCCCTGTACGGCGAAGGTGCCGCAGAGCGGGAAGAATCAAAGAAATCGTGGTGGAAGTTCTGGTGAAAAGGAGAAACTGGCACGCGTTCGGGATCATGATCGCGGTGGGTGCGATGCTGGGATGCGCATCAACGCGCCACGCCGAAACGGTGGAGGAACCGGCCGTCCCGCAGGCGGATGCCGCGCTGGCGGCGTATGATGATCTCGCAGTGCTGACAGAAGCGTTGCTGCTGGTGCAGCGGCACTATGTGGAAGAGGTGCCGTTGCGCGAGATGATCTACGGCGCGATCGATGGCATGCTGCTCGGGCTGGATCCCAACTCCTCGTTCCTGCCGCCGGCGCCGTTGGCTGAATTGGAGGAGGAGACGCGCGGTTCGTTCAGTGGAATCGGTGTGACTGTCGGTCTTGAAAAAGAAGGCGTCAAGGTGATCGCGCCGATGGAAGACTCACCGGCGTTCAAAGCCGGCATCCACGCGGGCGATACGATCAAGGCGGTCGACGGCGTAGAGTTGTCCGGAACTTCGATCGAAGAGGCCGTCGAGGCCATACGCGGCGATAAGGGTTCTGAGGTCAAGGTGACGGTGAAGCGCGCGGATGGTGAAACGGTCGATGTGACGCTCGTGCGTGACGACATCAAACTGGACAGCGTCAAAGGCGTGCGTGAACTGGGCGACGGCATCGGCTATTTGCGTATCACTCAGTTCAATGAACATGCGGGTGAGGATTTTGCCCAGGCGATGGCCCACCTGAAGAAAGCCGATGTTAAGGAATTGATTCTGGACCTGCGCGATAATCCGGGCGGATTGCTGGAGTCGGCCGTGGCCGTGACCGAGCAGGTCTTGGAACGCGGCACGGAAATTGTCAGCGTGCGCGGGCGTGATGCTAAACGACCGCAACAACGCTATGAGGCGGGCCCCTGTAAAAAACGCTTCACAAAGATTCCGCTCGCGGTGCTGGTAAACGGCAACAGTGCGAGTGCGGCGGAGATCATGGCGGGCGCACTCAAAGCGCACAAACGGGCTGTGCTGGTCGGCGAAACCACCTACGGCAAGGCATCGGTGCAAAATGTGATCAAGTTGGCGTTGCGCCCCGATTGCGCGGTGCGCTTGACGACGGGCTACTATTACACGCCGGATGACGTGATGATCCACGGCAAAGGGATCGTACCGGATGTGGCGGTTCCGGTTCCGAAGCACGTATGGCGGCAGGTGCAGATGCGCCGGATGCTTGAAGAGCGGCCGGGCGCGACGCGCAGTGGCGTGACAAACGCGGTGAACGACGTTCGCGACGTACAGTTGGAGCGCGCTCAAGAGTTATTGAAGAGCGCACGCGTTCCGAACAATGGGTGAGGTGAGAGGCCGGGCGATGCTTGTTTTGGGGATTGAAACATCCTGTGATGAATCCGCTGCCGCTGTGGTTGAGAATGGCCGGCGTGTGCTTTCGAGCGTGGTCTACAGCCAAGTCCCGCTGCACCAGCCGTATGGCGGTGTGGTGCCGGAGATCGCGTCGCGTAGCCATGTCGAAAAGATCGGCGGGGTGATCAGTGCAGCGATGCGCGAGGCTTTTGCGCCCGGCACATCCGACGGGGCGGTCGCGCCGGAATGGTGGTCGCAGATCGACGCCGTCGCCGTGACCTACGGCCCCGGTCTCGCCAGTTCGCTGATCGTCGGGCTCTCCGCCGCCAAGGGGCTGGCGTTACGATTGGGCAAGCCGTTGGTGGGGATCAATCACATCGAGGCGCACCTGCATTCAGTTTTCCTGACGCCGTCTGCGCCTGATCCGTTGGCGGCCGGGCCGCTGTTGGGCCTGGTGGTCTCGGGCGGGCACACCTGTTGGATCGACTCTGATCGACCGGGGCGCTATCGGATCATCGGCCAGACGCTCGACGATGCGGCCGGTGAAGCTTTTGACAAGGCTGCGAAACTGTTGGGGCTGGGTTATCCCGGCGGGCCGGTGATCGACCGTGTCGCACGTCAGGCCGCGCGGCGCGATGCCGTGGCTTTCCCCAAAGGCAGTCCCAAACCCGGTAATCCGGCGCTCGGCGATATGCGCGCCGAGTTGTGTGTGAGCTTCAGCGGGCTCAAGACCGCCCTGATGTATCGGTTGCGCGAACAGCCGCCACGCGATGATGCGGATGTGGCTGAGATTGTGGCCGCGTATCAGGAGGCGATTGTGGAGGCGCTGACCGAACGCTGCGCGCGTGCCTTGCGCGGTACTCGTTACCGTGCCTTGGCAGTCGGCGGCGGGGTCTCGCTGAACCGCCGCCTGCGCGAACGGCTGCAGGAAGTTGCAGCGGATACCGGTGTGACGCTGCTGATGGCAGAACCGCGTTTCTGTGGAGATAATGCCGCGATGATCGCGGGGTTGGCGGGCATGGGTGTTGGTATCGTCGGCGAAGAGGCGATGCGGCTGGATGTGGCACCTGCATTGGAGGCTGGTGGATGAGAACGGTATGGCTGTTGTTGATGCTATGGATGGCGTTCGGTGCGTATGGGGCGCCTCAGACACTCGTCGTGGCTTTTTGGAATGTCGAAAACCTTTTCGACACCGAGGACGACCCCGATAACAAAGGGGATGATGCCTATACACCGAGCGGCTGGATGCGTTGGACACCTTGGCGCTACCGTACGAAACTTGAGCATCTCGCTGAGGTCATTGCGCTCATGAAGCCGGATGTGCTCTGCCTGACGGAGGTTGAAAACCGGCGCGTGCTCGAGGATTTGTCGGCGACCTTGCTGTCGCGCCATTCCTGCGCGTTACCGGTCATTGTCCACCGTGACAGCCGTGACAAGCGCGGCATCGATGTGGCGGTGATGACGCATTTGACACCGGTTGTCACAAATTGGCTGGAAACCGCCGCAGGCCAGCGCGAAGTGCTGGCGTGTGAATTCGATATCGACGGACGGCCTTTGACGGTTGTGGTCAACCATTGGAAATCGCAGCTTGGCAAGAAAGCGGAAAGTGACGAGATCCGCCGTCAGGAGGCGTTGGTCGTACGCGCGTATTTGGATGAACGGTTGGCGCGTGATCCAGCCGCCGCCGTGCTGGTGGCCGGTGATTTCAACGACGAGCCGGAGTCGCCGATACTGGTAGAAACGGCTGGGCTGGTGCCCGACGAAGCGCGTGTACGCGCCGATGCGAGCGGCCGTTCTCTCTTCAATTTAGCGGTCAGCCTGCCCAAGGAGGAAAGGGTCACCTACTACTACGCGGCGGGCAAAAAGTGGAACGTCATGGACTCGATCAGCGTCACGCGCGGCATGCTGGAGAATATCGAACCGGCCGCGCCCTGGCAGGTGGTCAAGGACGGTTACTCAGTGTTCAAAACGCCCGCGCAATGCGACGAAGACGGCATCCCCATTCCCTTCCGGTTTGTGCGTAGCAAAACCAAAGGAAACGCCTTCAAGACTGGCTACTCCGATCACTTCCCTGTGCGGGTCAAACTCGAGGCGCGATGAGAATAGCTTTGCGCGAATTCTGGCCGTTCAACTGCTCCTTTTAGGTGGAGAGATTGACTGACGACTGACGGCGATCCCGATCCCGATTTGGATGAAACCTTGAAACCTGAAACCAAAGAGAGTTGAAGGTTCAACAGCTACTTCTTCGTCTGGCGAGAGGGTTTCGGCCCGCCGACCGGCGTGAAGGTTTTGGTCTCGCCCTGCTTGCTGCCTGTCCACGATTTGCCGTCAAATCCCTTGGTCGCGGCACCCGAGGTGATCTTGACCTCGTCGGCCAGACCGATCTCTACAATCTTGACATCATCGACATAGAGATAGCCGGTGTTGCACTTGTCGACGCCGGTGGCATCGAGCGCAAGAATCTTGAGCATCAGCCATTCGCAATTTTCCAGATGGCTCTGCTGGAGTTCAGAACGGCCGGGAGTCGGGATGACGCGCTCAACCCGCTTCCACTGTTTCGGTACATGGGAGAACTCGCCGGTTTCGGCGTTGTTGAAGTAAATGACTTGAAAACGCACGGCTTCGCGCAGATCGGCAAACGAGGGGTTGTTGCTTTTGACGGCGCGCGGATGCCATCGGTAGCCGATCGGATAGATGCGGCATTTGGGGCCCGGCCCGCCCTTTGTGCCGATCGAGCGCGCCGAGAGTGAAATCATGTATTTCTTCTTAGGATCAAACCGGATAGGGGCCGTGTAAACCTGCACGCCTTGGTTGATGCACACCTCGTGGATTGAGGCGTCCAGGCGCATCACATGCTTCCGCATGGAGGCTTTGTCCTCCACGACCGACACGTATTTGTGGTTGTTCAGGTAGTGTTTGTTGTGGTCGAAGACGTAGAGCCAATGGTTGAGCGGGTCGGTCTCGTCATCGAAGTGCCCGTTTAGAACGAGGTTCAAAGCATCGGGGGGTGTTTTTTGCGCGTGCGCGGGGTGTATCGCGCAGACGCCTAGAATCAGTGCTGCGGCGATCCAGAAAAATGAGCGTGAGGTGTGTGTCATGGCGTCTCCTTTTTCATTACGACATGTTCTTCAATTTTCGTGTGACCCATTCTAGCGACAGCAGCGCGATCAGGCAAGCCAGCACGAACGGGGTTTGCCAAAGCGAACGGTATTCGAGCTTGCGCTCGCGCCGTTCGGTGACGCGCAAGTCCTGAAGGGCAGCGTCGATCTCTTCCGGCGTGCCGTAACGCCCGCCGCTCGAACGCGCCAACGCCTTCAAAACCTTATC
>ERZ795030.3095-NODE-3095-length-18364-cov-20.157573_pt1 | contig 18364 bp, 18 predicted proteins | sample MGYA00375122_ERZ795030 | MGnify/ENA primary metagenome ERZ795030 (study PRJEB30165, sample SAMN05720146) | activated sludge metagenome | isolation source: anaerobic digester from wastewater treatment plant | place: Japan | collected 2015-04-20 ... | reverse complement strand
GTACGCGTCTGGGGGGCGTGGGGTCGCAAGTTCAAATCTTGTCACCCCGACAAATTGAAAATCAGGCAGTTACGATGAATTTCGGAACTGCCTTTTTTCATGGGTTGTGCCGTTTTTGTGCCGTTTTTCAGGGAGATAGTAAAGTATAGGGGTAAAATCAAGTAAAACCCTGGATCAAAAATTTCCGTACACAGGACCATGACAGGAAGGCAACTATTCGAATTACAAACGTCGGTGTGGGGTGATTACGCACAGGTCCTTATGAGGGCTTACAGCCTTATCGGGGATAAACTTTACCCTATGCTCGAGGAGTGCGAGAGGACCGGTAAGAAAATAGTTATCCAGGAAATGACCGACGATCCTGAAATAAATGACCCGCCTATAGTGGTGGTGATCCAATGAAGAAACTAAAGGCAGGCAGCAGTTAACTAACCGCCTTTGTTAATTGTTTTCCATCATGTACTTTTCCGCGGCAAAGGCTTCAAACTCTTTTAACAATCCTTTTTCTGATTAATTGATTCAATGTCTTTTTTTAATTGCTCCGCATGTGGCGAAACATCAAACTCAATTGCTGCCATTATATTCAGTTTTTATTCGTTTAAATTTGTTAAGTAAATCTCTGTTTTGTGCATATTGTTCCCATGACTTTTCAAGGTTTATTACAGCCAAGTCAGCCTGGGAGCTGATCACATTAAAGCCTTTACTCTCGACGTAACTGGCATAATCCATCCCGGCCACAACAATAAGTTGTAATCCTTACCATAACAGTGGGCCGGTCATTAATCAATCACCCTCTGGCTCTTCGTTAGTGTTCATGATACGTTCCACGAGCTGATCCAACTGCGAATCTGTGAGCTTTTCCATGGTCAGGGAAAGGTCGGTCTCTTTCATAACTGGAACTACGAATTTCAATAACCTTTCAAAAAGTTGAGCTCGCTCCAATGGTTGGAGTTGTTTAAAGTCACGTTCAAACCTGGGCCAATTGTTGGAACAAAAATCCCTCAGCCGTTCTCTGACTTCCGTTGTGGCTTTATTTTTCGACCCCCTGGGCCGCCCGCCTGGATTGCCGCTAATTCCTTTCTGAAACATCTGTTGTCATTTTGTTGTTTACAATACAGGGACGGTGCCAGAAGGTTTTTCCGGCAACCGGTCCCGTTCCTGTTCATCATGTTCCTGCTGTTCGCTTCCATGTTGCTGTAACATTGAAGGGTCCCTAATTACATGCGTTCTTTCCCATTCCTCAAAATTCGGAGGTCCTCAGGCAAAGTGACAATGATTTTTTTCCGCTCGGGAAACACTTCCGGAAAGTCAGCAGGAAAAATTTTTCCTCGGATGATCTGTCTTATCAGATTTGCTCTGAGCTTTTCCGGGACAATTATCGGTTCACGATTTTCCATTGGGATGGTTTTTGAAATACTTAAAACACACCAATAAACCGGATTCCAGGAAGGTTAACGCGCATTTCTCCGGTCACTCGGTCCACAACCAGAATGTTCTGCTCGCCGAAAAGCTTGTCACGATTCAATGTCTTTCGGAGGTTATTAAACGCTTTTGCGGCCTCATCAGCCATGCTGAGTACCTTCCTCCAGCTCCAGGGTGGAATAAACCGTAAAATGAGCTCTGAGTGCCTCCAAATCAGGACAAAACTGCCCCCCTGTAAAGGTCAGGAACTCGATAGGCATAACCATGGGGCGGCCAGACTGCCTGAATTTAATCAGAAGGTTGTCGGTCTCATTGCAGATGTCCTGAAGAATCTGCCTTACCAGAAAAAGGTTCGGCGCGCCTCTTTCCTGAAAATCCTTACGCACGTAGTCAGGAAGATTCTTCATTTCTTTTTCCCTCTGGGAGTAGATCATCCGGGCCACCTCATCATCACCATGGGAAAGTACCCGTTTTATCGCCTCTGGGCTGATGTCAATCCGGAATGGGGTCAGGCTCTGGGCCAGTTGGTTTAACAAAACAGCATACCGCCGGAGTGTCGTTTCGGCCGAAGGAAACGAATTTTCATCGAAATAAAGTTCTTTTTTCATGGCTCAAATTTTTTTACCGGGAACATACCACTTCCCCTTTGTTGGATCATTTCTTATCTCGGCGTTTTTTCTGGCCGCTTCAGCGCTCTTTTGGTCTGTCGATAGCCCCGGCTTAACAATAAGCTGCTGGCGTTGCTCAGGGGTCAATTCCGCGATAAGCTCGTCAAGAAGCTGCGGTTTAAGTTCTTGTGGGATCAAATTTGAAATTTTCATACTCATGGTTTTTAGATAATTAAAATTTAAAAAATAAAATACAACACATTTTAAAGACCTTTATGTAAGATATTTTTTAAAGACCTTTATGTAAGATATTTATATTGCTGTACATGTCGCGAACATTCGATGTACATTCTTTGTACATGTCGCGTACATTCGATGTACATTCTTTGTACATGTCGCGTACATTAATTACTACTTCGCGAAAGTAACATTAGTGCTTTTTGTCGTGCTTCATCGGTTTTTTTCTTAAGGTTAGAAATAACAAATTTATTCCGTCGTTTCTCTGCCTCAATGATCAATTTTTCAAGGGGTAATACGCTGTCCATAGAAATATAAAAACCTTTCATCAGGTGGCTGTAAATGTTCACCCCCCAATTTAACATGAGGGTTTGTTTTAGCCGGTCAAGTTTGCGTCTGGTGCTGTAAGAAGCAAGGGGTTGTGGTAGATTGGCTGGCAAATCTTTGATTCCTGAATAACCCCCCATCCGGGCAATCAAAAATGAGTTCGTTATGCACGCATAGGGCTTATTTCCCAGTATGCTTTTAACTGCCAGATACCCAAGCAAAACAGCGATCTCGTCGGTGGTCTTGTGGTTGTTCATAAAGTCAAAACATAACTCTTTTTTTATCCCGGTCATTGGAGATTTTTTGTTTTCAGCAAACAGTGATTGGCCACGTCGATAACTTGCCTCCGGGTTTGGAATTCTAATTCCAAAAAAATCAGATGCCGCATTCATACGCTGCTTGATCGTTATGTGATCAAGTTTTGATGCATGTACAAATGTAGCGTAATCAATTATCTGGTCCATGGTCGACGCAATGTCATCAAAGGCACCCTGCAATAGCCTGACCGGGAAATTGAAAAAGGTTTTACTCATGGGAGAATGTCTCTTTATACCAGTTCAAAAACTGCTGGAAGTTCCGGGCAATAACGTAGATTCCCCCCGCCGCTTCGACTTGGCGCTGGTACTCCCGTTGATGATCACTCTGCCGATCCCTCCCGGCCTTCACTTCGATTTTTACGGACCTTCCGGCAATGGTGGCCGATATGTCGCTACTACCCCGGGTTCCGGTCCCAAATACCCACTCAAACCGGCCTATGGTCCTCCTGACCCCCATCACATCAGTATAACTCCTGGTGTGGTTCACTGGCCTGCCTGTCGTATTGATCCGTTCCGCCTGCCATCCCTCCAGCTTCAGGAAGGCGATAATACATTTGGTAAGGCCGTTGGCTGTGTCATCCCTGAAGGTTCGGGGGGCCAGGTAAGGGACCGTAGGATAACGTCTGAGGGCCTCATCCATCGCAAGCGATTCAAGCATCCTGACAGCCTGACTTTTGCAGTAACGCACATGTGTTGTGTTCATGACTTTTCGGTTAACTTCGCGTCCATCCGGTTTGAGAATTCCGTTTTCGTCTCAACCCTGGCTTCAGTGAGCCAGGCCATGATTTCAGCATGTTTGAAGTATAACCGGCCATCACGTTTGAAATGTGGTATCTCATTCCGGCTGGTTTTCGCGTAAATGGAGGCACGGGAATAACCGGATATTTCCTGGAGCGTTTCCACTCCGAAAATGTCGGGAATGCTCTTTTCGGCTGGTTGCAAACTGGGTGTTGCTTTCCGGATAAGTTCCAGCACCTGGCCGACCGTTAAGGCGGCTATCGGGGTGTCCAGCGTAATTTCAACCTTATTCATGGATAGTGGTCTTATTACGTTTTAATTCCCGGATTTGCTCAAACCTGGTCAGTTCATCGTCAGAAAACATCGACCTGCCAAACATCTTGAACGGCTTCAGATCACCTTTTATCGTTAGCCTGTAAATATTTTCAAGGGAATACCCAAGCCTGGAGGCAGCTTCCTTGGTGGTGTAAACGGTTGAATTTTTCACTTCCATAGCGTAATGAATTAATCAACCACAAATAGAATATAAAAAAAAAGCCTCATAAAACTATTTCGGCCTTAATTTTTAATCATTTGCAAAAAGTTTAAAATTTTCCTTTAGAGCAAGAATTCAAGAAGGGCAGAAACTTGATAAAGTATTGAAGATGAATAAGAATGGGAAATTAAAGCTACTATTAAAAAGCAGAAGCCAGGCAGTAAACTACCCGGCCCGCGGTCGCCCAATCCGTAGAATGGACGCATCAAATATACAAATATTTTTTCATAAATCAAAATTTTGACGAATCGGTAAAATGGGGTACCCTTTTAAAGTACCTCGTTTGCCTTCGCGATCACCTCACTGGCGAATGAATCCAAGTAAGTTTTAGTTGTGGAGAGGTCTTTGTGTCCCAGTGCTTCACTGATAATATCCTCGCTGATACCGCTATTCTTCAGCTTCATCGCATAACTATGTCGGGCCTGATAGCTGGATAGTCTGATTCCTACAAACTTCAGATCCTTCCCAAGTGTCTTCAGATGTTTATTAAATTTCCTATTCCTGTCCCGGATATGGTCGTATAACTGTTGCCCATCATACCCCTTTTTTGTGATCACCGGGAGCAAATAATCATCTACCAACTTTGTATTTTTCTTAAACCAGTCAAGAAGTGATTGGATGTTATCAGTGATCTTTATTTGAATGATCTTTGCTTTTTTGCTCTCGGTTTTATGCCTCCGGTAACAAATGAATCGGCCATTCTCAAACAGCAGGATATTTTTGTCAGTCAAATATGCCATGTCCACAAGGGCCATGCCCTGGCAGTAATAGGAAAAAAGAAATAGGTTCCGGGACCACTGGAGGGCCGGACTGTCGATTTCGGCCGTTTTCAATGCTTCAATGTACTGGCTGGGTAAATAACGTTTTTGTGTTTCCTGGGATTGTCTTGAAACACTATAACCATGCTTGCCGAAAGGGTAAGTCACGTCAGATGCCTCTCCCTCTTTTATGGCGCGGTTCAGCAGCGCACGGAGCGCACGCATGTAGTACGATACGGTATTCCCCTTGCACCCCCTGTCAATCTTCAGATAATCGTCAAAACGGCTCACATACTTAAAATCAATGTCTTGAAAAACTTTTCGTGAAAATTCAGAATCAAACTTTTTCAACATATCCAAGGTTCGAGCATAACACGTCGCATTGCCGATATTTCCGGCTCTGGTCAGCTTTTCGATAACGTTGCTAAAAAATCCCTCCACCCCGGTATGTTTGGAGCGGTTCAGAAACTCTTGTTCAAACATGGTCAGAGTCCAGTCAGTCTTTGAATCTTCGTATTCCTTCAAAATATCACTTACTCGCTTCTTTACTGACAATAACCAATCATTCAGTTTATCCCTATCTGGGTGAAGGTCCTTCCTCCGTTTATCCACTGCATAAGCCTGATAATCGTAATTCCATTGTTCCGTGGTGGATGATGCATTCAGGGAAATATGTTTCCTCATCCCGGCGCGTCGGATTACCAAAATTAGCGGAAAACTCCCGTCTGGTTTCTCATGGGATTTTGATAAATAAGGTTTGATCTGGTATTTTTCGAGCTTCATAATAGTATGATTTTTGTCATGTTTTATGAAAGTTGTGCCGTTTTTTGTGCCGTTTTTTTACTTTATGTTTAATAGAAAGTTGTGCCGTTTTTGTGCCGTTTTTTATCGAATTACCTATAAAACTCACTCATTTTCTGTTATTTTTGTTTCTGGCAAATATAATGATTTATAGACAATTATAAAGAAAAATTAAAGAATTTACAACGTCTGGGGGGCGTGGGGTCGCAAGTTCAAATCTTGTCACCCCGACAAATCAAAAAATCCTCGTTGCGACAGCAACGGGGATTTGTTTTTTCACCGGGCCAGCGGAAGAACCCGCTCACCATTATTTAGGGATACTTGACTATCGAACGTTTCACTGCACCACCATCTTCCCGACCGATTGATGATTCCCGCTGGTAATCACCAGCAAATAAATCCCTCTACCCTGATGAGAGAGGTTAAAGTGTTCCATATGCCCCTCGCCGGACAGATCAACCTGCCTGCTTTCCACCACCTGCCCCACAGGATTTAAAAGATGAATGCTGATTCTTTCCCGGGAAGAAGAATTCAGCCTTACCGCAAAACGACCGGTACACGGATTGGGGAAGAGGGTATAACTGAGCGCTTTCGTTTTACTCCCTTCAGCAGAAGAATGGATGGCTGTGACAGGGGCAGAGGTGTTAGTACAGCCATTGCCATCGGTGACTACCAAGTGATATATACCTCCCTTGCTGATCACATATTTGCTTTTTGTGGCTCCCTCAATGAGGCCGGCATCGGTATACCACTGATAGGAAGAATAGGGATCCAGGGAAACCAGCGTATCGCCCCTGACCTCCACTTTGGGCTGGTAGGCGGGGTGGAAAGATAGCGAGAGGAATATGATGCTATCGGCGCCCTTTGACGAAATCAGTGTGTCGGAGTAGAACCCTGCCTTGTTGTATATTTTACTCATAAAGGAGTAACTTTTGCCTTCACAGATCAATGCCTTTGTGGTATCACCAGTGATGAAGAAAGGAGAATAATAAAGCAATCTTTTATATGAATAAACCATCTGGCCGGAACCTGCATCCCGGGAATACGAAACAGTACCCGTCAGTTTAGTAAAAACAGTATCATTGAGGGTACTGAGATAACAATCATCTCCAAAAAGCAGATCCGAAGAAAAGACTGTCCCGTCATAGATATATTCTTCCTTATCGCTCATCACCCACTGGCCTGAGTTGGTATTCCATGAGTAAAACATTTCCAGGATTTTGTTCCGGCTGGTATCGTATGCGTATTCCCTTTGCAGTGTACCGATCCATTTGTTGCCCGCAACATTCCAGTTGTACCTGGCATCTTTTTGCAGTTTGCCATTGGCGTCGTAACTGATTTCCGTTTTCCTATTGCTTACCCACACTTTGGAGGTTTTATTCCAGGAGTACACAATGGACAAGGTAAGTTTCCCCCCGGGATTGTAGGTATATTCGGATTTATAACTACCCACCCACTGGCCGGAAATTTTATCCCAGGAATAAGAAACCACCTGGGTGTGGTTTCCAGTAGTATCACTGATGTAATCAGTCGTGATGCTGTTCACCCATTGGCTTAGTGCCTTGTCCCAGTTAAATGTGGTACAGTTAATAAGGATGCTTTTTATATTCCATCTCCATTCTGTTTTTGAACTAATGTTCCACTGAGGGATGGTTTCGTCATACTTGTGCATGGTGGACGATACATAGTTACCCAAGGTGTCGTAAGTGATCTCCTCTTTCTCGTCCGGTATCCACTGGTTCAAGGTTTTATCCCACGCCTTATACTTTATTCTTTGCCTGATGTTACCAAGGGAATCATATACGTTTTCTGCTTTCTGACTTTCAGCCCATTCTTCTGCGGTTTTATCCCAGTTATAGAAAACATTCTGCGTTAAATGCATGCTCAGATCATAGCTGTAGTCATTCCTGGCATAACCCTCCCAAAGTTTTGTCGTTTGATTCCACCGATAAGAAAGGTTTTGTGTTACATTGCCGTACCCATCGTAAAGGTAGCAGTTCTTCTTTTGCCCCTGCCATCTTTTTGTTGTATCGTTCCATTGAAAAGAAATGGCTGTAACATTTTCCCCCCGGGCATCGTAGAAAAATTCGTCTTTCTCATCATTCATCCACTTTTGGGTGTTTTTATTATAGTTCTGGTATACAATACTATCCAGTTTTTGTATTTTCCCTTTGACAGCTAAAAAGGTAAGATCTGTTGATAATCCCAGATTATGCAGATTCCGTTCGTCCTGGGTAGAAATCATCTTCTGCGCAGGAAGTGGTCTTTCTGTATGCCGGTCTTCCCAGGATGCATTCCGTTCAATTTCAATTGCCTGCCCACAGGTGGTTGATGCCAGAAAAAGCACCATAGCTGTGATGGTATGTATTGATTTCATTAGTAAGATGGTTTGTTAAGTACTACTAAAATTAGACAATCAATTTACGGAATTTTTCCATGAATCTTAGTTTTTTTATTCGTAAACAAATAAAATTTTGCACAAAGTACAATGGTAACTATCCTACGCTGGCAGGTCCTTTGGCAGCGAAACCTTTGAGCAGTTTATGGGTAACATTTAATGTGACATGCTTGCAATGAAGTGGAATCTAAGTTCCTACCAACTGATATAAGCAAATGACCTGGTGGCTAACCTGCAGATCGGGAATCCCCCCGGGTTCCGGAAGCTGAGCCGCTACCTGGGGGTCTGAACCCGAACGGATTTGATGGAGCCGCGAGAGCGGGTGCGTGCGGGTTTTCATTCCGCTGTGCCCTCCAAGGTAACGATGGAGCCGTCGGCGCGGTATTCCAGTTCCACCACCTTGAGGCTGCGCAGCCACTCCTTTCCTCCTGAAGGACCACAGTCGTGGTGGAAGAGGTACCATTTGCCCTTGAACTCCACAATCGAATGGTGGGTGGTCCACCCCACCACCGGGGTAAGGATCACCCCCTGGAAAGTGAAGGGTCCGTAAGGATGGTCGCCGGTGGCGTAGCAGAGACGGCGGGTGTTGCCGGTAGAATAGCTGAAATAGTATTTCCCGTTGTATTTATGCATCCAGGAAGCTTCGAAGAAGCGGCGGTCGTGATCGCCGGCGGTAAGAGGCTTTCCGTTTTCGTCGAGTATGACCACGTCACGGGGTTCTTCTCCGAATTCCACCATGTCGTCGCGCAGACGGGCCACCCTGGCCGTGAGGGCCGGCTCCCCGTCGGCAGGCTCATGGCCGCACTCGATGGCTTTGTTGTTCCGGTAACGCTGCAACTGTCCGCCCCACAAACCTCCAAAGTAGATATAAAAAGTGCCATCGTCATCGCGAAACACGCAGGGATCGATCGAATAGCTTCCCCTCATGGGGGCATCCAGGGGTTGGAAAGGCCCCTCAGGACGTTCCGAAATGGCCACCCCGATGCGGAAGATGTCGTTCTGGTCCTTCAGCGGAAAGTAGAGGTAGTATTTGCCATCCTTGTAAGCGCAGTCCGAATCCCACAACTGTCGCCCTGCCCAGGGAATCTCCTCCACATGAAGGGCGACACCGTGGTCAGTCACCTCCCCATCGATACTCTCCATCGAGAATACATGATAATCGTACATGTTGTAATGGTCACCGTAATCATTTACAGGAACCTCTGATTCCACATCGTGGGATGGGTAAATATAGATTTTACCGTTGAAAACATGTACGGAAGGATCGGCAGCATAAATACCGTCAATCAGGTACTTGCTTTTCTTATCTACCATCTTTCAGTTATCGATGTTTCTCTTCCATTCGTTTATTCACTTCTTCCATTGTCCCGGCAAACGGCCCGGGGGTTTCCATTTTGATCGATACCAGGGCGGCAGCAAACTTCAACGACTCCGCCACATCATGATCCAACCGGCGTGAAAGGTAAGCCGCAAAGGTCGTATCGCCGCGGCCTGTCCTGCCTGACACGTTACTGTTGGAAAATCTTTCATAGTAAGTTTTCCCGTTAACCCTTGCCAAAACTCCCTCCGAATGGGTGATCATCACTTCGGGGCAGCCCCAGGATTCAACAATAATCGCCGCTTTCTCCAGGTCATCGGTGCCGGTCAGAAGCTTCGCTTCAACAATATCCAGTTTAAGCTTGTCCATCATGGCTGCGATCTCTTCTTTACCGGCAACATCGCTGAACTCGTGGTTCTTGGTTACCGGATTGATATGACGGACAAAACTCTGCATATCGACCGACAGGCTCCGGTAATTCCTGGCTTTCAAACCTTTCATAAGGGGCATGTCAAATTCGGTATCTGAAATCCCTGCCAGATGAAGACATGTGGTATCCAATTCGGGCACGTCACCGATGGAAATCAACCCCGCCGATTTGAGGAGGGTCATTTCACGTTCGTCAACATTTGCAGAATAATGCAATACCCGGTTATAGCTGGTCTCTTCACTGGGAATCAAAAAGGTATCTATTCCAAGATCCTTCATCGGTTGAAGAATATGTTCGTCTTTCACGGCCATTTTGGTTACCACGGCCACCTTCTTTCCGACTCTTGCAGCTACCATGGCCCCGCATAAAACTGCGCTTCCTGGAGCGACACGGGCAACGCCACCGAAGGGAATTATTTCGTCGTAGACCATGTGCCCTACGAACGTAATATCATATTTTTTGCTCATCACAAACTCTTTCAGCTGTAGAATTTATTAATCCTTACGTATTACTCTGTCTTTTTTTCGGGACTCATCAACCACGGAAAGAATGGGATCAGCTCTTTCGGATCCACGGTTTCGCTCTGATTTTTGGCACGCAAATCCTTCACATGGTTCATCACCAGATGGGTCCAGACGGCGCCGGGCCTCGGATAAGCTGCCACAATGTAATGAGGCCCCTTTTCGGTTTCACCAGCTTCCAATTCAAGCTCAGCCCTGAGATTATCGGGGGTGATCATGGTATTGGCGTATTCGAAAACCACACGGTCCATGTGTTTGTAAACCTCCTTACTCTCTTCCACCATTCCGTAATAATCAAGTAACTGGGCAAAAACATAGTTGGAAGTAGTATACACATCCTGTCCCTGTTCCGATTCCACTTGTTCACCATCCTTGGTTTTACACATGGCCCACCCCATGAAGGCTTTGTTCGTGTTGTAGATGGTTCTGAGGATCTTTTTCACCCTTTCCTCCGGAATCGCAGGCGCTTCTCCAATGGAAAGGAGGTACCACAAGGCATCGAGTTGATTGGTCCACACATCGGTATTGGATTCCCCTGTTTTCGGATCAAAACAGGTGATGTAGTATTCCAGTTTTTCCCCTTTCTTATTCACATCTTCACGCCACAGTTGCTCAAAACTGGCCCAGGCTTTGTCATATTTTGCCTGAATGTGTTTCTCGTCTTCCTTTTCACCCAGCATTTGCGCCATCTTGATCAACGCCTGGCAGCCGCCCAGGAATTGGGTGGCGTCATAAGCATCGGCACCGAAAAGCACCAGGTTGTCAAAGGTATTCTTCACATCGTCGGGATTTCCTTCCGGAATTCCATCCCCGTCAAAATCGAGTTTTAACAGCGATTCCAATCCGAATTTCATGGTTTCCCAATTCGACCGCAGGAATTCCATATCGCCGGTGAACTTCACATTCCGGAGCACGCGCATCATCAGTTTCGGATACAGGTCAACCCAGTAGTTGTTGTTGTACCAGGCATAATCGCTCACGTTACGCAGCGGATGTCCTTTTGACAACATACATACATCATGGGCAACGCTCCCCAGGGTTTTGAAATCATCGCGGATCTGGGTCAGCTTTTTCCCTTCGTATTCTTCCGGAAATTCTTCGAAATGCATCCTGGCTTCCACAAAGGAAGCGTGATGGTGGTACCAACGCGGAGTGGGATCAACAGCATTGATGGAATCGATAAATGCCTGGCACAAATCTTTCTCCACTTCGGGGAACATCATCAGCAGCAGCATGGAGTACCAGTCCACGTCGGAAGGATCGATATAAGAATAATCAAAACATTCGAGGAAACGGGCTTTTTCAACGCCATTTTCCTCAATCCAGATATTGGCGTTCGACAGCGGGAAATGAAATTCGTTCAGCATGAGCCGGGTCAGACGCAGCGCCCCTTCGCGATCGTGTTGATACGAGGGAGAGGAGGAAATCAGATTGAAGATCCGCTCCTGGATGGTCAACGTCGCCTTCCACCACTGCGGGTAACTTTCAAGCGCGATTTTCGTCAGATCAAACGCCCGGGTTCCGGCATTTTGAAAATTGCCGATGTATTTCCGGTCGAATTTCATTCCGTCGATATACTCCTGAACCGGGAAGTCAAGGACAACAGCGAAAGGGATGGTCTTTGACTGACCCGGACGGAGGGTCATGGTTAAACCGATCGCGGCTCCATAATCCCTTCTCTTGACGGGTTCGCATTTTTCATAAAAGTTGCCTTCCGCAGTAATAAGGAGGTCACCCGAGTATTTGTTCAATAAGAAATAGGGCTGCGTATCGACAGTTACACCGGGAACATCGGAAACGGCGATGATCATCCTGTTTTCCGTTTCGGTGCTGCCCATGACCACGCCGCGTATGCCGTTCATTTCAAAGGCCTCGTGTTTCTGCCCCGAAATGGCGGCGCTGCTCACGTAAACGCTGTCCTGGTCGGTCGGCTTCAGCTCTTTCTCCTGCAAATTCACCAGGGAAGGCCTGGGCACCACCAGAGTATATTCCTGATCTTCGTCCGTGTTATTCTCCACAATAAATTCCTCAACGCTGATGGGCATCAGGGTTTGCTCATTGCCTGACAGAAACGGGGAGATAAACCTCCTGGTTACCTTGACATCTTCCAGGGAATATTCCAGTTCCAGGGACGGAGTGGCAATGGTCATTTTTACATTTTCTTCGTCGACGGCTTTGGGATAGTAATTTTTCATTGCCGGAATATCGTCGGCTTCCGTTTCGCCGGGTTGCAGCTGGGTCAGCAAGGTGTTCCCCTCGTAGGTGCTGATATAGGGTGCCGAGCCAAACTGAACCGCTTTCTGGTTTAACAGGATGAGGCGGCCGGCATCGTTCAACCGGTTATAGAGGCCGTAAGGGGAAATGCCAACGGAACAGGTCGGCGCTCCCATGATGGCCACGGTATGGGGAAACTGCAAACACTTGGACATTCCCTGAAAATGGACCGTCATTTTGTTCTTCTCATAAATTTCGGTGATCCTGGGTCCCGTTATGGTGTAGAGATCCTTAATATTGAATGAACTGGATTTTGTCATTTTTCTTGATTAATATTGTTTAACAAAGCCGGTTCCGGCAGGTTCCGGCAATTAATCTGAATTTCGGCCGCCTGCAAGTTAGTTATAACCATGGCTGACGCCCGGAGAATTGTTGGTTCACATTGAATCAAAAGGCGGGACAATCAGCACTTGCCCTGCCATACGTTGACATTTTTCTTCCTTTTTTCCCTTGTGGGTTCAACTTCAGGCTCTTCAGGAAGATTAGCTTCCGCACTTAAATCAATGGGCATTTTTGTCGTGGGACAGGTTTTGACTGTACCAAAGAGCAAATCAGCGGACACCCTGATGGAATCGGGAGTGCCGGAGAAATTGCAGACCACAGCATCGGCCATGGTGGTTGTGCCTTTTCTGTAGGGGAAATTTGTCACAACAACCACGTCATGCCCAGCTTTTTTCAGAGCTTTTACAAGATGGGTGTTATTTCCGCGTTTCTCAATACGGGCATAGTAGTTGGTCATCACCACCAGATCGGCTTCCTTCGCCAGGGCCAAGGCTTCTTCGACATCCTCTTCCGAAGCATGGAATGCGGTATCATCCAGGATGATATTCGTGGAATGTTTGGTCATCTGCTCACAGAACATGTGGGCATGGCTGTACATATCTTTTCCCAGGAATTCATAAGGGATGCATTGTTCGATCACCAGGATTCTCTTGTCTTTGCTCAACGGAAGCAGTTTTTTATCATCGCGGACCACCAGCAATGCTTTACGTGCCACTTCCCACGAGAAATCCCTGTTTTCCTTGTTGCGAACAATGGCCGTGACTTCCTTCGGATCCATCTTACCGGCTTTTTCAAACAAGCCCTGGTCGTACTTCCTGTTAAGCAAACGACGTACGGCATCGTTGACACGTTCTTCGGGAAGCCACCCTTCTTCAACGGCCTTTTTAATGCCGAAGAGACACTGTGAACGGGATTCGTCATCGGCTTTAAGCAAAATCGTATCGACGCCGGCTTTGATTGCCATGGCACAGGCCAACGGAAGCGGCCACTTTTTCAGAATGGCGGCCATACCGATGGCATCGGAAACGATAATTCCTTCAAATCCCATCTCCCCTCTCAGCAGGTCGGTGAGGATCTTTTTTGACAGCGTGGCCGGGTATTCTTCATCATACACCGGAAAAATCGTGTGAGCGGTCATCAACGCCGAGGCGCCGGCATCGATACCGGCTTGGAAAGCCTTTAATTCCACATCCTGCATGCGTTGTTTGTCGCCCCGGCAAATGTCAAGGGTATCGTGGGCATCGGTTGACGAATCACCACGGCCGGCAAAGTGTTTGACGGTGGCCGTAACGCCTGCATCTTCATACCCTCGGACGGTGGCTTCGATAAATTTCACGATGGCATCGGCATTGTCGCCGAAAGAACGGACGCCGATTTCGGGATTCAGAGGGTTGATGTTCACATCGCACACAGGGTGATAGAACTGGGTGACTCCCATGGCAGCCATCTGCCGTCCCATCAGGTTGGCAATTTTATAGGCCAGGTCCACATCCCCTATGGCAGTAATGCCCATCGGAGGGATAAATTGCAGAACACCCCCCGCGGAATAGTCGTTTTTGAAATCACCTTCCATATCAATGGTCACATGAAGAGGAATTCCGGAAGGCCGCTCCATGGCGATTTTCTGAAGGTTATTAAGGGCTTCGGTGAGTTCTTCGGGGGTAACACTGATCCCAAAAGCACGTGAGTCGAACCATGTATGAGAAATATCGAAATAATCCGCTGGTTTTTCGAAGTTCGGATCGACCTGAGAGCGTCCCCAATAAAGATTCTTACAGGTTTCCAGGGCATAAGGTTCCAGACAGATCCCTCCCGCATGTAATTTGGTGATTTGTTCAATTCCAGAGGGGGTAGGTATGGCACCCCGCCAGGTGAATGTTAGCAATTGGCCGCATTTTTCCAGCAGGCTCATTTTCGCGATTTTCGCCGAAACGAAAGCATCTCTTTCTTTTGACATAATATATCTCCTTAATAATTTAATGATTGTTTTATTGTTTTTGTTTCACCAGGGACAAACCTGACTATGCCCCATAAAAACCCGGTGCCATCATTTTTTAGCATACTTTTCCAGGAAAGGTTTGGGCTGGTAGTTGCGGTCGATGAGCAGCGGATAGTCTGTCCGCCCACGCACCGGCCAGTTGTTTTTCCAGGAGGTATGGTCGGTGGTCCCCCAGGCGGTGACCCGGGTGACGAGGTCAGCGTGTTTCAGGAGGAGGTCGAAGAATTCCCCCATCCTGTTGTTCCAGGCCACTGACACGGAATCGGGAAGCCCCTCAGTATACGGGTTGAGTTTTGCCTGGTAATCGAAGTCGGCCGAGACTTCCGCCCCCACGTTGCGGTCAGGGAAAGGCAATATGGACATGTCGAGTTCAGTGACCATCACCTTGACCCCTGCATTGCCATAAGCCATGATGGCATTTTCATACTCCTCAATGGTCGGATGGTCCATACCGATGTGGCCCTGCATGCCCACGGCGTCGATGCGCAGCCCCCGCTCACGTAACTGTCCGATCAGCTTTACGATGGCCTCCACTTTCCCCGGGTACCATTCGTTGTAATCGTTGTAGTAAAGCTCGGCATCGGGATCTGCCTCATGGGCGAATTGAAAGGCCAGGGGAATGAACTCCTCGCCCAGAATCTCGTAAAACCGGCTTTTGCGGTATGATCCGTCGTCAAGCAAGGCCTCGTTGACCACATCCCATCCCTTCACCTTGCCTTTGTAGCGACCCACCACGGTGTAAATATGGTCTTTCATCCGTTGGGTAAGCACTTCGGGGGAGACGGTGTTCCCCAGCGAGTCGGTGAAAAGCCAGCGGGGAGCCTGTGAATGCCATAGCAGTACATGACCGGTGATGAACATATTGTTGGCTTCACCAAAGGCCACCATCCGGTCGGGCAGGTCCCAATTGAATTCCCCTTCACGGGGTTGTATCGGACCGGGCTTCATGCAATTTTCAGCCACGATGGCATTGAAGTGCTTTTTGATGACTTCCACAGCGGCAGAATCCTCACCTGTAATCTCCCGGGCATTCATGGCCGTTCCGATAAAGAACTTGTCGGCAAAACCATCCTTAATCGCTGCTCCACCCTCAACCCTGCCGGAGGAATTACAGGCCCAAAGGGCCATGGCAGCCAAAGCAACCATCAGAGTATTACTTAATTTGCTAATCATAATTCATTTGTTTATTGTCATTTGCAATCATAATAAACGCTATTGAAGCTTTCCGCCTCATCGCATAAAAATAGTAAAAATCGGCTACTTCCGGCGATCCTCCAACTCCTTCTGAATTTGCAGCTCCATCTTCTTGTTGATTTCATAATAGAAAAGACAGAAAGCCACCGCCACACAGAAGGTAAGGAAGGGATAGATGCTCATGGCTGTTTTAATACCATTAATGGTGGCCTCATTCTGCACGGCCAGTCCCTCCTGGTACCCGTATAGGGCAAGGATGCCGGCAACCAGCCCGCCGCCGATGCTCAGTCCGGTCTTCAGCCCGAAAATCATGGCCGAAAAGATGATGGCCGTGGCACGGCGGTTGTTTTTCCACTCCGAGTAGTCGGCCACGTCAGCGATCATGGCCCACAGAATCGGGGTTCCGATTCCGTAGAAGAAACCATGGGCCAGCTGGGTAGCGAAAACCAGTCCGATCGATTGCTGCCCCCAGAAGTAAAACATCAGTTGCATCAGGGCCGCTACAAAAAGGCTGTATCCGAAAACGTCGCGTTTTCCAAAGCGGTCGGCCAGGGTTTTCGAAATGGCGATACCGATGAGCCCCATGATGATGCCCCCGGCGTTAAAGAGGCTGAAGGCCGACGTGGGAGCGTCTTCAGGCCAGATGAAACCTACCAGTCCCATGCCGGTCAGCATACTGTTGAGGCCCGCAATGAAGCGGTTGAAACCCACATTCTCCAGGAACCGCGCCAGCGCTTCCTCGCTGAGGTAATTCTCGAAATAGTAAACATACATCCCCCCTTTGAGCGACAGCGTAATGAAAATGAAGACCGTGATGATCAGCATGGCGATCCAGGGCTTGTTCCTGAAAAGGTCCTTCAGGTCGGTCTTCACACTCGTTTGCTGTTCCTGCTGGGGCACGATCCGCTCCCGGGTGGTCAGGAAAGTGATGATGAAAAAGACAATCCCGGTGATGGAAAAGAGGAGCATGGTCTTCTCGAATCCCACGGTTTTGTCCCCTTTGCCTAGGATAAGCACCAGGGGCAGCAGGAGGCTCTGTACAATGAACTGGGCAATGTTAACCGCCACGAAACGGTAACTCGAAATGCTGTTACGCTCCTTCATATCGCCCGTGAGCACCCCGCTGAGAGAAGCGTAGGGCAGGTTGTTGGCCGAGTAGATGATCACCAGCAGGATGTAGGTAATCATGGCATAGGCGACTTTCCCGCTCATTCCGAAATTGGGAGTGCTGAAGGCCAGCAGGGCAATCACCCCGAAGGGCACCGCCGTCCACAGGATCCAGGGTCTGAATTTTCCCCATCGGGTATTGGTACGGTCGGCGATGATCCCCATGACAGGATTGAAAAAGGCGCCGATCATCCCCCCTATGAAGATAATGGCCGAGGCAGCCCCCGCAGGGATCTTGAACACATCGGTGTAAAAAAAGGCCAAAAAGGTCATCAGCGTCTGAAAAATCAGGTTGGCCGCAAAATCGCCCAAACTATATCCGATTTTCTCCAGAACAGATACTTTCTGCGAATTGGAATTCATAAGACTGTTTTATTAGTTGTTATTATCACAATAACCTGCAAAGATATAATTCTCTGAAGATGACTTCTCCCTGACATGGAAAAAAATCAGAAAATATTGAAATTCCACGTATCTGCTGTTCAACCCGATATAATCCTTCAATTTTCCGGAAAGGTAGCAGGAAAGATTCATCAGCCGGAAAGTATGGCCGGAAAGCGTCTTAAATGATCAATCTGAAAATGACCGGCATATAACCTGACAGACAGTTTAGGCCGGACTATTTCCCCATATTGGTGTAAAGATCTTAATTTACCCGATTTCACTTCCGCAGGAATGGCTACCCCATCATTAATAAAAAGATAATCCAGCTCGGAAGAGGTCCCTTCTTTGTCCCGGACCTGTCACATTCTATAGGTATTTTTTCAATTTAATGTTATATTCTATAGGCAATATAAGCATTTTTTGGCTTATTATATAGGCATTTTAAACAGACAAGGGCCGTCGCTGCAGGTCTACGAGTCTACGGGTGTGCGGGTGTACGGGTGTGCGGGTGTGCGGGTGTGCGGGTTTGCAGGTGTGCGGGTTTGCAGGTTTGCGGGTGAACGGGTGAACGGGTGAACGGGTGTGCGGGTGTGCGGGTGTGCGGGTCGGGGTCCGAGGTCAAGAGCTTCCGCTCCGCTTCGGAAGGTCAGGGTC
>ERZ795030.3093-NODE-3093-length-18370-cov-4.395905_pt1 | contig 18370 bp, 13 predicted proteins | sample MGYA00375122_ERZ795030 | MGnify/ENA primary metagenome ERZ795030 (study PRJEB30165, sample SAMN05720146) | activated sludge metagenome | isolation source: anaerobic digester from wastewater treatment plant | place: Japan | collected 2015-04-20 ... | reverse complement strand
CCCGAGATCGCTGTCGGCCGAGACGGGCGCGTGGTAGTCGAACCGAGTGGCAGGGAGCGTCACGATGACTCCCCTAGCCGGCGCGCTTTCCCCGACCGCCAGGCGTCGACGACGAGGTCAGCGAGGTGGTCAGCCGCATCGAGCCGGCCGACCGACCGGGCAGCCTCACCCATGACCGCGAGTCGCGCCCGGTCGAGCGCCAACGGGATCACCGTCGCGGCCACCCATTCGGGGGTCACGTCGGCATCGTCGACGACGAGGCCCCCACCGGCTGCCACGACATCGGCGACGTTGAAGCGCTGCTCACCATTGCCGATGGGCAGGGGGACATAGATAGCCGGCAATCCCACCGCGGTGAGCTCGCAGACGGTGTTGGCGCCGGCGCGCGCGACGACGAGGTCGGCCGCGGCGAACGCGAGGTCCATGCGGTCGAGATAGGCCCGGATGACATAGGGCGGCGCGCTGGCCGACCCTTCCGGAGGGTGGAAGTCTTTTCCCGCACCCGTCGCGTGGAGCACCTGGATGCCTGCTGGAGCGAAGCGATCGGCCACCGAGGCGAAGGCGTCGTTGAGCCGCTGCGCCCCGAGCGATCCCCCCGTCACGAGGACCGTCGTCGCGTCAGGGGTCAAACCGAAAAGCTCACGGGCCTCCTGACGCTGCGCCGCCCGGTCCAGCGAGGTGATCTCGGGCCGAAGCGGCATACCCACGAGGGTGGCGTGCGGGAGGGAGGTGCTCGCGAAGGTCGTGGCGACGTAGGGAGTCAGACGCGCGCCGAGCCGGTTGGCGAAGCCGGGGCGAGCGTTTTGCTCGTGGACGACGATGGGGATGCGTCTGCGGCGCGCGGCGAGGTATGCCGGTGACGAGACATACCCGCCGAAACCCACGACGACCTCGGCTCCCACAGCGTCGATCGCCTCACCGGCGGCGCGGACTGCTGCCGCAAGGCCTGCGGGAAACCGCAGCGCCTGGACGTTCGGCCGACGGGGCATCGGCACACGCGGGATCACCCGCAAGTCGTAGCCGCGCTGCGGCACGAGCCGTGCTTCGAGTCCGGTCGAGGTGCCAAGCGCCGTCACCGCAAGCTCCGGCCACCGCGAACGCAGCGTGTCGGCGAGGGCAAGCAGCGGCGAAACGTGACCTGCGCTGCCACCACCGGCGAGGAGCACCGACCGTGGCCCGGGACCGGGTAGCGAAGGCGGCAGGAGAGCGCGAGAGTCAGCCATGGTGGTCCCTTGGTCTCGAGAAGCGAAGCCTCACGATGTCGATCGGCGCCGCGGGAAGATCGCCAACGACCGGTGCACGACGCTCGGTCGGGTCGCGAGGATGGCACGGGCGGCCGGGTCGTGACGGGCGCACGAGACGAGGACGCCGACCCCGACGAGGGTGGACACCAGCGCCGAACCCCCGGCAGACACGAACGGCAGCGGCACCCCGATGACCGGGAGGAGGCCGATCACGGCACCGATATTGATCATGGCCTGCCCGAGGACCAACGCCATGACGCCCACGGTCGTGATCCGGACAAACTGGTCCGTCGAGCGCATGACGAGCAGGACGCAGGCCGTCGCAAACAAGGCGAAGAGCGCCAGGATGACGAACGTGCCAGGGAGGCCGAGTTCCTCCCCGATGATGGCGAAGATGAAGTCGTTGTGGGCTTCGGGAAGCCACGCCCACTTTTCCTTGCTCGCACCGAGGCCGACTCCCCACCATCCACCGTCGGCGAGCGCATAGAGCCCGTGCACCGATTGCCCGCAGTCGCCGTTGGGGTCGGTGCACGACCCAGACAGCCAATTCGTGATGCGCCCCATGCGGTTGCCACTGGTCACCACGAGGAAGGCCACACCCGCCACGGCGACGGCACCGGCCGCGACGAAGACTCGTCGAGGGACACCTGCGGCAAAGAGCACCGCACCGACGATCCCGAGCAGCACCAGCGCGGTGCCGAGGTCGTGACCGGCGAGGACGAGCGCGAGGGTGACCGCGACGAAAGGCACGAGATACGGCACGATGACGCGGACCATCCGGTGGAGTTCACGCTGGTGTCTCGCGAGGAAGAACGCACCGACGAGGATGAGCCCGAGCTTGGTCAACTCCGAGGGCTGGAGGGTCACCCCAGGGAGGCGCAGCCAGTTACGGTTGCCATTCTTGACCAGCCCCAAGGGCGTGAACACCGCCGCCTGGAGAGCGATCGCGCCGATGAGCAAGGGGACCGCCAGTCGCTTCCACGCCCGGACGGGCAGGCGGGATGCCAACCATGCGGCCACCAGACCCATGGCGGCATACTTCGCCTGGTCCGTGAACACCGCGAAGGACGAACCTTCTTGCTTGTATGCCGTGATCATCGACGCCGACAACACCATGACGAGCCCGATGACCACGAGTGCCGCGGTCGAGCCGATGAGCAGGTAGTAGGACGACACCGGGGAGTCGAGCAGTCCGCCCAGGCGGCGCAGGGTCGGCCGGGTGTCGGTGACCGTGGCGTCCTTGCGCCGGCCAGCCGGGCGGCGAGTGCTCGTCGTCGTCATCGTCCATCCCCCGAGGCCAGGCGCCGCACGGCGTCGGCAAACGCGCGCCCGCGTTCGCCATAGTTGACGAACATGTCCATGGAGGCAGCCGCGGGCGCGAGCAGGACCGTGTCACCAGGCTGGGCCAGTGCAGCGGCTGCGGCGACGACCGCGTCCATGACGTCGTCGGGGTCTCGCCGTGTGCCGTCTGCGGTCTCGGCGCCCCCGATGTCGACGGTCGGCACGCCGGGCGCATGTCGGACGACGGCGTCAGCGATGATCTCGCGATCCTGACCGAGCAACACGACGCCGCGGAAACATCCCGCGAATCGGGCGACGAGAGAGTCGACATCAGCACCCTTGAGCAGGCCACCGGCGACCCAGACGACCTTCTCGAACGAGGCGAGGGCCGCTGCGGCAGCGTGCGGGTTGGTCGCCTTTGAGTCGTCGATGTAGCGCACACCGTCGATCGTGCCCGCGTCGGCAAGCCGGTGCGGATCGGGCCGGAAGTGGCGCAGACCCTCGCGGACCGACAGCGGCCCGACGCCAGCGGCTCGGGTGAGGGCAGCGGCCGCGAGCGCATTCGCGACGTAGTGCGGCGGCACCGGCGCGGACGAATCCCCCCGGAGGTCATCGAGGTTGGCTAGCTCTGCGGCCGAATGTTGCCGCTGCTCGACGAATGCGCGGTCGGCGAGCACGTCCTCGACCAGCCCGACCATCGAGACGGCGGGGACCCCGAGCGTGAATCCCACCGCGCGGCAGCCCTCGACGACGTCGGCGCGGCGGACGAGTTCCTCGGTGAGCGGGTCGGCGACGTTGTAGACGCACGCGACCTGGGCGTTGTGGTAAATCCGGCCCTTGGCTTCGAGGTAGTCCTCGAACGAGCCGTGCCAGTCGATGTGGTCGGGGGCGACATTGAGGCACACCGCGGCCAGGGCCGACACCGACCGCTGCCAGTGCAGTTGGAAGCTCGACAGCTCGACGGCGATGACGTCGTAGGGGTCGGGGTGCAGGACCGCTTCGAGGATCGGCGTGCCGACGTTGCCGGCACTCGTCGCCCGCAGCCCGCTGGCGCGCAAGATCGAGGCGACCATGTTGACGGTGGTCGTCTTGCCATTGGTGCCGGTCACCGTGAGCCAGGGAGCAGCGCCGGATTGCGCGCGCATCCGCCAGGCGAGCTCGACTTCACCCCAGATGGGTATGCCGTCCCGCGCGGCCTCGGCGAGCAACGGCTGGGTTGGCGGCCACCCCGGGGACGTGACGACGAGATCGACGTCGAGGTCGGACGGCATACCGGCGGTGTGCTCAGACCCGAGGCGCACCGCGACGCCAAGGACCTCGAGGATTTGGGCCCGCTCGTCCACCGGCCGGCGCGACCCGGGGGCGGCACCGTCGACGACGGTGACGATCGCGCCGCGCTCCCACAACGCGTCCGCGGCCGCGAAGCCGCTGATGCCGAGCCCTGCCACGAGGACCCGCAGGCCCCGCCAGTCGGCGTCCCGGTGCGTCAGCCCCGGTCGCGGCTCCCAGGGGTCACGGACGTCGTCGAGGTCGGTCATGTCGAGCCCACCACCCATTCGGCGTAGAACACTCCGAGTCCGAAGGCGACGAAGAGCCCGGCGATGATCCAAAAGCGCACGACGACGGTGATCTGCTCCCACCCGACCATCTCGAAGTGGTGATGAAGCGGCGCCATGCGGAAGAAGCGCTTGCGGGTCGTCTTGAAGACCGCGACTTGGATCATGACGGAGAGGTTTTCGATGACGAACAAGCCCGCGAGGATGACGGAGAGGAACTCGGTGCGGGTCATGATCGCCAGACCGGCGATTGCTCCACCGAGCCCGAGCGACCCGGTGTCGCCCATGAAGATCTTGGCTGGCGAGGCGTTCCACCACAGGAAGCCGAAGCAGGCGCCCATCAGGCTCGCGGCCACGATGGCGAGGTCCATCGAGTCGCGCACTTCGTAGCACTTGGGACCGAAGGTCGTCGCGCAGTTCTGATTGACCGTCCAGATGCCGATGAGCAGATACGCCCCGAAGATCATCGTCGACGCGCCGGCAGCGAGGCCGTCGAGCCCGTCGGTGAGGTTGGCGCCATTGGACATGGCCGTGATGATGAAGTTGGCCCAGAGGACGAAGAGGACGACGCCCGCGATGGGGCCCGCGACGGCGAGGTCGATGCCGGTGTCACGCACGAAAGACAGCGCCGTGGACGCCGGCGTCACCCCTTGCTTGTCGGGGAATTGCAGCGCGAGCACGGCAAAGGTGATCCCGACGAATCCTTGCCCGACAAGCTTCTGTTTGGTCGTGAGACCGAGACTGCGTTGCCGAGAGATCTTGATGAAGTCGTCGGCGAAACCCACGAGGGCAAGCCCGGTCATGAGATAGAGCACCAGCAGGCCGCTGGCGCTCGGTCCGCCCTCGTCGGGCGTGAGACCTCGAGCGCTCCGGTCGAGCATGAGGTAGGCGTGCGCTAGAGCGTAGGAGACGAGGGTGGCCCCCACGATGACCGCGCCACCCATCGTCGGCGTGCCGCGCTTGGTGTGGTGCGAGGTCGGTCCGTCGTCGCGGACGAACTGCCCGTATTGACGTCGCACGAGGAAGCGGATGAACCACGGGGTGCCCAGGAGGGTGAGGACCAAGGCGGCCGCTGCTGCGACGAGGACTCCCTTCACCTGGTCACCTCCATCGCCGCCACCCGCTCACCGAGCCACCGTAGCCCGGCCGCGTTGCTCGACTTGAACAACACGACGTCACCAGGGCGGAGTTTCTCCTGCAAGAGCACGTATGCCGCGTCGGCGTCACTCGCGCGATGGGTCTGGGGGTGGACAGCATCTCTGGCGAGGGCGCCGTCAGCGATGGCCTCGGCGCCGGGTCCGACGGTGACGAGGACGTCGATCTCCTGGGCCGCGACCTCGGCACCGACGGCTTCGTGAGCGGCGCGCGCGTCGGGCCCGAGTTCGAGCATCTCCCCCAGCACGGCCATCGAACGGCGGCGCTCGCGTCCTGGGGGCCGACTCATGGCGGCGAGAGCCGAGAGTGCAGCGGTCATCGAGTCAGGGTTGGCGTTGTAGGCATCGTTGACGACGGTCACGCCGTCGGGCCGCTCGGTGACCTCCATCCGCCAGCGACTCACCGGGACGGAGCTTTCGAGGGCGTCGACGACCGCGGCGAGCGGCATACCGCACTCGAGTGCGACGGCGACGACGGCGAGGGCGTTGCCGACGTGGTGACGACCATGCAAGGCCAGCCGCACGTCGGCCGAGCCGACAGGTGTGACCAGCGTGAACTCCGCGCGACCCTGGTGATCCAGGCGGACGTCAGTGGCGCGCACATCGGCATCGGCCGCCTCGCCGACGAGCACGACCCGAGCCCGGGTGCGAGCGGCCATCGCGGCGACGGCCGGGTCGTCGGCATTCAGGACCGCGAGCCCCGCTGGCGGCAGCGCTTCGACGAGTTCACCCTTGGCGGTCGCGATGGCGTCGCGGCTACCGAACTCGCCGACGTGTGCCGTGCCGACATTGAGCACGACCCCGATCCTCGGCGGTGCGATGTGGGTGAGGTAACGGATGTGGCCGACGCCGCGAGCCCCCATCTCGACGATGAGGAAGCGCGTGGCGGGGGTGATGCGGCATACCGTGAGAGGGACCCCGATCTCGCCATTGAGCGAGTTGACCGGGGCGACGGCCTCGCCGGCTCGGCCGAGGATCTGGGCCAAGAGGTCCTTGGTGCTCGTCTTGCCCGACGAGCCGGTCACGCCGATGACGACCGGGCCGAAGCCGTCAGCACCCGCCTCGTCGAGCACCGCACGGGCGATGGCTCCGAAAGCAGTCTGGACGTCCTCGACGACGATGCACGGCAGCTCCGCACTCTCGGGGACGACCTGCGAGGTGAGCGCCGCGACCGCCCCCGCCGCTCGAGCCGCGCCGACGAAGGCATGACCATCGGCCCGCTCTCCGACGCGCGCAACGTAGAGGCCGCCCGGACCGACTGCCCGCGAATCGGTGACAACGGGACCGTCGACGACGACGCGGTCACTGTCGGCCGGGCCGACCACCTGTCCTCCGGTCGCACGGGCGAGCAGTGCCAGGGTCAGGGGAATCATGCGCTGGCTCCTGGGACGTCGCCGTGCGGCCGATAGGGAGTGCCCGCAAGCGCGCTCGCGATGGCGTCACGGTCGTCGAACGGATGCATGACGCCGGCGATCTCCTGCCCGGTCTCGTGCCCCTTGCCAAGCACGACGACCGTATTGTCCGAGGCCGGCCGGCACTGCCGTGCACGCGCGACGGCCCAGGCGATGTCCGCCGCACGACCTCGTCCGGATTCGGTGAGCACCGGGTCGTGTGGCGCCTCTGGGTCGACATCTGCGCCGGCCGCGACCTGACGATGACGGCCCACCGACGCGGCGCCGAGCGTCACCTCATGGCGGATCGACGCCGGGTCCTCCGAGCGCGGATTGTCGTCGGTGACGACCACGTCGTCAGCCCAGCTCGCGGCGGCCGCGCCCATGAGAGCGCGCTTGCCGCGATCGCGATCGCCACCGGCTCCGACCACGACCACGAGCCGACCCGGAGTCGTGGGGCGCAGCGCCGCGAGGGCCGACTGGACCGCCTCAGGCGTGTGGGCGAAGTCGACGATGCACCGTGGGTCCGCGGGGCCACCCGCGACGACCTCCATCCGCCCTGGGACCGCTGGGGGTTCATGCATCGCACGCTCGACGTCGGCGACGGCATACCCCACGGTGATCAGCGCGACCGCTGCGGCCGCGGCATTCATGACGTTGAAGGTGCCTGGCAGGTGGGCCGGCACGACGAGCTGACCCGCGGGCCCGGTGAGGAAGAAGACCCCCGCAGTCACATCGCCGACCCGCCAGTCAGCGCCAGCGTCCGATCCGACCGTCGTCACCGGGATCGCGGCCTCGGCGGCGAGGCGCTGGCCCCAGGCATCGCCGAGACAGACCACTCCGCGCGCGGCCCGGGCCGGAGTGAACAGGGCCGCCTTGGCGCGGAAGTAGTCGGTCATCGTCGCGTGGTAGTCCAGGTGGTCCTGCGAGAGGTTGGTGAAGACCGCCACGTCATAGACGACACCGTCGACGCGATGCTGCGCGAGGGCGTGGCTCGAGACCTCCATCACGAGGGCCTCGGCGCCGCGCTCGCGCATGACCGCCATGAGGGCGTGCAGCTCGGGAGCCTCCGGGGTCGTCCGGGCTGACGGCAGACTCTCGTCGCCGAGTCGGGTTTCGACGGTGCCGATGAGTCCCGCGCGGACATCCAGCCCGCGCAATCCGGCCGCCAGCAGGTATGCCGTCGTCGTCTTGCCGTTGGTGCCGGTGATGCCGAAGGTCTGCAGATGGGCCGCCGGGCTGCCGTAGACGGCGCTCGCCACCGCGCCCAGGGCTGCTCGCGGGTCCGACACGACGAGCACCGGGATCTCGGGGTGGTCGCGGTCGCTCCCCGCCGCGTCGAGCAGGGCGGCACCGGCCGGGTCGGTCAGGACCGCCGCAGCGCCTGAGCGCGCAGCAGCGCCGACGAAGGTGGCGCCGTGGACGTTGGCTCCTGGCAACGCGGCATACAGATCCCCCGGCAGGACGGTGCGGGAGTCGAGGGTGACGCCGGTCACGCCGAGGCGCCGTGATCCCTCCGGAGCGGGTGCGCCGAGCAGTCGCGCGACCTCGTCGAGCGACAGCGCGGACTGGCCTCGAGGGCGTGGTGAGCGCACAGGCGAAGGCTAACCGCTCGTGCGGGAATCGCGGATCACGACGGGGGCGACGCCGCCGGGCAGGCCGCTGATGAGGATGGGCAGCCCAGGGGCTGGGGTCCCCGACGGCGCGACCCGGTAGGCCTGGAGCGCATAGTTCATGACGCTGGCGAAGAGCGGCCCGCACAGCCCACTGCTGCTCGGGTTGGTGAGGGCCGGCTTTTGGAGGACGACCGCGACGACGAACTCGGGATTGTCGGCGGGCGCGTAGCCGATGAACGACAGGGTGTAGCCGTTGTAGTCGCGGAGGGCGTCGTCATAGCGGTATGCCGTGCCGGACTTCCCCGCGAGCCGGTATCCCGGCACGCTGATGCGGCTGCCGGTGCCACCAGGACCCACGACAGCCTCGAGCATCGCGCTGAGATCCTTGGCCGTGTCGGCCGAGAAGACCCTCGTCGGCTCCGGGGTCGTCGGGGTGACGGGGCCTTGCGGCCCGTCGACGGTGTCGATGAGGCGTGGCGTGACCCGCACCCCGCCGTTGGCGATCGTCTGGAAGACGCTCGTCATCTGGAGCGTGCTCACGGAAATGCCCTGCCCGTAGAGCTCGGTGTAGCGCTGTGAGCCACTCAACGACGCTGCTGGCGTGACGAGCCCGGACGGTTCTCCGGGGAAGCCAGTGCCCGGCTTGGCTCCCAGGCCGAACGCCCGGTAGTACTTCTCGATCGTGCTCGGCGGCACGGACTCGGTCGAGAGGATCGTGCCGATGTTGCTCGATTTGGCCAGCACCCCGGTGGCGGTGAGCTCCTGGGTCGGGTGGTCGACATAGTCCTTGTAGGTCGTGTCACCCCGACGCAGACGGTTGGGCACGATGACGCCGGTGCTCGGCGTGATGAGCTTCTCCTCGAGCGCGGCGGCGAAGCTCAAGACCTTGACCGTCGAGCCGGGCTCATAGACATCCTGGAATGCCGGGCTGCGCAGCTGGCTCGGGGTCGCCTTGGCCAGGTTGCTCGGGTCGAAGGTCGGGCTCGAGGCGACGGCGCGGAGCTTGCCGGTCTTGGCCTCCATGACGATGATCGAGCCCGAGACCGCACCGGTCTTGCTGACCTGCTCGGCGATGGCGTTTTGGGCGTACCACTGCAGGTCGGCGTCGATCGTGAGGTGGACGTCGCTGCCGTTGACGGCCGCGACGTCGGAGACCTGCGCCCAAGGGATCTGGCTGCCGTCGCGGGCGCGTTCGTATGCCGTGTGCCCAGGCGTGCCGGCGAGCGCGGCTTCCTGCATCTGCTCGACACCGGCGCCACCGGAGATGGTGTCATTGCCCCCGGCGTTGACGAAGCCGACGATCGGCGCGGCCACCCCGCCAGCCGGGTACTCCCTCTGGAAGGTGATCTCGCTCGCGATGCCGGGGATGCCCATCGCCTCGATCTGCCGCCACACCGTGGGCGTCACGTTCTTGGCGATGATCCGGTAGGTGCTCGTCCCCATGAGTTGGGGCAGGAGCACCTCGGGGGTCGTATCGAGCAGTGGGGCCAGTCGCTGAGCCGCACCCACCACCCCGACGGTCACGAGCTTCTTGTCGACGGTGCGCTGATATTGAGTGATGGCGGTCTGATTGACCGTGATCGTGCGGCGTTCGACGCTGGCGGCAAAGACCGTCCCCTTGCTGTCGAGGATCCGCCCGCGCACCGCCGGCACGACCGAGGTCGCGAGCCGCTTGGTCAGTGCTGCCTTCTGGTTGTCGGCGGCGTCGAAAGCCTGCACGCGCACAAGCTGGGCCGCGAAGACCGTAAAGATGAACAGCGACGCGAGGTAGAGCGTGCGCGTGCGACCCCGGGTGGCGCCGAGTTGCGGAGGTCCCCCTCGGTCGCGCCGGCGACGGGCGCGCGCGATCATCGCGGCCGCAAGCCGCGCCACCAGCGCTGGGGCGCGGCGCGGTGCTCGTGCCGGCCGGGATCCCGGTCGGGTTCCCGGGCGGGCTGATGCTCGAGGCGCGGGCCGAGCTGGGCTCCCGCTCGACCGGTCAGCCGGGCGCGTGCCCGCGCGGGCAGCAGTTCCGCGGACGGATGATCGCGCACCGGACGTGGCCCGACCGGGACGTGAGGGACGGGCAGAAGAGTCGGGGCCTGGACGGGACGGCATACCTCAGCCCGCCGCTGGAGTTGCGGGGACGGGGGCACCACCGGGCGCGTCCGGCGCGTCGCCTGCAGGGAGGCCGACGGCTGGCGCGGGTGCGGGAAGGGCAGGAGCGGCAGCGCCCGGAGCCGCAGGAGCGGCAGCGCCTGGAGCCGGCCCGGAAACGGGTGCTGCGGGAGCACCCGGTGCGACCGCGGGCCGCGCCTCTCCGATGATCCGTCCCGTGTCGAGGTCGATGAAGGCCATGGACGCGGCGGGGACCATTCCCAGCGCCTTCGCCTTGGCAGCCACATTGGCCGGCGAGCGCTGGGCATCGATGGCGCGGCTGAGTTCGAGCTTCTGATCGGTCAGGGCGATCTGCTGCCGGGTGAGGTCCTTGAGGACGAACGCTCCCTGGGCCAGTTGGGTATTGAGCAGGAGCAGGGTCAGCAGGCCCAGGACGAGGACCGCCATGCATGCCCCGGCAAAGACACCGTTGCGGGTGCGTTCGATGGCGGCCGGGACGACGCGGAGGGTTGGGCGTCGAGGTGCCGACCGGGAGGTATGCCGCGGCGAGACCGCCCGGACCGAGGTGGTCGCCTGCGTCATCGTGATGCCCCCTGGGTGTCTCGGATCCGTTCGGCTGCCCGCAGTCGGGCCGACGCCGCCCGCGGGTTGTCGGCAACTTCGGTCTCGGTGGGGACCTCGGCCCCCCGCGTGAGCAGCCGCAGGTAGGCCGCGTCCTCGGCCCGCTCGACCGGCATACCCGGGGCAGCGCGCGACACCGCGCCGTGCGCGAGGCCGCGTTTGGTGATGCGGTCTTCGAGCGAGTGATAGGACAGGACCGCGATCCGGCCGCCGAGGCGCAATGCGTCGATCGCCGCCGGCAGAGCGCGCCGCCATGCGTCGAGTTCGGCGTTGACCTCGATCCGGAGGGCCTGGAAGGTGCGTTTGGCGGGGTGACCACCGCTGCGCTGTGACGCGGCCGGGACCACACGCTTGAGCAGCTCGACGAGCGGGGCTGACGTGACGAAGGGCGCGCGCTCGCGCTCGACGACGACCGCCTTGACGATGGCGCGCGCGTACCGCTCTTCGCCGTACTCCTTGATGATGCGCTCGAGACGCGCTGCCTCGTAGGTGTTGAGGACGTCTGCGGCCGTGAGCCCGGTCGATTGATCCATCCGCATGTCCAGGGGCGCATCGAGCCGGTAGGCAAACCCGCGGTCGGGCTCGTCGAGGTGAAGCGACGACACCCCAAGGTCGAAGATCGCTGCGTCGATGCGTGACTCGCCGGCTTCCTGGAGCACCTGAGGCAGGACGTCGTAGATCGCGTGGGCGAGGTGCACCCGGCTGCTGAACGCGGCAAGTCTTTCGCCGGCGAGTGTCAGTGCCTCCCGATCACGGTCGATCCCGATGAGGCGCGCGTCCGGGAACGCCTCGAGGATCCCTTCTGCGTGACCACCCATCCCGAGGGTGCCGTCGACGACCACCGCTCCGGAGCGCTCACATGCGGGGGCGAGCAACTCGAGGATCCGCGCACGCATGACCGGGGTATGCCGGTCAGCGGTGAGCTTCGCCATCGTGGCCCTTCGGGTGCGTTGCGGGGGTAGGTCCGCATGGGGTGGTGTTCGGTGGTGCCGGTGAGCTGGGCTCCTCCGCCCTGGTCTCCATCCGCTCCGAAGAGACGTAGGCCGTCGCGGCCCGGCGCGGGGGAAGTCGCGTCGGGACACACGAAGCGGCTGGAGACCAGCCCGGAGGTGCGGGGTGGTGCTCGTGCTGCGGGTCTTGCTCGGTGCTGCGGGAGGGCGTTCAGTGCTGTCCGTGATGCTGGGGCAGTCAGGGCCTAGAAGAACCCGGGCATCACCTCGTGCTCTTGATCGGCGAAGGTCTGTTCGGCGGCGGCGACGTAGTCGTCCCACGCCTGGGCGTCCCAGATCTCCGCGCGCAGTCCGTTGCCGATGACGGCCACGTCCCGGTCGAGGCGGGCATAGTCGCGCAGCGAGGCCGGGATCGTGATCCGGCCCTGCCGATCGGGGACCTCGTCGACGGCGCTCGAGAGATAGACCCTGGAGTGATCACGGACGGCTCGCACCGAACTCGGGGCGCTCTGCATCTTGGCGACCTGCTCGGCGAAGTCGTCGTGCCGGTGGACGAAGAGGCAGTGCTCCTGACCTTTGGTCATGACCAAGCCGTCGGCCAGCTGGTCACGGAATTTGGCCGGAAGGATGAGGCGGCCTTTGTCGTCGAGTCGAGGGCGGTAGGTGCCGAGGAACACGCGCGCCACCCCTCCCCGTCACCGCGCTCGCTGCGCGGAAGACCGTGAACCTGCCGCTCCACCAGACGGAAGCAGACGTTGCCGTGGGCGGTCGGTCGACCCCCGCCGCTCCTTGGCGCCCCACATTACTCCATTTCCCTCCATTACGACCCACCGGCCGCCAACTTTCTCCCACCTCGCCCCCACCGTCGCTGCCGTTGTCCTCGAACCGTGGCAGTCAGGTCAGGTCCGAGACGTAAGCTCAGCCCACCCCCACACGAGACGAGGAGCATCGATGGCCCAGACGTCGACCTCGAGCGCGACCGATCAGCACGTGGATCCAGCCGACCGCACGGGCGCCATCGATGAAGTACGCGCGGTCGCCGGGCGCCTCACCCGCGCCATGGAGACGGTGATCGAAGGCAAGCCCGCGGTGATCCGCACGACGATCACCGCGCTCCTCGCCGGCGGGCACCTGCTCATCGAGGACGTTCCCGGAGTGGGCAAGACGATGCTCGCCAAGGCTCTGGCCAAGAGCGTGGCGTGCTCGGTCCGGAGGATCCAGTTCACGCCCGACCTCCTGCCGAGCGACATCACGGGTGTGAGCGTCTTCAACCCCGAGACCCGGCACTTCGAGTTCCGCCCAGGGGCGGTCTTCGCCCATGTCGTCGTCTGTGACGAGATCAATCGGGCCTCCCCCAAGGTCCAATCCGCGCTGCTCGAGTCGATGGAGGAGGGCCAGGTCACCGTCGACGGCCAGACCTATCTCCTCCCACAGCCGTTCATCGTCATGGCGACCCAGAACCCCCTCGAGATGGAGGGCACCTACCCTCTCCCGGAGGCCCAGCGAGACCGATTCCTCGCCCGGATCGCCATGGGCTATCCCGATCCTTCCGCCGAGATCGCCATGCTCGACAACCACAGCGGCCGGTCTCCGCTCGACGACCTGGAGCCCGTCACCGATGCCACGACGATTGCCCGTCTCGTCCATGTCGTCCAGGGTGTCTACGCCTCACCCGCCCTCCGGCACTACGTCGTCGACCTCGTCACGGCCTCTCGCGTCGACCGATCCCTGCGACTCGGCGCCTCGCCCCGTGCGGCGATTCACCTCGTGCGGGCGGCCCGGGCTCACGCTGCTCTGGAGGGACGCGACTACGCCCTGCCTGAAGACATCCGGCGCGTTGCTCACGCCGTCTTGCGCCACCGCCTCGTCCTGTCCCCGGACGCGCTCCTGGCCCGCCGCACGCCGGACGAGATCATCACAGAGCTCCTGCAGACGACCCCGATCCCTGCCGCGTCCCGCTGAGACGCACAGACACCGATGGCACGGGGGCGACACGGAGCCGGCTTGACCACACGTGGTCAAGCCTTCCTCGGTGCCGGGCTGACCTTGATCGCCGCCGGGGTCCTCCTCGGCCTGCGCGACTTCACCCGGTTCGGCGTCCTCATCGCTGGGCTTCCCGTGCTCGCCCTCCTGCTCGACCGTCGGCCCATCGACCTCGAGGTCACCCGCACGGTCGCGCCAGCGTCGGTGGCAGTGGGCGACACCGCCCTGGTCCAAGTCACCTTCCGACACAAGGGGCAGCGCTCGACGCCGCTCCTGCTCGTGAGCGAACAGTTCCCCCAGGAATGCGGACCCGCACCCCGAGCAGCCCTGGGCTCGCTGGCACCAGGCGGGGCGCGCGCGATCCGCTATGCCGTGAGCCCGCCGCTGCGAGGTCGGCTCCCTCTCGGGCCGAGCACCGTCGTCGTCCGCGACCCCTTCGGGCTGACGACTCGGCACCTGCCGATCGGCAGGCACGACGATCTCCTCGTCGTGCCCCGCACCTGGCCGCTCGAGCCGGTCCGGGCTCACCGGGCAGCCGCTGGCGGTGAAGGCGACCAACTCTTCGTCATCGCCGCCCGTGGCGACGAGGATCAGACCGTCCGCGAATACCGTGACGGCGACGACCGTCGGAGGATCCATTGGCCGGCTACGGCTCGCACGGGTGACCTCATGGTCCGCCACGAAGACCGCCCGGGCCGACGTCGGGCCGTCGTCCTGCTCGACACCCGAGCCTCCGTCTTCGGCGGCGGGGGCGGGGTCAGTAGCCGGTTCGAATGGGCGCTGAGCTGCGCGACCTCGATCGCACTCCATCTGCTCTCCGAGGGGTATGCCGTGACCCTCGTCACCGCCGCGGGGACCATCGGCGGCCTCGACCCAGAGTCCGATGCCGACGCGATCCTCGGTCATGGGGCCACCGTCATGCCGACGTCCCACGCGACTCTGCCGCTGGCCACCGCTCAGGCACGCAGCCTCGTCGGCGCCGCGGCGGTGATGGTGGCGGTTGTCGGGGAGACTCACGCCGACGGCGGCGCCGATCTCGCCGACATCCGGGAGTTGCTCGCGGTCCGGCCCACAGGTGGCGATGCCCGTGCCGTCGTCGTGACGTCCACGGCGTCATCGGAGTCCTCGAGACGAAGCCGGCGGTCAACCCGACTCGGCACCGAGCTCCCTTCCGGCGCGTCGTCTCCCACGGAAGCCCTGCTCATCCAGGCTGGGTGGGCCACGTTCGTCGCGAGCCCGTCGGACGGCATACCCGAGGCGTGGCTGGCACTCACGCGTCGCCGCGGTCACGCGCAGGAGCGGCCGTGAGGTCGACCAGACGTCCGAGCCCGCCCGCCATGACCGCTGCCGTTGCGTCGCTGCTTGCAGCCGCCACCCTGACGCCCCTTTTCGACAGCCCCGGATGGATCCTCGTCGCCGCAGTGGTCCTCGTCATCCTCGCCTCGACGGTGCTCCTCGTGCATCGGTGGACATCGTCGACCTGGCTGAGCGTCCTGGCCCAGCTCGGCGTGGGTGTCATGGTCTGCGGGTGGTGGTTTGGTGGGTCCACGTTCTGGGGTCTCCCGACCTGGGCCACGCTCGGCCGGCTCGGCCAGCTGTACCGGATCGCCGTCACCGAAATCGCCACGGGGTCAGCTCCGGTGGCCCTCACCACCGCTCTCACGTGCGCCCTTGTCAGCGTCACAGGTCTGATCGCCGTCGCCGTCTACGTCGTCGCCATCGGTTACCGAGCCCCCGGCGCGGCCGGGTTGATCCTCTTCCTGCCGGTCGCCGCCGCGATCGCGAATGCCGCCGCTGGGCTGTCCTGGGTGAGTTTCTCGGCCCCGGCCGCGGGCTGGCTCCTGCTCATCGGTCGCGATACAGCGACGTCACTGTCGCGGTGGTCGACGACCCCTGCTCTCGCACTCACGCCCACAGGGACACCGAGGTCAGAGGATCAAGCCACCACGGGGCTCGGCACGCGCACCTCCACTCTCGGAGTCATCGGGCTCGTCGCCGCCCTCGTCGTCGGCGCAGTCCTGCCCCACCTGCCGACCCGCTATGTCCTCGACGGACTCGCCGAAGGCGTGGGCGGGCGAGGGGGCAGCTCGCGCGTCGGCTACTCCTCGACGCTCGACGTGGGCCGGAGCCTCCGCAGCGGCGACACGGCCGAGCTGCTGCGGTATCGCACGACTGCCCTGTCCCCGAGCCCCCTGCGCGTCCTTGTGGCGACGGCATACGACCAAGGCATCTGGAGCCGCCCTAACCCCAATCTCGGGGCCACCGTCCGGGTCGACCTCGCCGCTGCCGTGCCCCGCACGGAGCAGACCGTGACGGTGACCGACAACCGGCTCACCGCTCCCGCTCTCGCCACGCCGCAGCCGCTGACGGGCGGGGACTTCAAAGGGGTCGGGTGGCAGGTCGACAGCGCGACGGGGGATGTCCACGTCGCCGCGCGTCCGAGCGAATACTCGGTCACCTACCTCGCCGCCGAGATCACCCCAACCCTGCTCCGCGACGGGGTCGACGGCCGCCCCGGTGATGACCGATTGCCAAGCAATCGTCTTGTCCAGCAGTCACTCATCGTCGACCCCGCATCGGCTGAGCGGATCACGGCCCTCGCGGCTGAGGTCACCGCAGGGACGACGAATCGCTACGACGCAGCCGTGGCCATCCAACGATGGCTCCGCGACCAGGGCGGCTTTACCTACTCCCTCGATCTCGCGGAAGAACCCACGGCCACGACCGGGGCGACGGGGACCGACCCCGTGACGCGCTTCCTCGATAGCCGGCGCGGATACTGCGTCCAGTTTGCGACGACGATGGTCATGATGGCTCGGGCGCGCGGGATCCCGGCCCGCATGGCGATTGGGTTCCTCCCGGGCACGTGGCAGAACGGCGAGTATGCCGTGACCGCCGCCGAAGCGCACTCGTGGCCGGAGCTGTATTTTCCCGGTGCCGGCTGGGTGCGGTTCGAACCCACGCCGAGCGGCCATGTGGGATCGCCGCCGGTGTGGTCTCTGCCCGCGACCGCACCGTCCGCAGGCCCGAGCGCGACGGCTGCCACCACGGCGCCACGAGCGACGACAGGTGCCGCCGAAGAGCCCGACCGAGGCGTCGAGCCAGTGGACGGCGAGATCCTCGCGGAAGTCCAGCAGCCATGGATCGACCGGGCGCGGGGTTGGCTCTCAGACCCCAGGAATGCCCTTCTCGTCACTCTCCTCGCCGTCGTGCTCGTCATGTCGGTCCTGCCCGCCACCGCGGCGCTACGACGTCGCCGATCCGGCAGGGAACTCGACGCTGTCGAACGGGAATGGTCGAGCTTGCTGAGGGACGTCGCCGACTTGGGGGTCGACGTCCCCCGGGGAGGCAGCATCCGAGAGGCCGCTGGGGCGATCCTCGTCGGGCGGAGACTCCCTGACGACGCGGCTGAGGCACTCTCGACGCTCACCGGCCTGGTCGAGCGAGAGCGGTATGCGCGCCCCGGGCCCTTGCCGGGTGACAGGGCGGGCGCGACCGCCGCGCAAGCCCAGGACCTCGCCAAGGTCGTGCGCGCGGGAGTCCGCGGAGCCACCCGCCGTTCTCGCCGCTTCCGGGCCACCCTCGCGCCCTCCGTTGCGCGCGACTGGTGGCGGGAGCTGGCCGCACGGCATACCCCTCGTCGGGCCGACACCGCACGGTTCCGGAGGGGACGCCGACAACGCTGAACCGGCCCGCCGCACCAACGGTGCGACGGGCCGGTTTCCGGCTTGGCGTCAGTCGAGGTAGTCGCGGAGGACTTGCGAACGCGACGGGTGACGCAGCTTGCTCATGGTCTTGGACTCGATCTGACGGATGCGCTCCCGGGTGACGCCGTAGACCTTGCCGATCTCGTCGAGCGTCTTGGGCTGACCATCAGTGAGGCCGAAGCGCATCGACACCACCCCCGCCTCACGCTCGGAGAGGGTGTCGAGAACAGAGTGGAGCTGCTCCTGGAGGAGGGTGAACGAGACCGCCTCGGCTGGCACGACGGCCTCGGAGTCCTCGATGAGGTCGCCGAACTCGCTGTCGCCGTCCTCGCCCAGAGGGGTGTGGAGCGAGATCGGCTCGCGGCCGTACTTCTGGACCTCGACGACCTTCTCGGGAGTCATGTCGAGTTCCTTGGCGAGTTCCTCCGGCGTGGGTTCCCGACCGAGGTCCTGGAGCATCTGGCGCTGCACGCGCGCCAGCTTGTTGATGACCTCGACCATGTGGACAGGGATCCGGATCGTGCGCGCCTGGTCGGCCATCGCGCGGGTGATGGCCTGACGGATCCACCACGTCGCGTAGGTCGAGAACTTGTATCCCTTGGTGTAGTCGAACTTCTCCACGGCGCGGATGAGGCCGAGGTTGCCCTCCTGGATGAGGTCGAGGAAGAGCATGCCGCGACCGGTGTAGCGCTTGGCGAGGCTGACGACGAGACGGAGGTTGGCCTCGAGGAGGTGGTTCTTGGCCTTCTTGCCGTCCTGGGCGATCCACC
>ERZ795030.3084-NODE-3084-length-18401-cov-5.011011_pt1 | contig 18401 bp, 11 predicted proteins | sample MGYA00375122_ERZ795030 | MGnify/ENA primary metagenome ERZ795030 (study PRJEB30165, sample SAMN05720146) | activated sludge metagenome | isolation source: anaerobic digester from wastewater treatment plant | place: Japan | collected 2015-04-20 ... | reverse complement strand
ACCCCTGGACCTCGGTCACGGTGATCGTCGGCCCGGCGCCCGAACAGCGAACGCCGCCGCTCGAGGCGCTGCAGCCCCCCAATGGTCGCGTCGCCATCGCGGAGGATGGGACCTTCCTGCTGCCGTTCCTGCCGCCGCAGTCGGTCGGCGGCCGGTCGCTCGCTGAACTGGCCGCGCGCCTGGCGGAGCAATACCGGCTGCTCGGCGTGCCGAACCCGGATGTTCGGATCCGACGGGTCCGCCCCTGATCGACAAGGAGATCGACCCGCTCCATGCAGCATCCCCCTTCACGTCGCGCGGCGGACAGCCCCAACCCTCCCTCGCCGGGGTATCCGGGGTATGATGAGGAAGTCGCATCGCGCCTGACCCTGCTGGATTTCTACCACGCCTGGTATGGCTATCGGTTCTGGTTCATCGCGGGGTTTCTGATCGTCGCCGTCGGCGCGTTCGTCTGGACCAAGTTCTTCATGCCGAAGTTCTACCGAAGCGAGGTCCGCTTCTTCGTCGGCGAGAAGTTCACGCCCGAATCGATGATCGGCCTGGCCGACATCAAGCTCTTCACCGGCAGCCGCAACGACCAGTATCAGGCCGTGGTTCACTCCAACCTCGCCGAGCAATACCTGCTCTCGTCGGATCTGATCACCACGGTGACGTGGCAGTTGAAACACACCCCGGAAGAAGGTCAGCCGCCGCTGGACATCTGCCAGTTGCTCGGCATCGAGGAGCAGGACGCGCTTGTCCGCGAGGCCAAACTGGTCAAGCTGATGCGCGAAAACCTGCTGCAGGTGCGGCTGTCGGGCACGACGGGCATCGTGATCTATCAGGTCGAAATGCCGACGCCGATGGCCGCCGCGCGCTATGCCAACGCCAGTGTCCGGCAACTCCAGCGCCAGATGACCCAGCAGGCCTTTTCCTACTGGGATGAAGCGCGCCGGCTCTACGATCAGGAGCTGGAGCGGGTAATGGCGGAGCGCCGCGAGCTGGCGCTGCGGCTGGATCGGTTGCCGCCGTACGATCGCTATGGCCCGATCGAGCAGGAGCGCAAGGCGCTCAAGGAACAGCTCGACGTGCAGGCCGAACAGATCGCGCTGATCCGCTCGCAGGTCGAGTTGCTGCGGCTGGCGACCGAACCGACGGCCAAGGCGGCCGCCCAGCCGGTCAAGGTCATCGACTGGGGCGATCCGCCGATCAAGAAGAGCCGGCCCAAAACGATCCTGACGACGATCCTCGCCGCCGGCCTCTACAGTTTCGTCTTCATGCTGGGGCTGGTGATCGCCGGCTTCTTCACGGCCCAGGCCCGCCGCGCGTGATGAGCGGGTCGCCCCAGGTCGCCACCGTTGTTGGCGCGCGCCCGCAGTTCATCAAGCTGGCGATGCTCACCCGCCGGCTGGCGGCGCTGACGCCCGTGCCGTTCCGCCACACGCTGATCCACACCGGCCAGCACTACGACGCCGACATGAGCGAAGTCTTCTTTCGCGAGCTGGAACTTCCCCGGCCGCGATATGAGCTGGGTGTCGGGTCGGACCGGGCCGCGCAGCAGATCGCCGCGATCATGAGCCGGCTGGAACCCTTGCTGACCGCGGACCGGCCCGACGCGCTGCTGGTGCTGGGCGACACGCATTCCACGCTGGCGGCGGCGCTGGTCGCCGCGCATCTGGAGATTCCGCTCGTCCACATCGAGGCGGGCGAGCGGATCTACCGGCGGCGGCGCGTGCCGGAGGAGTCCAACCGCGTCGTCGCCGATCACCTGGCGACATTGTGCCTGACGGCGTCGCGCCCGGCGACGTGGTTTCTGGAGCGCGAGGGGATCGCCGGCCGGCGTGTGCGCTTCGCCGGCGACCTGCATTACGACCTCTTCCTCTGGGCCGTCGGAAGGCCCGAATTGCGCCGCGTCACATCCGCCGCGCTTGGGCTCGCGCCGGGCGGCTTCATTCTGGCCACGCTGCACCGACCGGAAAACACCGACGCACCGGAACGGCTGGCCGGCCTGCTGCGCCAGCTCGACGAAGCGCCGCTGCCGGTCGTCCTGCCGATGCACCCGCGGCTGCGCGGCCGCCTCGCCGATCAGGCATTCACCCCGAAGCGCGCGCTGCGCCTGATCGACCCCGTCGGCTATTTCGATCTGCTCGGCCTGTTGCTCGATTGCCGGCGCGTGGTCTCGGATTCGGGGGGCGTCATCCGCGAAGCCTACTTCGCCCGGCGGCCCTGTGTCGTCCCGATGGCCGATAACTGGTGGCGGCAGATCGCCTGGTCGGGCTGGTCGATCGAGGTCGGCGACGATGAGGCGAAGCTGCGCGACGCGCTGGCCGATTTCGATCCCCCCGCGACCTATCCCGAGGGGTTGTTCGGCGACGGCAACGCCGCAGCGACGATCATCGATGCCACCGCCGAGCTGATCGGTTCGGGGGCCGAACCGATATGGACTCCACGGGGAAGGCCGACGTCGGCGCCCAGAGCGGGCGCGCCCGGCGAGCGGACCGATTTCACCTGGGCGGGGTATCGCCGGCTGATCGAGGGCCTGCGCGCCGAGGGTTACGACCTCGCCCCGTTTCCCGAGGCCGCCGCGCGATTGTCGGCCGCGCGGCCGTTCGCGCTGCTGCGCCACGACGTCGACATGGATCTGGAAGCGGCCGTTGAGCTGGCGCGCCTCGAACACGGCTGGGGCGTCCAGTCCACATACTTCATCATGGTGCGCAATCCGTTCTATTCGCCGTTCTCGGCCGAGGGGTCGCGCGCGGTTCGCCAGATCCTGGATTGCGGCCACCACCTTGGGCTCCACCTCGAAGCGGCGGCTTATCCCGCCGATCATCCGCTGCACGAGGCGTGCGCGGCCGAAGCGGGGATGCTCGAAGCATGGTTCGGCCGGCCTGTCGAGATCGTCAGCTTCCACCGCCCCGACGCGCGCGTCCTGGGGGGGGATCCGTCGCTGACGGCGCCCCGCCCGCACACTTACATGGCGCTTTTTCGCGAGACGATCCAGTACTTGAGCGATTCGCGCGGCCGCTGGCGCGAGGGGCATCCGCTGCGCCACGAAGCCTTCCACCGCCGCCGCCCGCTGCACCTGCTGGTCCATCCGATCTGGTACGGCGCGGAGCCGACCGATCCGCACGAGACGCTGGAGCGTTTTCTGGACCGCCACGCCGCCCGATCCCGGCAGGCGCTGGAGGCCAACTGCCGGCCGTAGCCGCTCACGCATCAGCCTCTCGCGCCCACCTTGTCAATGGCGTCCTTGCCTCCCTTTTTGTCGCTTCAGCCCCCCCTGATTGCGGTTGCGCGGGGAGGGGGAATCCGGTTCAATCGCCTCTCTGGCTGAATTCGGCAGCGACAGGCCGCGGAGCATGACCAAAACACCGATCGCGATTGTGGGCCTGGGCAAGTGGGGGCGGAATCACGTCCGCGTCTTCGCCGCACTCCCCGATTGTCAGGTTCGCTGGCTCTTTGATCTGAATGACCGGGCCGTCGCCGAACAGCTCGCGCTTTACCCGCATCTGCGGGCGGCGACGTCGTTCGACCAGATTCTGAGCGATCCGGCGGTCCAGGCGATCGTCATCGCCACCACCGCCGGTTCGCACTACCAGCTCGCCCGCGAAGCGCTCCTGGCCGGCAAGGACGTGTTCGTTGAGAAACCGATGACGCTGGATCTGGCCGAGGGGGAAGAGCTGTGCGCGATCGCCGCTGAGCGCGGACGACTGATCCAGGTGGGGCATCTCCTCCTGTTTCACCCCGCCGTGGACTACATCAAGGGCCTGATCGACCGGAATGATCTGGGCGAGATTTACTACATTTACAGTCAGCGGCTGAACCTGGGCGTCGTGCGCAACGACGAGAACGCCCTGCTCAGCCTGGCGCCGCACGATATCTCGCTGATCAACTACCTGCTGGGCGCCGCGCCGATTGCGGCCCAGGCCGCCGGCGGCTGCTACCTGCAGGATCGGATCGAAGACGTGATCTTCGTGACACTGACGTATCCGCAACGCAAGCTGGCGCATATTCACGTCTCGTGGCTCGACCCGCACAAGACGCGGCGGCTGACAATCGTCGGCTCGCGCAAAATGGCGGTCTTCGACGACACCGAAACCACCGAAAAAGTGCGGATCTACGACAAGGGCGTGCTGCGCCAGGAATACGAGAATTACGGCGAGTTGCTGGCGGTGCGCACGGGCGACATCCTGATCCCGAACATCCCCAACACCGAGCCGCTCAAGCTGCAGGCGCAGCACTTCCTTGAGTGCGTGCGCGACCGGACGCCTCCGCGCGTCGACGGCCGGATGGGCCTGGAAGTCGTTCGCGTGCTTGCCGAAGCGAGCCGACGGTTATAGACTGTTCCCTATCTGGCGGCGTTCGCACGGAAGAGGCAGGAGCCGGGGGAGAGCGGACCCCGCCACGAAGCCCAATGGGCCGCATGGGGGGAGCATCGCTTGTTCAATATCTTTCCGACCTTGCCCTTCGCCACGCTGTTTCAGGGTTTGCGGCCGAGCAGGCGCCGCCTCGATGTCCCAGCGCCGCGCGCGGAACGCTCCGGAAACGCAAAGGCCCGGACCGAACTTGAGGAGCCGGCGCTCGCCACCGCCCAGCCTTCCGATGAGTCCCGGCCGCTGCCCGGCCCTCCTCCCAGCCCCGGCGGCGAGGGGATGAATCAGCCCGAGCTGCACCCGGTCGAGCCGGAGCCCGCGTCCGGCGACCCTCCCGCGATCCAGCTGTCCGTCATCGTCCCGATGTTCAACGAGGAGGAGAATGTCGAGCTGACGGTGAACCGCCTGCGCGACACGCTGCGGCGGTTTCCCGACGGCCCGTGGGAGATCATCCTCGTCAACGACGGCAGCCTGGACCGGACGATGGAAATTGCGCGCGAACTGTCGCGCCGGCCCGGCTATGAATGCGTGCGGGTCGTGGGCTACCGCCGCAATCGCGGGCGCGGTTTCGCGCTGCGCACCGGGTTCGCCGCCGCGCGCGGCCGCTGGGTCGTCAGCATCGACGCCGATCTGAGTTACGAACCCGAATACATCCTGCGGCTGACCGACGTCCTGCGCGAGGAGGAGGACATCGACATGGTCCTCGCCTCGGCCTATATGCCCGGCGGCGGCGTGGTCAATGCGCCGCTCTTCCGCCACCTGGTCAGCCGCTTCGGCAACGTGCTGCTCAGTTGGTTCATGTCGTCCGGCAGGAATAAAGTCCATACGATCACCTGCGTGTTCCGGGCCTACCGGCGCGAGGTGCTCGACGATCTGGAACTGGAGTCCGAAGGCAAGGATATTCATCTGGAGATCCTCTCCAAGGCGATGATGCTCGGCTACCGCTTCCGCGAGGTGCCCGCGACGCTCAAATGGCGCACGCGCGGCAAGTCCAAATTCCGGTTCGGGACGACCGCCCTCTCGCACCTGATCTTCGCCCTCTTTGAGCGGCCGATCCTCGTCTTCGGTCTGTTCGGCATTCTGCTCATGCTCTGCTCGTTCGGGATCATGGGGTATCTGGCCGTGGATTACCTCCGCAACGGGTTTCTGACCGAAGGACGCCCGATGTTCACGCTCGTCCTGCTGGCGTTCCTGGGCGGCCTGCAACTGTTCGCCTTCGGGATCATCGGCACGCAGTTTGTCACCCTGCGCAAGGAGATCGTGCGCATGCAGCGCCGCCTGCGCGAACTGACCAGCCGCGATCGGGGTCGCCCCGCCGGGTCCGATTGACTCCACCTTGGCTTCGCCCCCTCCTCCGCCCTCGCTCTTCGTCGTCACGCTGGAGGATCTGTCGCGCCCGACCGGCCAGTCGCTGCGGTTGCGCGCGCTGCTGCCGCGTCTGGCGCGGCGCTTTCGTCTCACGCTCGCCTCGTCTTCGGAAACGCTCCCGGCGGAGGTGGCGCCGCATATTGCCGCGCGGTGGCGGCTCCCGCTGCCGACCGGGGCGCGGCCGCTCCGCTGGTTCCTGCACCCGTTGGGACCGTGGCGCATGTCGCGGCTGCGCCGGGCGCTGCGGCGGCTCCCGGTGGAAGACTCGATCCTCTACACCGATTCCATCCTGCTGGCCGAAATGGTCCGGCCGCGGCGCGCCGCCCGCGCGGTCGTGGAGGTCAACGGGAGCATCAGCGAGGAATTCCGCAGCCGCGGTCTGCGGCTGACCGGGCCCATCCGACGCTGGCTCGAACGCTGGGAGCGACGGGCGTTCCGGCTGCCCGATCATCTGATCGTCGCCGGCGCGGGCCTCGAGCAGTTCGTACGGGAGTTCGCGGGCCTGGCGCCGGGCGACCGGCCGGCCATCTCGGTGCTCGGCAACGGGATCGATCCCGCGCGGTTCCATCCCGGAGTCGACGGCGCCCGCCTCCGGCGGCGCCAGGAATGGGGCGCGCGGCCCGTCGGCATCTTCCACGGCTGGTTTCGCAGCTACCAGGGCGTCGACAATCTGATCCGCGCCGTGCCGCACATCCTCCGCCGGCGACCCGATTTTCTGCTCGTCCTGGTGGGCGATGGGCCGTGCCGAGCCGACGCGGAAGCGCTCGCCGACCGACTCGGCGTTCGATCCAGTATTCAATTTGCGGGCGCGGTCGAGGCCGGCGAGATCGCCGCGTGGCTCGCCGCCGCCGATGTCGCGCTCTATTACCCCCGCTATCACGTCGGTGCACACGGCTTCCTGGGCGACGCGATCAAGTTCTACGAGTATATGGGCGCCGGCAAACCGATTGTGACGGTCGACGTGCCGCAGCTGGGAGCGCCGGCCGTTCAAGCCGGGGCCGCGATTCAAAGCGCCGCAACGCCGGAAGCATTCGCCGCCGCCGTTTGCGATCTACTGGACAATCCCGACCGCGCGCGCGCCATGGGTCGGGCCGGGGCCGACGCCGCCCACCGCCGCCACACGTGGTCCGCCGTCGCCGACAAGATCGCGGATATCTGTCTCCCTCCATAACCCGTCCCTCGTCCCTCTCGTAATCGCCCGCAAAGGCCCACCCAAAATTCGGCGCTCGGCTCTCATCCCTCGTCCTCGGCTCTCGAAAATTCCCCCATTTCTACCCTTGTTGCGAACACCCAGTTCCCGCCCGTCCCCCCTGAGGCTGCGCCGGTGTTCACGCCGGTCCACCTGGTCATCCTTGATTCGGATGATCGTTGAAAATGACTTCGACGAGCCGCTCGACCGACCCGTCCTTGGGCAGGAGGACCTCGGCGCCGGCGGCGAGCATTGCCTGCGTCATTTCGCGCGAGTCATGCATCGAAAGCCCGACAACCCGGATGCCGCTGTGCGCGTTGACGATGCGGCGGGTGGCCTCCACGCCGTTGATCCCGGGCATCGAGATGTCCATGATGACGACGTCGGGGCGCAGCGCGCGGGCCAGGTCCACGGCGACCTCGCCGCTGGCCGCTTCGCCGACGACCTCCAGGCCGGGCTTCTCCCGCAACAGATTGGCCAACCCCTCGCGCAGGATCTTGTGATCGTCGGCAACCAGCACGCGGGTGCGCGCCCGCGCCGGGGACTCGACCGGCGGCTCGGGCAACAGGGATTCTTCGCGCGCCGCCGGGGCGCCGGCCGCGGCCCGAGGCTGGCGCTGGAGGCACTTGGATTTGGGCAGTTCGAGCCGGAAGCAGGCGCCGCCGCCGGGCCGGCTGTGGACATAAAACCCGCCGCCGACAACCTCCAACCGCTCGCGGATGCTGAACAGACCGAAGGATTCATGCGTCGTATGGTCGAGATCCAGCAGCGCGGGGTCGAACCCGCGGCCCTGATCGGCCACTTCGACATGCAACATGTCGCCGTCGGCGCAGGCCGTCAGAAAGGCCTGATTCGTTCCGGAATGCTTGTGCACGTTGAACAGCAGCTCACGCACCGCCTGGAACAGCAGCACGTTCAACTCGTCGGGCAATTGCACCTGATTGAGCCGGACGTCGAGCTCGATCGCCAGACCCAGCTCCTTGCGCAGGCGCCGGCCGAGCCATTGCAGCGCGGCTTCGAGCCCCGCTTCGTGCAGGATCGGGGGGCTGAGTTCGGCCGTCAGGCTGCGCGACGCCTGCAGCGCGTCCTGCAACAGTTCGCGCAGATCGCTCAGTCCGCCGGCCAGATCGTGGCACGAACCGCGCCGCAGCGACTGCAGACGAAAGAGCGAGGCGACGAGGATCTGCTGCAGGTGATCGTGCAGGATGCGCGCCAGCCGCCGGCGCTCGCGCTGCTCGGCGTGGGCCAGTTCGCTCGACATGATCTTGAGCTGTTGCGCGCGGCGGTCGGCTTCGACCGCGCGGGCGGTCAGGCGCTGCTGCAGTTCGGCGTTGCGCGCGATCAACTCGCGCTGTTGCAGGTTCTGCGCTTCCAGTTCGCGCGCCTGGCGTTCCACCTCGCGCGCGTTGCGGTACAGATCGGCGAAAACCCGGACCTTTGAGCGGAGGATTTCCGGTTCGATGGGTTTGACAATGTAATCCACCGCGCCGGCGGCGTAGCCGCTCGCCATCCGCCGGCGATCGGCATCCTCCGCCGTGACGAAGATGATCGGCGTGTGGGCGCTGCCGGGCCGCTCGCGGATCATCGAAGCGGTTTCGTAGCCGTCCAGATCCGGCATGCGCACGTCGAGCAGGATCACGGCGAACTCGCTCCGCAGCGCCGCGCGCAATGCGGCCTCCCCCGAATTGACCCGCACGAGGTTCTCATTCAACGGCTCCAGGACGACCTCCAGCGCCCGCAGGTTTTCGGGGCGGTCATCCACCAGCAGAACGTTGACTTTTTCCTCGTCCATTGCGGTCATCGGCACAGGAGTTCGCGCAGCATGCTGAACAGGTAGTCCATATCAACGGGTTTGGGCACGTAGTCCGACGCCCCGGCCTCGATGCAGTTCTCACGATCGCCCTTCATCGCCTTGGCGGTCACCGCGACAATCGGCAGCGATTTGAATCGCGTCTCGGCGCGGATCCGCCGGATCGTCTCGTAGCCGTCCATCTCGGGCATCATGATGTCGATCAGGACCAGGTCGACCGGCGGGCCGTCGCGCAGGACGGCGAGCCCCTCCCGGCCGCTTTCGGCCGGGATGGCCTTGATCCCGTGCTGCTCCATCACGCTGGCCAGGGCAAAGATATTGCGCACGTCGTCGTCGATCACCAGCACCCGGCGCCCGCGCAGGATCTCGTCGCTCTCGCGGATGCGCTTCACAATGGTCTGCTTCTCCTCGGGCAGGGCATCGGTGCGCCGGTGCAGGAAGAGCGAGACCTCATCGACCAGACGCTCGGGCGAGCGGACATCCTTGGCGATGACCGTCTGCACCATCCGGCCCAGGCGCTGCTCCTCCTCGCGCGTCAGTTCCTTGCCGGTGTAGACGATGATCGGCATCGCCGGGGCGAGGTTCTCCTGCTCAATCCGTTCTACCAGCTCGAAGCCGGACGTGCCCGGCAGCAGCAGATCCAGCACCATGCAGTCGGGGCTTTCGCTGCGCAGGAACTCGAGGGCTTCCTCGACGCTGCCGATCGCCTCGATTTTCACATCGCCGTTGCCGATCAGCTCGCGGATCTGCTCCCGTTCCTGCTCTTCGTCCTCGACAAGCAGCAGGCGTTTAACGGGACGCTCGATGAACTGTCGCATCTTGGCGACGCTGCGCACAATCTGCTCGCGGGCGACCGGCTTGCGCAGCACGTCGAACGCGCCGCGTTTGAAAGCCCGCGGGCGGTCGTCGTCGATCGTCACCACCAGCACGGGGATGTGGCGCGTCACCGGGTTGTTCTTGAGCCGCCCGAGGATCTTCCAGCCGTCGATGTCGGGCAGAATGATATCGAGCATCACGGCGTCGGGGGTGAAATTGACGACCAGGCCGAAGACGTTTTCGCCGCGCGTCGCGATCAGCGCCTTGAAATCCTGCTCATGCGCGATATCGAGCAGAGTCTGCGCGAACTGGCGATCATCCTCGATGATCAGCATCACGCGGTCGCCCGGCTGAATGCGCGTCCGGTCGTCCAGGATGCTGGTCTCCACCATCAGCGGCACCTTTTCGAGCTGGCGGCGGCGGGCTGCACCGTCCCCGTCCGCCGGCGGCTCCCCCTCCCCAGGGGCGCTCGACGCCGAACGATGCTCGCGCCCCCCCGGCCGGCCCTCGGCAAACTGGACTGGCAGGTAAAACGTGAATGTGCTCCCCTGGCCCAGTTCACTCTCCAGCGTGATGTCGCCGCCCAGCAGGCGCGAGATCTCGCGACTGATCGAGAGCCCCAGCCCGGTTCCCCCATACTTGCGGTTGGTCGATCCCTCCGCCTGCTGGAACGATTCAAAGATCACCCGTTGCTTGTCGGGCGCGATGCCGATGCCGGTGTCGGTGATCGAGAAGGCGATGACCCCCTGGTCCGGATCCAGGTCGGCCTGGGTGGGGTTCCAGCCTTCGCGGGCCGGGGCGATGCGGAGCTCGACGCCCCCCTGTTCGGTAAACTTGAATGCGTTCGACAGCAGGTTCTTGAGCACCTGGAACAGACGCTTTTCGTCGGTGGTCACGGCTTCGGGCAGGCCCGGTTCAAGCTCGACGGCGAACAAGAGCTTTTTCATGTTGGCGATCTGCCGGAAATTGCGTTCAACAAAGTGCTGGATGTCGCGGAAGTTCACGTCCTCCAGCTCCAGCGAAACGATGCCCGACTCGATCTTGGACAAGTCGAGGATATCGTTGATCAACGCCAGCAGGTCGCTCCCCGAGGCGTGGATCGTCTCCGCGAATTCCACCTGTTTCGGGTCCAGGTTGCCGCTGCCGTTGTCGGCAAGCTGGCGCGAGAGGATCAGCAGGCTGTTCAGCGGCGAGCGCAGCTCGTGACTCATGTTGGCCAGGAACTCGCTCTTGTATTTCGAAGTCAACGCCAGTTGCTCGGCCTTTTCCTCCAGGGCCTCCTTCGCCAATTGAACCTCGCGGTTTTTCTTCTCGACTTCGGCGTTCTGCTCCGCCAGCAGCCGCGCCTTTTCCTCCAGTTCATCGTTCGTCTTCTGCAGTTCCAACTGACCGTGCTGGAGCTCCTTGGCCAGCGACTGCGACTGTTCGAGCAGCGACTCGGTCCGCATGTTGGCTTCGATCGTGTTGAGCACGATGCCGATCGAATCGGAGAGCTGTTCGAGGAAGACGTGATGCATCGGATTGAACGGCTCGAAGCTCGCCAGCTCCATCACGGCCTTGACCTGCCCTTCGAACAGGACGGGGATGACGATGATATTGAGCGGAGGGGAATCGCCCAGCCCCGAGTTGATGCGGATGTAATCGCCGGGAACATTGCGCAGCAGGATCGGCTGCTTTTCCAGCGCGCTCTGGCCGACCAGCCCTTCGCCCAGGTAGAACCGATTGGACAGATGCTTGCGCTCGCGGAAGGCGTAGCTGGCCAGCAGGTTGAGATACGGCCGGTCCTCGTCGTCATCCTGCTCCAGAACGTAAAAGACCCCCTGCTGGGCCGAGACGACCGGCGCCAGCTCGGAGAGGATCAGGCGCGCGACGGCCATCAGATCCTTCTGCCCCTGGAGCATCCGGGTGAATTTGGCGAGGTTGGTCTTGAGCCAGTCCTGTTCGGTGTTCTTCTGCGTGGTCTCGCGCAGGTTCAGAATCATCTGGTTGATGTTGTCCTTGAGCGAAGCGACCTCGCCGCGGGCATCGACGCGGATCGAGCGGGTCAGGTCGCCCTTGGTCACGGCCGTGGCAACTTCGGCGATGGCGCGCACCTGCGTCGTCAGGTTGGCGGCAAGCTGGTTCACGTTGTCGGTCAGGTCCTTCCACGTGCCGCTGGCGCCGGGGACGAGGGCCTGGCCGCCGAGCTTGCCCTCGACGCCGACCTCACGCGCGACGCTGGTCACCTGGTCGGCGAACGTCGCCAGCGTGCGGATCATGGCGTTGATCGTGTCGCCCAGTTCGGCGATCTCGCCGCGCGCCGTCAGCACCAGTTCCTGCTTGAGGTCGCCCTGGGCCACCGCCGACACGACGCGGGCAATGCCACGCACCTGATTGGTCAAGTTGCCGGCCATCGAGTTGACGTTGTCGGTCAGGTCCTTCCACGTGCCGGCCACTCCCTGGACGCGCGCCTGGCCGCCCAGCTTGCCCTCGGTGCCGACGTCGCGCGCCACGCGCGTCACCTCGCTGGCGAAACTGCTGAGCTGGTCGACCATCGTGTTGATCGTGTCCTTCAGTTCCAGGATCTCGCCCTTGACGTCCACGGTGATCTTGCGCGAGAGGTCGCCGTTGGCCACCGCCGTCGTCACGTCGGCGATGTTGCGCACCTGGCTCGTCAGGTTCCCGGCCATCGAGTTCACATTGTCGGTCAGATCCTTCCACGTGCCGGCCACGCCGGGCACATAGGCCTGGCCGCCCAGTTTGCCCTCGGTGCCCACGTCGCGCGCCACGCGCGTCACCTCGCTGGCGAAGCTGCTGAGCTGATCGACCATCGTGTTGATCGTATCCTTCAGCTCCAGGATCTCGCCTTTGACGTCGACCGTGATCTTGCGCGAGAGATCGCCGTTGGCCACGGCGGTCGTCACATCGGCGATGTTGCGCACCTGGCTCGTCAGGTTCCCGGCCATCGAGTTCACATTGTCGGTCAGATCCTTCCACGTGCCGGCCACGCCGGTCACATAGGCCTGGCCGCCCAGCTTGCCCTCGGTGCCGACCTCGCGCGCCACGCGCGTCACCTCGCTGGCGAAGCTCCGCAACTGATCCACCATCGTGTTGATCGTATCTTTCAGCTCGAGAATTTCGCCTTTCACATCGACCGTGATCTTCTTGGAGAGGTCGCCGTTGGCGACGGCGGTCGTCACGTCGGCGATGTTGCGCACCTGGCTCGTCAGATTGCCGGCCATCGAATTGACGTTGTCGGTCAGGTCCTTCCACGTGCCGGCCACGCCCTGCACGCGGGCCTGACCGCCCAGCTTGCCTTCGGTGCCGACCTCGCGCGCCACGCGCGTCACCTCGCTGGCGAAGGTCGAAAGCTGATCGACCATCGTATTGATCGTGTCCTTCAGCTCCAGAATCTCGCCCTTCACGTCGACCGTGATTTTCTTGGAAAGATCGCCGCGCGCCACCGCCGTCGTCACTTCGGCGATGTTGCGCACCTGGCCGGTCAGGTTCGCCGCCAGGCCGTTGACGTTGTCGGTCAGGTCCTTCCACGTGCCGCTGACGCCCGGCACGCGCGCCTGACCGCCCAGCTTGCCTTCGGTGCCGACCTCGCGCGCCACGCGCGTCACCTCGCTGGCGAAGGTCGAAAGCTGATCGACCATCGTATTGATCGTGTCCTTCAGCTCCAGAATCTCGCCCTTCACGTCGACCGTGATTTTCTTGGAAAGATCGCCGCGCGCCACCGCCGTCGTCACTTCGGCGATGTTGCGCACCTGGCCGGTCAGGTTCGCCGCCAGGCCGTTGACGTTGTCGGTCAAGTCCTTCCATGTGCCGCTGACGCCGGCGACCTTGGCCTGACCGCCCAGCTTGCCCTCGGTGCCGACCTCGCGCGCCACGCGCGTCACTTCGCTGGCGAACGAGCGGAGCTGCTCAACCATCGTGTTGATGGTGTTCTTCAACTCAAGGATCTCCCCCTTGACGTCGACCGTGATCTTTTTCGACAGATCGCCGCGGGCGACCGCCGTGGTCACGGCGGCAATGTTGCGCACCTGGCCGGTCAGGTTCTCGGCCATCGTGTTGACGCTGTCGGTCAGGTCCTTCCACGTCCCCGAGACCCCCTTGACCTCGGCCTGGGCGCCCAGCTTGCCTTCGACGCCGACCTCGCGCGCCACGCGCGTCACCTCGCTGGCGAAACTGCCGAGCTGGTCGACCATCGTGTTGATCGTGTCCTTCAGCTCGAGAATCTCCCCCTTGACGTCGACGGTGATTTTCTTCGACAGATCGCCCTTGGCCACCGCCGTGGTGACCGCTGCAATATTGCGCACCTGGCCGGTCAAATTTTCAGCCATCGTGTTGACGCTGTCGGTCAGGTCCTTCCAGGTTCCCGCCACCCCCTTGACCTTGGCCTGGCCGCCCAGCTTGCCCTCGGTGCCGACTTCGCGCGCCACGCGCGTCACCTCGCTGGCGAAACTGCCGAGCTGATCCACCATCGTGTTGACGATCTTGGCCGTCCGGCGGAATTCCCCCTGCAGTTCGCGTCCGTCCACCTCCATGTTCATCATCTGCGACAGGTCGCCGCGCGCCACGGCGCCAATCACGCGCGACGTCTCGTTGATCGGCCGCACCAGGTCGTCGACCAGCGTGTTGATCGAATGGATCGTCGCGCTCCACTGGCCGCGCGCGCCGTTCATCGAGGCCCGCTGGCTCAGCCGCCCTTCGTTGCCCACCATCCGCTGCATCCGCTGCAATTCGGTCGCGATATGTTCGTTATGTTCGAGAATCAAATTCAGCGTATCGGCGATCTTGCCCGGCATGCCGGTCAGATCGGTCGGCGCGCGGACGGAGAAGTCCCCCTTTTCAAACGCGATCAGGACCTTGAGCAGCTCCCGGTCATTCAGGGCATGGGCCCCGGCGGGCGTGGCGGGGGAGGCGGTCTTGGCGGCCATGGGGCGTTATCTCCGGCTCAAAGTTTCGATGCGGGCTGGGTTGGGGCCGATGAAGGTGGCGGGTTGCGGGTTGGACCTTCTGGGTCAAGCACTCACCCGGTAACCCCACGGGAAGGTTGCGGCGGCCGAGCTGCGGCAGGGGATGGAGGACCCGGTTGAAGCGGCACGCGGCGTGTCGGAGCGGAGCGCCACCGCGCCGGCTGTTGGCCGCGCCACGGGATAATCGGATCGGGATTCATGCGATGCACCAAAGAATCGTGATTTTAGCAAAACGCATACCCACCGGCCGGCTGGACGCACAAGTTTCGCTGCCCGCGGGCGGCCTTCGGCATCGACTGCCGCAACCGCGGACCCTGCCGAAGCGCCTGGGGGCGCGCGCCAGGGGACCACGGCCGCAGGCTGTGCGTGGCGCTGGGGCGCGATCGGCGTCGGCTGGGTCCGATCTGCGGCCATTCCTCCGCGGCCGGCCGGCCCAAGCGATGGCGCACGCCCAGCCGCCGGCCCAACCGCGCCCTCACCCCTCTGACGCAGGCCGCCAACTCGCTACGAATCGCCTTGCGCCGCTTTCGAAAAGCGTCCCGGACACTCCGAAAGCAGGCATCAACGGTTAACCCCCCATTTCGCGAACACCTCAGCGAAAGGAATGACTTGCGAAATGGTAAAGGCAAGTCGGACTTAAGGGAGGAAAGGTGTCAAGCGATAGCTTACCCCGCCGCCAGGGACGCGCGGGCCGGGGTTCGCGCGCGAAAAGGGGGTGGTGGGCGTGGTTACCCCCAAGACACCATTTGGTCCAAAAAAGTGGAGAAGTTCCCTTGTCCCGTGAACATCCGCATCGCCAGACACTCGTGCCGCACGAGGCAAAAGGAACTCCCCACCATGAGCACCTGGCCACAGCCCGAATCGTTTTCGACAACAGCGGCGGGGGGCCGCTGCCGGGCGGCGGCCGCGGGGATTACACGGCTCCCTCGCGCGGGTTACACGAACTCGCGCACGACGCGCAACGCATCGCGATAGAGTTCCCTGGTGCCGGCGCCGAGCGGTCCGAAGACATCGCGCAGCTTGTTGATCTCTTCGCCAGTGGGCTTGTAGAGCGCCCAGTTCTCGTCATCGCGGACGAACTGGCGCAGCGCCTCGGGCATGGCCGGGTCCTGCTCCATCTCGCGCAGCAGCTCGGCGCGCTCGGTGAAGCGCGAATAGTCCTTCTGGCGGCCGACGGCGCGGCGGGCGCTCTCGTAGGCCTGCTCCAGGCCGATGTAATCGCGGTAGCGTTCGGGCAGGCTGCGCTTGACCCAGATCAGCACGGCGCGCCGCTCGCTGATCCCCGCCTGGCGGGCCATGTCGAGCCACAGCTTGAGCGACGGCCGGACGTAGCCCTTCTCGAACTTGAAGATCGCCGGTCCGGAGACGTTGAACTGCTGGCCGTATTCGGTCTGGGTCAGATTGAGTTTGAGCCGCGTTGCGTAAATAATCTCACCAAGGTAATTTTGCATTATCAACCTCCCAGTAGCCGTGATGCGGGGATGATAACAACCGGCGCGGCGGCTGTCGACCGTTGACTGCGCGCGCGGGACGTGTCGGGTTACGCTTTAAGCACCCCCTGACAACGCAAGGTCGCGGACCGCAACCGGACTGGCGACCGGGAGGAAAACGACATGCTCTGCCAAGCTTGATGGACAGCACTACACAACTTATGTCATCAGACAACTGAAACATGAAGAAAGGATTGATCAGACAGAGAAGCCCTCCACGCGAGAGTCGAGGAATTCATGAATCCCGATTTCTAAGAGGGATCGAACGTGCGTGATCTGCGAGCGAGGAATGCCACACGCGAACGGGGATGACGTCTCGGAACGGGCGCGGCAGGAAATCACCCATCAACGCTCGACTCCACCGATTTAGGACCAAATTTTTGGAGAACAAAAAGGAGGCAGCGCGCTGGCCCGCGCGGCGGGGAAGGCGTGGTAGCGCCAAGGGGAATCGAACCCCTGTTTCCGGCGTGAGAGGCCGGCGTCCTGGACCGCTAGACGATGGCGCCACGGAAGGCGGGGCCGGGGAAGGCCCCGTGAAAAGGAATGGCTGGGGAGGTAGGACTCGAACCCACGATCTTCTGGGCCAGAACCAGACGTGTTGCCAGCTACACCACTCCCCAGCAACATCCGCCCTTCTTTTACATGGTGGAGCCCGCCGCTGTCAAGCGGCTGATCAGCGCAAACAGGGAAGGCTGCGAGCGCCCGCGGCGGGATCACAACCCCCATCAAGCCCCGTCGGCGCGAATCGTATGCCCGCGGCCGCGGCGCGTCGCTCCTACCGGCCGCTTCGCACCCAAAGGAAACGGGGGCGGCCGGAGCCGCCCCCGTTCCATACCAGGCCGCTTGTCGCGGCGCCGTCGCGGGCTCAGCCCTTGAAGCGCCGGGCGACTTCGTCCCAGTTGACGACATTCCAGAACGCCTTGATGTAGTCCGGCCGGCGGTTCTGATACTTCAGATAGTAGGCATGTTCCCAGACATCGAGGCCGAGGATCGGCAGCGGTTTGCCGTCCATCACGGGGTTGTCCTGGTTGGGGGTGCTGGTGATCGAGAGCTTGCCGCCGTCGTTGACCAGCCAGGCCCAGCCGCTGCCGAAGCGATTGGCGGCGGCGTTGGCGAATTCCTCCTTGAATTTCTCGAAGTCGCCGAAGGCGGACTTGATCGCGTCGGCCAGATCGCCGGTCGGCTCGCCGCCGCCGTTGGGCGACATGATCTGCCAGAAGAGGTTGTGATTGAGGATGCCGCCGCCGTTGTTGCGGACGGCCGTGCGGATGCCCTCGGGGACCTGATTGAGGCCCCGCAGCAGGTCCTCGACGTCCTTCTTCGCCAGGTCGGGGTGCGCTTCGAGCGCCGCGTTGGTCTTGGTCACGTAGGTGGCGTGGTGCTTGGTGTGGTGAATCTCCATCGTCTGGGCGTCGATGTGCGGCTCGAGCGCGTCATACGGATACGGCAGTTTGGGCAGTTCGTAAGCCATGGTGAACGGTCTCCTTCGCTCAATCGATCGTGCCGGGCGGGGCGTCGGGGGATTTTCCCGCTCGGCGGGCCATCGGCATGCTGGGAGGCCAGCCGTGCAATCCGGAAGGCTGGCGACCGGGGAAAACGCGAATGTTCAAGCAAGCAACGGATGCGCCATGCGTCGAACTGACGCGCAACCGGCGCCCGTCGGGCCAACCGGTTGTCCGCAATCCGTACGCATGCGTTACCGAACATTTTACGCTTTGAGCAGGACAAGTCAAGCCGCGGCAAGCCGTTGAACCCGTTAAGTTCGTTGGCGCTTGTTGTTCAGGAAGAATTTCGCGGGACAATCACGAGGACAAAGACGAGGACAGGGAAGAAATCCAGCGTCACGCGCCGGCGGCGCTGGATGAGGCGGCACGACCGCCCCCGGCCGCGCGCACGGGCGTCTTGCGCCGCTGATCAAGCAGGTGGCCGAGGGCCAGCAGCGGGTGGCGCGTGATCATCCGCGGGCCGGCCCAGCGCATCACGGCGCGGACCCGCTCGCGCATGTCGGCCCGGTAGCAGTGGATCGGGCAGAGCGCGCAGGTCGTCTTGCCCGTTTGAAACGGACAGCGTTCGAGCCGCCGCAGGGCATAGTCGCGCAGCTCGCGGCAGCCGGCGCAGAGCGGCGCGGACCGTCCGGGCCGGGCGGCGCCTGCACAGGCGTGATGCTCGCGGCAGAACATGGCGATCATCACCTGGATCGTCTTGGCTTCGCGGACGATGCGGGATGCGGCGGATGGCATGGGCGGGCCTAAAGAAGATCTGGGGATCATAATATCTGTATCATCTCGAGCCGTCAACTCCTGAACTTGCGCCGGACAACGCCGTGCCTGATTTTCCCGCGCCTCCGCACAAGACGACGCCGCCCGCTTGCGCTAAACTGACCGACTCACTCCGCCGTCAGGAACCGGCCGTTGC
>ERZ795030.3077-NODE-3077-length-18432-cov-7.333188_pt1 | contig 18432 bp, 16 predicted proteins | sample MGYA00375122_ERZ795030 | MGnify/ENA primary metagenome ERZ795030 (study PRJEB30165, sample SAMN05720146) | activated sludge metagenome | isolation source: anaerobic digester from wastewater treatment plant | place: Japan | collected 2015-04-20 ... | reverse complement strand
TCAGCTGCAATGGAGGAAAGGCTCATAGCGATGATAAGCAATAAAAGGGGAAAGGCTTTGTGATTTTTCGTAAAAGAGATTGTGTCTCGAAAATTTTTATTCATGTCGCACGCTCCTTTTTCCAAAATGATAATACAAATATCTACCCCTTATTATTCCAGATTCAATAATATAGTTTATTTTTTTTCATTTATTGACAGGGGGCGGGAAACTTTGCAAGCGTCATCTTGCATTTCATTCATGGGGAAAGAAAGAGATGAAAGGAAATATACCTGTTTTATTCGTAAGCGGGCAAAGCCTTGCCGCCGCGTGGGAGAATTCGCTCCTTGAACTTTACAGCAAGGGTATCCGCATCCATACAGAGTATGACAAACCTGATGACCCGTTGAGTCTTGATTCCACGATGATGGTCTGCATCGAGGCGCCTCAATCGGAGCCCCGCATCCATCGAGCCTTTCCGGGCGGGCTTGATTTTCTTGAGGAGTATCGCCAGGAAGTTGTGGAAGGTATCAAGGATCATTGGATCCGCGACCCGAAAAATCTGGAAGATAAACGATGGGAATACACCTACCATGAGCGTCTTTTTTCATATAGAGTCCCCAGCCAGCCGCAACCGATAGATCAAATCGCATACATTGCTGAGAAATTATCTCAGAAACCTTTTTCGCGTCGGGCGCAGGCAGTCACATGGAAGGTCTGGGAGGATATTAATATTTATGACCCTGCCTGCCTGCAATCCATCTGGTGCAGAATTATGCCGGGAGAAGAAGACGTCTGGACGCTGAATATGAATGTGCGGTTTCGCTCCAACGACGCTTATGAGGCGGCGTTCATGAACATGTTTGCCTTGGTTTCGCTGCAGGAAAAGATTGCGGGATTGGTTGCGGAAAAATCAGGGCGCGCCGTTACCGTGGGGCGTTATGTTCATCTGGCGGATTCTTATCATATTTACGGCACGCGCATAGAGGATTTCAAATCGCGTTTCCTTTCGCAGATAGAGAGACGGACATTTGAGGAGCGCACTTGGACGATGGAGTTTGCGCAGATGATTTTTGACGAGGCGAAAGAGAAAATCGCCGAAAAAGTAAAAGAGCAAACGGAGAAGTATTTATAAAAAATGGTCACGCAAACGATATGTTTCATAATAGGCGCAGGATTGGGCGGCGGGGCGATTTATCTTTTTTTACATGCCCGCCACGCAGTCATGAAAGAGCGTCTGCAAACTCAAGATAGGCAAATCGAAGAATCGAAGACGGCGGCGGAGAAGTTGACAACTGAGATTAACAGCCTTCGCAGCGATTTGCTGGCGGAATCTGAGCGGCGCTCCGCTGCTGAAGAAAAAGCCGGAAGGCTGCCGGAAATGGAATTAGCTCTGAAGAATGCGCAAGCCGAAGCCTCCGAACTCAAAACACAAAAGTCGGAACTCCAAACCCGCATGGAGGATGAACGCAAAGCATCTCAGGAAAAGATTGCGCTTGTGAACGAGGCGCAAGCGAAGTTATCGGACGCTTTCAAGGCACTTTCGGCGGAGGCGCTGAAAAATAACAATCAATCGTTTCTTGATCTGGCAAAAACCGCGCTGGAAAAATTTCAAGAGGGAGCGCGGGGGGATTTGGAGAAACGCCAGAAGGCGATTGATGAACTTGTCAAACCGGTCAGGGAATCGCTCTCCGGCGTGGACGCAAAACTTCAGGAGATTGAGAAATCGAGAATCAGCGCTTATGCGAGTTTACAAGAGCAAGTCAAATCGTTGATCGGCACAGAGGCGCAGCTCAAAGCGGAAACGGCGAATCTTGTGAAGGCGCTCCGCACACCCAGCGTGCGGGGTCAGTGGGGAGAAATTCAACTGCGGCGCGTTGTGGAAATGGCGGGTATGCTGGAACATTGCGATTTCACCGAGCAGGAAACGATTACCACTGAGAAAGGGCGTCTGCGTCCTGATATGATTATCAATCTGCCAAATAACAAGTGCGTCGTAATTGATGCTAAGGTTCCGCTTGAAGCCTATCTGGAAGCCATTCAGGCAACGGATGAGACGCACAAGGTTGTAAAATTAAAAGACCATGCGCGGCAAGTTCGCACTCATTTCGAGCAATTGGAGAAGAGGGAATACTGGCAGCAGTTCAATTCCACGCCTGAATTTGTCGTGCTGTTTCTGCCGGGCGAGTCAATGTTCAGCGCCGCATTGGAGCAGGATCCCACGCTCATCGAATTTGGGATCGGCAAGAATATCATCATCGCCACGCCGACCACGCTCATTGCCCTATTGAAGGCAGTTGCTTACGGCTGGAAGCAGGAGCGCCTTGCGGAAAATACGCAGGCAATCTGCAATCTTGGCAGGGAATTATACGATCGGCTATGTTCGATGGCGGGGCACTTTGAGGATTTGCGCAAGGGTTTAGATAAGGCGGTTGAATCCTATAACAAAGCCGTTGGTTCTTTGGAATCTCGCGTGCTTTCCACTGGGAGAAAATTCAAGGAGTTGGACGCATCCACCGACAAAGAGATTGCGGTTGTGGATAAGATTGACAAGGCAGGGAGGCAGATTCAGGCATCGGATATAATTCTGCTGGAGGGAAACACCCTAAAATAAAATGGAGCGGGAAACGGGGCTCGAACCCGCGACATTCAGCTTGGGAAGCTGACGCTCTGCCAACTGAGCTATTCCCGCTTGCGTCAAAAAAGCGAATAATTAAATCTCGAAAAAGCCATACCCGCGTCAAGCGAAAAATCATCGCATCTCGGAATAGGTCAGACAGATCCTGCCCCGCCATTGACAAAATACTTGAGAAGCACGGGAAGCAAAGGATGGGGCAGATTGATAGGCATTCCTTAGCCGTTTAACTCTTTCTGACTATTTATCCAACCTGGGTATCCACGGTTCGCTTAATTATTCTAAGAGGATAAAATTTTTTAAACAATTGGTCATGATTATTATTCTTTGGCGCCGGCTTTTTCAAGTAGGTCAACAATGTCTTTGTGATACATTATTTTTGCTGTATTCAAGGGTGTCAAATATTTCCCATTAAAAAGGTGTTTATTATGGTCATTAACACATTTCGATTTGAATTCCTTGATTATGCTTCTATCGGTTATTTTCACATTGACATCAGCGCCTTTTTCCAGAAGTAGTTTGACGACATCCGTATGACCGTTCTTAGATGCCATCCACAAGGCTGTAAGACCTTTTTTGTGTTTCATATTTACGTCAGCTCGTTTTGCAAGAAGGAGTTTGACAATCTCCGTATGTCCCTCCTTCGATGCCATCCACAAGGCTGTAGGACCTTCTTTATGTTTCACATTTACATCAGCGCGTTTTGCAAGAAGGAGTTTGACAATCTCCGTATGACCGTTCAGCGATGCCTTCCATAAGGCGGTAAAGCCATATTTACCTTTTGCATTGACCTCAGCACCTTTATCCAGAAGGAGTTTGACAACGTCCACATGACCATTCTCCGATGCCCTCATCAAGGCGGTTACGCCAAGACCACCTTCTTTCACATTCACGTCAGCGCCATATGCAAGAAGAAGTTTGACAACTTTTGCATGACCATTCTTAGATGCCTCAATCAAGGCGGGGGTGCCCAGAAATCCCTTCATATGCACGTCGGCGCCTTTTTTCAGAAGGAGTTCGACGATTTTCTCATGACCATTCTGTGATGCAATATACAAGGCGGTTATGCCGAGTTCGTCTATTTTAAAATTCAAGTGAACGCCTGTTTTAATAATGGTATCGCTGATATACGTAATGTCGGGCACTGTTGCATTCACGTTAGCGCCTTTTTTAAGAAGGAGTTCGACGATTTTCTCATCACACTTCTTTGTCGCCAATATCAAAACTGGCACACCGTCTTTATCTCTTGTGTTTGCATCTGCGCCTTTTTCAAGAAGCAGTTCGACGATTTTCTCATCACACTTCTTTGTCGCCAATATCAAAACTGGCACACCGTCTTTATCTCTTGTGTTTGCATCTGCGCCTTTTTCAAGAAGCAGTTCGACGATTTTCTCATCACATTTCGTTGTCGCCAATATCAACACAGGCACACCGGCTTTATTTTTTGCGTTTGCATCTGCGCCTTGAACGAGCAATTTTTGCACAGAAGAAAAGTTGCCCCGATTTACGGCTTGAATTAATTTGTTATTAATGATAGACATACCCGCCCCTCCATAAAAATAGTTTTCCTCATTAATTATCCTATCCCTGTAATTATTTCTTAATGCTGTGTCAAGTGTTGTTTACCCCCGCATTAAAAGGGATTCATGATCACTTGCGCTGAAGTTCCTCGCGCAGGGCAAGGGCGGATTCGTAATCTTCAAAATCGGCGCCGTCCGCCAGCGCTTTTTCAATAAATTCCAAGGCTTTGTCTTTTTGGTCAAGGGCGGCATAGATGGCGGCAAGGTGATAGTGGAAGGAGCGCAGACCTTCATCGGCTTGGAGGTTGGGCGAATGGGCGTTATCCGCTGACATAATCCAGCGGCTGTCTTCTTCTTTTTCCGCCTTTTCAATGGCTCGGATTTGCGTTTTCAGGGCTTCATCCAGTTTGCCCGCTCGGAAACAAGCCCACGCAAGGGTATCCAGATTATAGGCGCGGGGAGATTTGGCGGTCGCCTCGCGCGCCAATTGTATCGCTTCATCGAGGTTGTAATTTTCCTCCGCACAATGCCATGCGAGATTATTCAGGAAAATAGGCAGGCGTTCGTGTTTGATTTCAGCGCGGTAATTTTTTTCAATAATATCGCGTAGTTCCTGATACGCATTTTCGTTTTTTTGTTTTTGGGCGATGCGCATTTTGAGCATCAATCCGATATTTCGCTGGGCGGCGATTCCGGGGATATTCAGGTCGGGAATGCCCGCAAGGAATTGATTGACGGAGGTGTCCGCCTCCTGATATTTTTCCAGATTGAGGCAACACCATGCCATTTTGTGGTGAATGAAGAATGCTTCGGGATACTGGGCAAGTGTTTTTTTATATAATTCGAGTGCGCGGTCAAATTGACGATAATGGAGATAATATGCCGCCTGAAAAAAATTTGGGACGTAACCTGTATTGGATTTAATCAATTCCATGAGTGCTGGATTTACCTTTTCACCCGGGCGGGTGACGAAATAAAGCAATGCCTGATAGAGGTCGGAATCAAGGGTATCCATTCGGATGGCGTTAAAATATGAGTCGAGGGCTTTTTCATACTCGCCGATTTTTCTATAATAATGTCCTAATAAGACGAGCTTTCGGCTTGTATAATATCTCCCTTTGAGGGATGCTTTGTAATTTTGATATGCCTCTTCGGGTTGGTTGAGGATGAGATGTGCGACGCCGCACCAGTAATTGAGTTCTCCCGTTTCGCCGCCGAGAAGAAGGGCGGCTTTGAAAAAATCGAGGGCGTCCTGAGTTTTATTTTGCGAAAGGAGAAATTCTCCAAGTTTCTTATAAGGATTTGGTTTGCGCGATGCGATATGAACCGCGCGCCGGTAATATTTCTCAGCCTCTTCATCGCGTCCCATGAGACGCATGTTATCGGCGTAAAAGAGACACCATTGGGAATTATAGACAGGTCGGGAGGAATAAAAGAGCGCGGCTAAAAGAACCGCCAAGAAGAGCGAATGAAAAAAGCGCGCCTTAGACAATCGGAGTTCATCGCCCCAACGGCGGACGAGATAATAATAACCGCTAATAAATCCGCCCGCGAGTCCGCCCACATGGGCGGCATTATCTATGAAATCCATCATGAAACCGATTAAAAGATTATAGAGAATAATCCCCAGCAGGAGAATGGTTTGGCGATGAGAGGTGCGTCGAAACTCCGCTGGAGCATTTGCAAGATGCTGTGCAAATAAAATGCGCGCGGCGAGGGCGGCGCCCGCCAATCCAAAAACGGCACCGGATGCACCGACGCTGGTATATTGCGGATGAATTAATACGGAGAGGATTCCGCCGGAGATGCCCGATAGGAAATAAAGGGCAATAAAATTGCGTCTGCCGAGAAGAGGCTCGACAAATTGTCCCAGAATGAGAAGGGCATACATATTGAAGAACAAATGAACGATGTCTATGTGAAGAAATATTGTTGTGACAAAGCGCCAGTATTCTCCGCGCCAGATTTCAAGACCGGATTGCGCGCCTATTTTAAGGAGAGTTGCGGCGGATTCATTGCCTGAAAAATAAACTCCTGCGAAAAAGCCGATATTTATAACAATAAGTGTTATCGTGGCAAAGAGCCCAATGTTAAAAGAGGCGGTGTTTGCGATTTTTGCCATTGTCAACCCTGATTGCTATGCCGTTTAAAAATGGGCAGGATTTCTTTTAAGAGTTGCGCCCTTTTTGCCGGAGCCAGACTGCCTTCGTGGCTGGCAATAAAATAAAAAGGCCGCATAAAGGCTGCGCCTATTGTTTCTTTGCCGACGGCGTTTGTGTAAAGATGAATTGAGGATTTCCCGCGTTGATAAAGGGCGTTGCCGCTTTTATCAAGGACGTGTTTAAATCCGAGTTCCGCCAGAACCGAACGCGCAAAGTTGAGTTTTTTTTCTGGAAAACTCTTAATCACATCATAATTCACCGGCGTCTTTAAATGAAAAAAGAGCGTGGCAAAAAAGTCGAGTCCGATGCGATAAAGAGGCGCGCACACAAGGTTTTCGTCGCTGATATTTGACTCGTGGTTAAGGTTGATAATCATTCCATCTCCGCTTGAACCGTTAGCGCCAAAGAAACCTGTTTCAAGGGGGAGAATCGCCTCCGGCGAAAGCGGCAACGAGACGAGCCCATCTTCCGGTATCTCAAGAAAAAAGCCATGTTTTTCCACCTGATCATGGATATTGAGTTCGTAATCGCCGATGGAAGAAAAAATAAATGCGCCGATAACGGGCAGGGTGGCGCACCCTAATTCCTGAGTTGTTGTTTGCTCTTTGTAATCCTCCTCAAAAAAGGATTCCTGCGGGGCATCGGAGCATCGCACCCAAAGGGATATTTCCGCCGGGGAAACGGCGGCTTTGATATCAAAGGGTTGAGAAACGGAGTAAATGCGTTCGGGCAATTCATCAAGGAAGTTGGATAGTTTCTTCAACACCTTAGGCGCGCGAGAATTTTTCTTTTGATGTTTGAACCAAAGGTCGCGCGCGGATTCGACGTTTTTGCGGATATATTTAACATGGGCTTTGTTGTAAAAGAGTTCCCATCGTTCGAGGTTAAAATCCAACCGCCGCATGTGATAAATATCAAAAAAAACCAGAGGTTGCCCTTCTGGCACATAATAAACATTATCAGTCCCAAAATTCAGCGTCATTTTTCAAAATAAGTCCCATTCATAAAAATAATAAAAATTTCATAACAATGATAAAACGGGAATGCAATTTTGTTTTTTTGACTTTTACCTTTACATCATCGCTCTGGTTGACGATTGTTTTTTGCAATTAGTTGGGAAAGAATAGGGAGGCTTTAATGCCATATCTGACTCTGAAATTCAGTGGAGCTGCGGAAAAGACTTTTCTCTTAAAAAAGAAATGCACGACAATCGGGCGCGGGGATGCGGTGGATATTTTCGTGGATGACCCGAACATGTCTCGGCTGCATGCCGAGTTTATTCTTTTGAAAGATAATCAGACGGCTCTTGTGGATTTGGGGAGTTCGAATGGGACATGCGTAAACAATATGCCCATCAATCGGCAATTTTTGATGGACGGCGATGAGATTCAGATGGGCGAAACGTTTTTGATTTATTCGGAGGGGGAGCCGGTTTCTTCTGATATGCCTGTTTTATCTGAGCAAATCACGAAAGAGAAACGGGCGAAGATAGGCGCAATTCCTTTGGGTCATCCGACTCAGATTATCCCTTCCGGCGATGTGCAAAATCAGATGGATTCGCTGAAGGAGGCGTATCTGCATCTGCGTTCGATATATAAGATTTTGAGCGACATGAACCGGGCGCTGGATTTTGAGGATTTGCATCGGAAAGTCGGCGCGGCAATGTTGATGTCGCTCGGCGCTGACCGGATTGCTTTTTTTTCATTTGATTCCGCCCTCAATGATTTTACGATGCAAGCCGCCTATGTTCTGCCTTCTTTGGACTCTAAAGAGATTGCCCGCCAATATCCGATATCTCAGGAGGTTCTGGATTCTATTCGCGATGACAAGGAATCTTATTTGTTTACGATTGATGACAAACCTGCGGCGCTTGCCGCTCCGATTATGCTGGATAAGGAATTATTCGGCATGATTTATGCGGACTCTCCCGCAAGCAGGCGTCCTTTCACAAAAACGGATTTGGATTTTGTTTCCACAGCGGCTTTGCAGATGGCGCCGATTGTGGAGCGCCTGCGCCAGCAACGCCGTCTGAAGGAGAAAACAACCCAGCTGGAACGGGTGATTAACGACAATCTTGTAATTGTCTGCCGAAACCCGAAGATGCTGGAGATTATGGATGTTTTAAACCGAATGGCTGAGGCGGATTCGAACGTTCTGATACGGGGCGAAAGCGGAACGGGAAAGGAGCTGATTGCGCGCGCCATTCATGCTTACAGCCGCCGGAGGGACAATCCCCTTATCTGCCTGAACTGCGCATCGCTGCCCGAGACTTTGATTGAGAGCGAGCTTTTTGGATATGAGCGGGGAGCTTTCACAGGTGCGGTGTCCCGAAAGCCGGGAAAATTTGAACTGGCGGACGGCGGGACGCTTTTTCTTGATGAGATTGGCGATATTTCGCCGGCTGCTCAGGCGAAGATTCTGCGCGCGTTGCAGGAGGGCGAGATTCAGCGCATAGGCGGCACGACCACGCTCAAAGTGGATGTGCGTATCATCGCAGCAACCAACAAGGATTTATCGCGGGAGATTCAGAACGGGACGTTTCGAGAGGATCTATATTACCGGTTGAAGGTTGTGGAAATTGACATCCCGCCGTTGCGGGAGCGTCCAGAAGACATCCCCATTCTTGCAGAATATTTTTTGAAATCGTTGCGCGCCAAAACCGCCTCGCGCGCTTCGCGATTTTCCAAAGAGGTCCTTGGACTATTTCTCAAATATCCATGGCACGGCAACGTGCGGGAGCTTCACAACGTGGTCGAACGGGCGCTCGTTTTCGCGCGGGGGGAGGAGATTCTTCCGGAACATCTGCCCGCGGAATTACGCATTGGGACGGTTAAAATGTCGGATGACGCCAAAGCGGAGGAGTCTCCCCTGACGCTTTCTGAGATGGAGCGCCGCCATATTGTCAAAACACTCGATTATGCTAACGGCAATAAGCTCAAAGCCGCCGAATTGCTCGGTATCAGCCGCTCCACTTTATACGATAAAATGAGGCAATATAATCTTAATCTTTAATAGAATGCAATTCGCGCGGTTTTTCATAAACATTCTCGTTGATTGGGTTGTGTCGATAATCTGTATATCTCTCTGTTTATAAGGATTGCGGAAGCGCCGACAGGCTTCGCTTTCCAATACCATCACATGCGGGGAATATGGAGATTTAATAATGTTCAGACCAGAAATCAAAGTTCTCGACTGTTCAATCAGAGACGGCGGGCTTATCAATCAATGGCAATTCACCGACGAGTTTGTCCGGGAGACTTACCGAGCTTTGTGCGAAGCGGGACTCGATTATATTGAAAGTGGTTGATTCTTACGAGGCGATGTATTGCGAGGACGTCACGTTTCTGGTTAAAAAATATTTGCAGGCGCTGCCGGGGAAGATGATTGGAATTCACACACACAATAACCGTCAGCTGGCATACGGAAACACTATTCAAGCCATCATTGACGGGGCGAATTATCTCGACGGTTCCGTGTATGGCATCGGGCGAAGACCCGGAAACTGCTGCATTGAGTTATTCCTGAGTTTTTTGCAGACCCCGAAATTCAGTCTGCGTCCGGTGCTTGAACTGATTCAAAAGCATTATCTGCCGCTGCGCGAGAAAATCGAGTGGGGGTATATCATCCCCTACATGATCACGGGCATGTTGAACGAGCATCCCCGCGTCGCGATTGCCTTCCGCAAGTCCGCCGAGCGTGACGATTTCGTCAAATTCTACGACACGCTCACAACACCTGAGCCTGAAGATGTGATTAGGAAGAAGCCGTGAAATTGATTTGTGGAATTATTTCATGGTAAGACTTCAATTGAACCGAATTGACGGAAATGATGATCAAAGGCAAAAGCCTTGCGGATGGATAATTTATCCATAACGACTTTACTCGATATGTTTGTAAAACTCCAATCCTTATCCTGAAACTCACGTAATTGTCGCCATGCCTCAATGACCTCATCCTGGCTAAGATAATGTATTTGAGAAAGACCGCCATTGAACAGGGCATTCCCCAGCGCAAACGCGCATCTAACTTGTCCCCCTGCCTTTAAGCAAGGTCTGTGTCTCGTCAATCACATAATCTGTTGTAATGAAAGGCTCTTTATTTTGTTCCGACCATCTGCAAGCGAGCTCATGATTGGGATCTGAGGGAAAAAGGCGAGCATACCATGCGCTTGTATCAATAAATATCACGACGATTCTCTTTTCCCATAAAGAATATCGTCATGTTGTTCTCCGGAAAAATGATCATCGGATTGGACGACAGCAAGTGCGTTTATTTTGTCGAATATTGAATTAGGCGATTCCCCATTTCCCGATACCGTTTCAGAGACGACGGATACCTTCACATGTTCACCTTCGTCCAATCCGACGTCTTCAAGCAGACGGAGAGATCCATGTTCATAAATTGCTTCAACCTGTGTAGTCATGACAAACCTCGCGCGAAGTGGAATCTTTCCATTACGATCAAATCAGAAAATATTATGAAAAGACTCCATACCACCGGCAAGAAAAATCGGATGGCAGAAATTATGCGCTTCTGGTCTTCATGATTGATCGTGGCAAGCAGCATCTGGGCAGAGCGGATTATTTTGACATTATAGACCAATACTGACGCCCATCATGAATTTCTCGGAGATCCTGTTAAAAAGGGATGGTTCACTAGGGAGCTGATTTCGCGACATCATAAGCGCGAATGTCATAGATTTCATCCATTTTATTCATGAGCCGTTCCCATTCAGCAACGGGCAGAAGCACTTCGCTTTTTTGCCCATTTTCATCAACAACATATTTGGGGTGAAGCAAAATCATAACCGACATCCCCAATCTCTGAACTTTTACAATTATCCCTTGTATGTCGGCAAAAGCATCTTGAGGGTTTCACAGCATCCCTTGACATGGTCTGGATCTATAGGATACCTGTCTCGTGGACAAAGTAGATTCAAATAAGCAGATGGATTGGAAGGGAATTGCTCTCCCTTCTTAAGACCAAATGCTTTGTAGCAATAACCATTCGAGACTAACACGACTTTGCAGTTTGGAAAGTTTTTTGCGTATTCACTCGCCTGATCAGGAGCATAGGTCAGCCCCTGACTGAAGCCTTTACTCTCGATAAGAAGGACGCATTGTTCATTCTTTCTACAATAGGGCGAAGAGAAACATGCCAGATCAACCCTCCTACGTTTATCAATAGATAGTTCAACTTTGATTTGCTGTTCTGCCCATCCCAAAGCGAGCAACAATGGTACAATTAGAAAGGTTCGCGTTTCATGCTCGCGGACATCTTCCCACTCTTGGTGTTTTCTATAGTAATTGGCTAGCAAACGAATCCGATTAAGAGTAACAGTTAACTCTTCAGCGGTACCGGGACGTAATCCCTCACAAATAAGGAAGTCCAGAATCTCTTCATCATTCACTTCTTTAGTCTGAGCCGGCTCAGGCTCAAACTTTGCAACGGAAGGATATTTTTGAATTATATCCTCCATAAAATCTCTGAGATTCTTTTGATCAACTTTTTTTATCGTTCCAGGAGATAATCCATCGACCTTATCATCTGGATTTTGGGGGATATGCCAGTCTACATAGCAATATGCGCTCAGGTCCCATCCATCAAAATCTTTTAGCCAATCTTTATCATCATTTCCCTTGAATTTTTCTTCTCGCTTAACTACTTTACCAACTGCAACAACTTTACTCAAACCATGTCTTACCAAAATAATATCTCCGAGCTGAACTTCATTCTTCATTCTGGCGCCCTCTTTACCGCCATTGCCAACAAACGCCATACCAAATCTGAGGAATTCTTTTGAATAATCCCGTCCATCTGATCCGGTTGCAATTTGCCAGTAGTTCACTATGTTTGACTCCTATTAAAAATTTATTGTAGTATATTCAATAAATGACTTGTCCCATTAGAGCGAGATGGAAACCATTATCTTCGAGGTATTTGACAAGTTCGCGACAGTTGACGGACATCCTTAGACTTCCACAGCGATTTGTTGGAATAAGGCGTTCCCAACAGAGATTTCCTTGCATTGCTGGTTATATGCCAGAATCATTTCATTAAGGGTGTCGTGAAGCATCTCGCGGCATTCATCGAGATCGCCGCCCTCGGTGATCACCTCAGGCCATTCCACGAGCTGTCCCATACATCCCGATTCGATTCGAGTGAATTTTGCCGTATATGTGCTTAACATATCATTTCTCCGAAAAAAAAACATTTATAGAAACATTATGAAATCTTTTATATTCTCAACAGCGCATCCGCATCAAGAGCAAACTATGAAATACTGAAGCAAAATGAAAAAAAGGCTTGAGCTGCGCGCCCAAGCCTCTTTAATTTGGACAAAAATATATTTTATAGCAATCCCGAAACAGCTTCTACGGTGTCGTGCGCGATTAGGATTTCCTCGTTGGTCGGAATGACGCAGAGTTTGACTTTTGAATCTTCTGTGGAGAAAACGCCTTCTTTGCCGTTCAGAGATTTATTTTTTGCCTCATCAACTTTTGCGCCGATAGCCTCGAGCCCTTTGGATGCTTCGCCGCGGATAATGTGGGAGTTTTCGCCAATACCTGCCGTGAAAACGATAAAGTCAACTCCGCCCATTGCCACTGCATATGCGCCGATGTATTTTCTGATGCGGTAGCAAAAGATGTCAATTGCAAGTTTGGCGCGGGCGTTGTTTTCAGCGGCGGCTTTTTCAAGTTCGCGCATGTCGTTGGAGATGCCGGAGATGCCGATGAGACCGCTTTGTTTATTTAATACTTTATTGAGTCCCGCCACGTTGACGCCGTCATTTTCTTGAAGATACATTAAAATTGCCGGGTCAATATCGCCGCAGCGGGTTCCCATGACCAGACCCTCCAACGGGGTGAAGCCCATGGAGGTGTCCACGACTTTGCCTTTTGCAACGGCGGCGATGCTGGCTCCATTGCCCAGATGGGCGGTTATGACATTAAAGGCATCTTTGGCAAGGTTGAAGAGTCTTCCCACTCGTCGGGCGACAAAACGGTGGGAGGTGCCGTGAAATCCATAACGGCGGATGCGCTTTTTTTCATAATAATCATAGGGCAGGGCGTAGATGAATGCAGAGGGAGCCATGGTTTGGTGGAACGCTGTGTCAAAGACTGCCACGTGCGGGGTTTTGCCGAGGAGATCTCTTGAGATTTCGTACCCTTTTATATTGTGGGGGTTGTGGAGAGGCGCCAGCGGGATACACTCCTTGATTTTATCATAGACTTTCTCATCAATCAGGCAGGAGTGGGTGAAGGTTTCTCCGCCATGAACGACGCGATGCCCCACAGCGTCAATCTCCGTTTTATCTTTGATGATGCCATATTCGGAATCGGAAAGCATATCAATGATTGTTCGGATGGCTTGCGTATGATCTGCGATGGGGTCTTCTTTTTTGTAGGGCGGCTTGCCGTTGCATTCAATTTTCCGAATGGATGTTTTTTCTCCAATTTTTTCGACAATTCCTTTTGCGAGTTGTTTTTCGCTGCCGCCTTTGATGGCTTCCAGACTTGTATCATAGAACTGGAATTTGACTGATGAGCTGCCGCTGTTCAAGACGAGAACCTTCATAATGACCCTCCTGAAAATATATCATTAATAATATTAAAGCCTTATTCACCCTCTGCCGGATAAACTACTCCCCTTTCTGTCACAACACAGCGAACCGGCACGTCTTTTGAATCGCAGGGTACGGATTCTAAAAACTGGCATTCGTAACAAACGCCGACTGTCATTGCATTCGGCGAGATATCGGATAAAAATCGGTCGTAATAACCGCCGCCGCGCCCCAGCCGATGACCTTTTTTATCAAACGCCAAGCCGGGGATGACATGGAGCTCAATCTCATAAAGGTCAACCTGCCGGATGAGCGCATTAACAGGTTCAAGGATGCCATAGCGGCTTGGGCTGAGCCCCTCCTCAAGGGTATTTATTTCGCAAGCGAGAAGAGTTTTGGGATGTGTCTGCACTTTTGGGACAACAAGTCTTTTCTTCCGCTTGAGAACCTCTCTGGCGAATTCCAGAGTTTCGACCTCTCCTTTGATGGAGAGGTACGTCATGACGGTTTTTGATTTCTGGAATTCCTTAAGGGCGAACAGGTTCTCCCGAATTTTATTATCCGCGTTTTTCAAATAGCTATCTGAAAGAATGCTAATCTGTCTTTTAATCGCCAGACGGACTTTTTTTTTATCCTGTGAAATATCGCTCAATAAACAACCAATGAATTGTAGTTATATTTTTTAAGTTTTTTCCTGCCGCCTAAGTAAGAGAGTTCAATGATGGTTACGACCTCAACGATGTCTGCTTTGAGTTTTTTCACCAGTTGGCATGCGGCGCAAAGGGTGCCGCCAGTGGCAAGAAGGTCGTCAATCACGATAACCTTTTCGCCTTTTTCCAAAGCGTCGGCGTGAATTTCAACAACGTCTGTGCCGTATTCCAGTTTGTATGTTTCTTTGATTGTTTTGTGGGGGAGTTTTTTTTCTTTACGCACGGGGACGAATCCTGCTTTGAGCGCATGGGAAAGCGCTGCGCCGAAGATGAAACCGCGCGCTTCAACTGCTACGACTTTTTCGATACCCATCGGTTTGTATTTTTTGGCGAGGGCGCTGATGACTTTTGTGAACATTTTTTTATCTTTGAGCAATGTTGTGATGTCTTTGAAGATGACCCCTTTTTTGGGGAAATCAGGGATATCACGGATGTATTTTTTTAAAATTTCCAAAATACGCCTCCGATTTTTAATTTATTAGGCGGACTTTGTATAATAAAACGAAAATCCTTTCAGCATTTCCGCCTATGAAGTCAACACTTATTTCAACAATTTCATCAATAAAAAAAAGGGCGCAGATTTTTGAATCTGCGCCCAGAGGTTGTATGTCTATTACCCTATTTTCTCTTCACGAAAGTGCAGATAAGGTCGGCAACATCTATCTTCCCGTCGTTGTTGAGGTCTGCAAGTTTGAGGCGCTCGGGCGCCAAGACGCGTCTGTTCAGGATGTGGTCCGCGATGTCTTCGTCAGAAACACGGGTGATTTTAATGGAGCCTTTGGCGTAAACCATCACGGGCGGGTTCACGCCGTCATTGATGATTCCGTAGATGTAATAAATTCCTTCTGCCAGACGCGCTGTATCCCACACATATTGGTTTTCTTCGTCATCCTCGCTCAACCCTGTCACAATCGGCGTGCCGTCGAAGCCTGTATTGTCTTCGTCAAAGTAGAGGCTAATCTCGGCATCGTCATCGGGGTCGCTGTCTATCCATTTGATGGTGTAAGTGCCGGATGTTATCTCTTCTTCGTTGGCGGGGAGTATGAAGGATAACTGCGGCGGGATGTTGATTGTCGGCGTTGTGGCATATTCGTTAGTGAAGATAACAACGGGCTTGTCGCCTCCGATGCGATTGACATCATACTGAATAAACGCCGAACTATTGTTGCCCGAAACGGGGATATCCGCTTCAACTTCCGGCTCGCCCTCGAGGGTTATAAAGTTTATCACTTCAAATAACGGGTCGTTGGGTTTGAGGTTTTCAATGGGCAGAAATACATCGGCTCTTCCAAAGCGGGCAGAAACCCAGATTTCATCCAAGCAAATGGGCGCGTTGTGGATAATCGCCTGTTCCAGTTCGTCCCACATATTGAATCGGGGCCAGGGGATGGGTTGCTCGTTGATGGGAACGCCGGCAAAGGTTGTTTTAAGAGACCTTGCAAATACGGTATTGCCGTCGTGTTGAGGCGCAAGGATGAGTCCGAAGTGAGCGGATTCGCCGGGCGGCAGGACGCCTCTTGGGTTTGCCCAGACGATGTATGACGCGGGGCGGATCAGACCGTCGGTGAACCAAAAAGGCTGGGGCGCGGCAAGCACATCGGAGCGGGAGATTTCCTTAAAAGCCAGTATCAAGCCGTTAGCAGTAGTCGGAACGGCGCCAATTTGGATGTTGGTATGCTGTTCGCTGACGAGTATATCGGCGCCGATAATATCATCCGCCAAAACTGCCTGTGTCAAAATATTTGCGATGTGTTTACCGTCAAAATTCCATACGCTGTATCGCAAGAGAACGGCTTTGGCGCTCTTGGGGATATTCAATTCAAGCGGATCGCTTGGAATATGAGGGAGAACTTTAATGGGATCCCCTTCGACCTTTTCCCAAGAAAGCATTTCGATTGACGGGTTGAGGGAATTGAGCTCCTCGATGAGGAACGGAGTTTTAGCGAATGCATATTCTCTTTTAACAACCACCGGCTCGCTGCATGAGTCAGGCAAGCGCAGAATGCTTGAGAACTGGCGAGACAAGGATGCCGACATGATATTCCATGGGATTGAGATGGGAGCAACTTCTTTACCATCGAGGGTCAGTACCGACTGAACAAGCATCGGCTGGGTGCGCCCTTTTAATGCGAGATTGAAATCGGCGGGCTTGGCGGGCTCCCATCTGGCGGAGCGGTCATAGGAAACAACCACGCCATCTTTCAGGTCTTCAATTTTACCCCAGTCGCCAGCTGCATAAAGAATGCTTTCAGTTGTTGCGCCATCGAGAAATAGTTCCAAATCATTAATCGGGCTGTCGCTTTCATTCCAGACATCAAAGTTGAATAGCGTGCTGCCTGATTTGTAATCGAACTCGGAAATCATTCTGAGCGAAGGGGTGGTTTCCTTATCCGGCGAACGGCGCACGGTGTAATCGAGAATCAGGGATGCGAAATAGGGACCGCCGGTAACGCCTCTCGGATTGGGCGCAAGGTCGAAGAAAATGTCAAAGAAGGGATCCATGAGGATGGGTCCGGGGCGTCCCACACGGACGGGGTCGCCGCGGAGGTGCGCCCATGTCATCGCCTGAATCGGTTCGCTATCCTTATCGAGCAGTTTGAGCGGGACGAAGGGCCCTTGTGCGATGCGTCTATCCACAGTAACGATTTCTGGATTGGCGGGAGCTGTGATGACACTCTTGACAACACCGGGGCGCGAGGCATCCCATTTCATCCATGGGAAGGGGATGCTTCCGACGGGTTGCCCGTTGTATGTCCAAATAATCATGCGCACGGTCGGCTGGATAACTCCTGCGGCTATGCGAAGTCCAAAATGGACGTAATTGCAGGGCAGGATTTCTTTGCCTTTCCATATTAGTTTAATGGCTTTGCGCATAACATAAGGTTTGCCCCAGCCTCCAGTGTAGAAGTTGCGGATATTTTGTGGTTCGGTTTTACGGAGGAAAATATGGAGGTCATTGACTGGGTATTTTGTGTTGTTCAAGAGGTCAAAGTTGTTGAGCGTCTCAAGGATCGGCGCCGCTCCCGCTCCGAAGATAATCTGGTTAATGAAAGCGCCATGAATCGTTTCATCGGCGATGGGTCCGACGACCGAGTCCATGACATCATAACGGACAAAGATGGGGTCGTTTGTTTCGTTGGGAATAATCAACTCCGGGCTTTTTCCTCCCGGTTCAAGAATGAATGGTTTTTCCCATTCCCACGGCAGTTTATTCAGGGCGGGATTATTGCGGTGCATGTCATCAAGCGGAAGCGAGAAGGGGGCAACCGCCCATGAGCGCTGAATGAGGCGGGGGGTGCCGTAATACGGATTAATTATGATGTGAATTACCAAATCGCGGTCTGCCACCCATTGATGAATTGGCATATAGTTAATATTCACAGGTCTTCCATCGCGCGTCCAAGTGACTTCCATGATGTCCGGCTGAGCGATGGGATCAACGGAGATGCCAAAGTGTGAATATTCTCCCGGCATAAGCGGGTATTTTGATTTCCATTCCAGCCATGTGCCTATGAGTTTATCAAAGGGAGGTCCCCATCCGCCTATGTAAAATTCCTTAATGTCTTTGGGATTGACATCGAAGAGTATCATCTCCATATCGTTGACAGGGCTATTGGTGAAGTTGTGGAGGTCAAAATTCCAAAGCGGACCGATAATGGGCGGAGGAGTGGGTGATGGCGTTGTGGTTGGAATGGGGGTCGGGGTCGGTTTAGGCGTCATCGTTGGCGTTGGGGTAGGAACCGGGGTGAAGGTTGGTTTGGGCGTCATGGTTGGCATCGGGGTGAGTGTCGGTTTGGGTGTTGAGGTCGGTCTCGGGGTGCGTGACGCCCAAACCAACCTTCACCCCGGTTCCTACCCCAAC
>ERZ795030.3068-NODE-3068-length-18456-cov-3.584370_pt1 | contig 18456 bp, 20 predicted proteins | sample MGYA00375122_ERZ795030 | MGnify/ENA primary metagenome ERZ795030 (study PRJEB30165, sample SAMN05720146) | activated sludge metagenome | isolation source: anaerobic digester from wastewater treatment plant | place: Japan | collected 2015-04-20 ... | reverse complement strand
TAGAAGAGGAAGAAGAAGAAGAGGTCTACGGTGACGAAGACGCCGAAGACGCCCGCCACCAGCAGCAGCAGCAGCGCGTAGTATTCCTTCGCGCGCTCTTGCAGCGTCCACGAGGCGAAGACCCCGGTGAAGATGGTGAGGGCGGTGAGCAGGCACATCGCCACCCCCGCGCCGTCGGTGGCGAGGTGGAAGGTGATCTTGCCGCCCATGAAGGACATCGCCTGCGGCGCGAAGGCGTAGTGCCAGATCCCCTGGAAGGTCCCGGGAATCTTCTCGGCCTGAATCAGCGCCAGGTAGTCCCACGCCAGCAGCGCGGCCAGGATCAGCGTGAAGCCGGTGGAGACGGCCGCCACCAGGCGGTAGGTGAGGTGCCAGCCGCGCGGGATGAGCATGATGACGAGCGCCGCGGAAAACGGCACCAGCACCAGCCAGGCCAGCGCGGCGTATTGCGTGAGCAGATCATGCAGTGACATCAGCGCATCCCCCCTATCTGGGCGGTCTTCACGAGCAGGGGAAGGAGGCCGGTGAGGGACATCCCCAGGATCACCAGCGCGGCGAGCAGGAAGATCACCAGCGCGGCGTATTGCAACTGCCCGGGCAGCGGGCAGGCGGACACCCGGCGCATCACCACGCCCAGGCGGCCGGTGAGCCAGGCGGTGCCGTCCACGAAGAGGCCGTCCACCACGCCCTTATCGAACGTGCGCGCCCGCCGGCCGAGCACCAGCACCACGCGATGCGCGAGCCAGGTGAAGAAGGCATCCACCCACCACAGCTTCACCAGGCCGGTGTAGGCCCAGCCGAGTTTCGCGAGCGGCTCAGTGGCCGGCGCGCGCCGGTAGGCGGCGTAGCCCCAGAGGATGCCGACCACGGCCAGCAGCGACGCGCCGCCGGTGAGCGTCCAGATCATCCACGGCGCCAGCGCGGCGTGATGCGCGGGCGCGATGAGCGCGGTGAGCCGCGGCACCAGCAGGAAGCCGGCCACCAGCGTGAGCGCGGCCAGCACCAGCAGCGAGAGCTGCATGGAGCGCGGCGCTTCGTGCGCGTGCTTCGCCCCGTCGCTGCGCGGCTCGCCGAGGAAGACCAGCGTCCACATGCGCGCGGTATAGAAGGCGGTCATCAGCACGGTGGCCAGCGCCATGAGGAGGATGAGCCCGCCCAGGCCGGCGCTGATCGTCTCCGGCCCCAGCCCCATCGCCGCCGCCAGCGCGGATTCCAGCAGTTTATCCTTGGAGAAGAAGCCCGCCAGCGGGAAGATGCCGGCCAGCGCCAGCCCGCCGATGAGACAGGTGATGGCCGTCACCTTCATCTTCTTGAAGAGGCCGCCCATCTCCCAGATATTCTGCGTGTGCGCGGCGTGGATGACCGCGCCGGCGGTGAGGAAGAGCAGCGCCTTGAAGAAGGCGTGGGTGGTGAGGTGGAAGAACGCCGCCGCCGGCGCCGCCAGCCCCAGGCCCATCATCATGTAGCCGAGCTGGCTGACGGTGGAATAGGCCATCACCTTCTTCATGTCCGTCTGCGCCAGCCCGATGGAGGCGGCGAAGAGGGCGGTGAAGGCGCCCACCGTCGCGACGACGATGAGGGCCATCGGCGCGGCCTCGAAGAGGAAGAACATGCGCGCCACCAGGTAGATGCCGGCGGCCACCATCGTCGCCGCGTGAATCAACGCGGAGACCGAGGTGGGGCCTTCCATCGCGTCGGGCAGCCAGATATGCAGCGGGAACTGCGCGGACTTGCCGCACGCCCCGATGAAGAGCAGGATCGCCACCACGGTGAGCGAGACGGGCAGCGCGGCGGGCGCGGCCATCGCCGGGCCGATCTGCGCGGCGAGGTGGCTGAAGGTGAGATCACCGTAGCCCATCCAGAGGAAGATCACCGCGAACAGCAGGCCGAGATCGCCGAAGCGGGTGACCACGAAGGCCTTGATGGCCGCCTTCGCCGCCTCCGGTTTTGGATACCAAAAACCGATGAGCAGGTAGGAACAGACGCCCACCAGCTCCCAGAAGATGAAGAGCTGCAGCAGCGACGAGGCGATCACCAGCCCGAGCATGGCGGTGGTGAAGAGCGCCATGTACAGGTAAAAGCGCGGGTGCTCGTCGCGCTTGATGTAGCTCAGCGAATAGATCTGCACCAGCAGGCTGACGAGCAGCACCACCACCAGCATCACCGCGCTGAGCGGGTCGAGCAGCGTGCCGATTTTCAGCGTGCGCGCGAACGACTCGCCCATGCTGGCGGGCAGCGGCAGCCAGTCGGCGATTCGCTCGGTGGGGACGAAGCGGAGGGCGGCGCCAGGCGCGGCCGCGCCGTGCTCCCCGGCCGCCGGGGCCAGTTGGAACCACTCCGGCGCGTGGCTGACCTCGCCGCCCGCCCCGCGCGCCAGCCCGCCGGCGAGCGCGCCCAGCGCGAGCGCCAGCGCGGCGGCGAGACAGACGATGAGCACCCACGGCGCCAGGCGCTTGGCGAGCTCCTGCCCCCGGCCGGCGATGATGATGACGAACCCGATGAAGAGGAACGCCGCCACCGGCAGGGCCACGATGAGCCAGCTCTGTTGTTGCGCGAATGTCAGAAATATGGTCATTTCAGTTCCTGTCAGGGGTTAGGGATTAGGGATTGAGGCGCGCCGGGTTTCTTCGTAGCGCGCGCCGGTTTGCCTGGCAAACGACAACGTGACGTCCCGCCCCCCAATCCCTAACCCCTAATCCCTCCCCCTACCCCCGCATCAGCCGAATCTGCTCCAGGTCCACCGTGCCGAACTTGCGATACAGGTTCAGGATGATCGCCAGGCCCACGGCGGCTTCGGCGGCGGCGACGGTGATGACCAGCAGCACCGCGACGTGCGCGTCCAGGCGCTCCGGCCAGAAGTAGCGCCAGCCGGCGACGAAGTTCAGATTGGCGGCGTTGAGCATGAGCTCCACGCCCATCAGCGCGGCCACGGCGTTCCGCCGGGTGATGAGCGCGGCCGCGCCCGCCACGAAGAGGATGCCGCTGATCGTCAGTAATCCGGTAATTGAGAACATGGCTTACACCCCCACCTTCTCGCGCTGGGGCGCGTCCGCCGCGGTCGCCGCGTCCGCCGGGGCGTCGTCGTCCGCCGATGGCCGTTCCCGGCGCGCCAGCACGATGGCGCCGATCATGCCGGCGAGGAGCAGCACGGAGGCGATTTCAAAGGGCAGCAGGTAGTGCTGCAGCAGCGTGACGCCCAGCGCGGGCACGCCGGTCACCTCCAGGCCGGGGGCGAGGGCGATATGGTCAATCGTCGCGAAGGCGGCGGGCCAGCGCGTGTGCCCCGCCGCGCCGATGACCGCGGCGAGCAGCATGATCGCGGCGAGGAAGACCGGCACGCCGAAGCGATTCGCCGGCGCGTCGTCGCTGTCCATGGCGTTGCGGGTGAGCGTCACCGCGAAGATGATGAGCACGAGAATGGCGCCGATGTAGATGAGCACCTGGATGGCGGCGAGGAACTGCGCCCCCAACAGCAGGTAGAAGCCGGCGATGCCCGCGAAGACCGGAAAGAGCCAGAACGCCGCGTGGATGACGCTGCGCGTGGCGATGACCCGGACCGCGCCCAGCAGCGTGACCGCCGCCAGCAGCAGTAGGATGATATTGTAGGCCGAGAGTTCGATCATCGTATCCTGCCCATGTGTCGTTCGTCAGGCGGTCTGCCCCGCCGCCCCATCGGCCGCCTTCTTCGTCTTCGGCTGGTAGGGCTTCTTGCCCGGGCGCAGGTCGCCGCCCACGGTGGAGGGCAGCACGCCCGGCATCTCCGCGCCGTCCGGCTGCGCCAGCGTCTCCATCGTCAGGTGCAGCGCCTCGCGCGTTTTGAACTGCAGCGGATGCGTCTCCTGCATCATGCCCAGCGCCTCGAAGGGGCACGCTTCCACGCACAGCCCGCAGAAGAGGCACTTTTCCAGGTCAAGCTGATAGGACGTCACCTTGCGGCTCTCGCCCGTCACGGTGATGCAGCGGCCCGGACAGGCCTGCGCGCAGAGGCCGCAGCCGGTGCAGCGCAGCTCGCCCGTCTCCGGCTCGCGGATGAGCGTAAACCGCCCGCGGTAGCGCGGTGACATGGCCCGCGTCTCCGTCTTCCCCCAGCGCGGCGCGTAGCCGTACTGGATGGTGACCGGCTTGCGAAAATTGTTTCTCCACGTCACGCGCATGCCGACCAGGATGGCGCGGATGCCCGAAACCACGTTATTAATCAAGGTGACCATGATGTCATTTCCCACCGGCGCCTTACGACGCCAGTATCTCCAGCCCATAGTAGGCCAGCGCCGGCCGCTGCAGCGCGTCGCGCAGCGTGCTCGGCGGGTTGCAGCCGGCCGAGAGGTGGCAGACGGCGCCCGCCCCGGCCGCGCGGCCCAGCGTCAGCCGCACCACGTTCGGCTCTTCCACCCAGGCTTTCGCCACCGGCACCGCGCCGACGGCGTCCTCCACGGTGAACTCCTCCGCGAAGAGGGTGAGCAGCACCAGGTGATCGCGCACGTGATCGAAGGTGATCGCCACCTCCGCGCGCCCGTCATCCAGGAAGCGCGCGTCACGGGCGTCCGCCGGACGCCAGTTCAGCGCCTGTCCGTAGACCATGCCCAGCGCGACGCGCGCGAAGCGCTCGCCCAGCACCACGTTGCCCACCGCGCTGGTGTGGATGGCGTCCGACAGCCCCAGGTCCAGCGTGGGCACCGCCGCGACGCCGGGGATGGCCCGCGCCGCCCGGCGCTGCGCCTCGCGGATGGCCGACCACGCCCGCCCCTGCGCGGGGTCCGCGCTGTCGAAGTACCGGTTCAACTGCGCGGTGAGCACGGGCAGACCCGCGCCGCAGCGCGCGCGAAACGCCGCCACGAAGCGGGTGAAACGCGCCAGGTAGGTGGCGGCGAGCTCGGCGTTCGCGTCCGACTCGCCCTGATACCAGGCCATGCCCGCCACCCGCCCGCCGGCGGCGTCAATCAGGCTGAGCATGTTCTCATACAGATACGCGCCCTCCGGATTGCCCGGATCCCACGCCGACAGCGGGGAGCCGCCCAGCGCGGCGGGAATCAGCCCCACCGGCACGCCGGCGCCCGTGAAAATCCCCGTGCCGAAGGCCAGCCACGGCGAGACATCCACCCAGCCGCCGTCGCGGTTCGCCGGATGCCGCGTCTCCGTCGGGTCGAAAATCGGGTGGGTGGCCAGCCGCCACACCTCATCGCCGCCGAAGACGGATACGCCCAGCATCGGCGGATCTACCACCGCGCCGTGGCCGTAGCCGACGGCGTTGCTCTGCCCGGCGATCACCCACAGGTCGCCCACCGCCAGGTGCCAGATCTTATCGCCGGTGCTGCGCCACTCGACGCCGGGCGCGCGCAGCCGCGTCTCCGCCTTGTACAGGCCGCCGGTGGGCACGCGCAGGGTGGCGCGCCAGGCGTTGCCCGGCAGCATCTCGGCGGGCTGCCAGTCGCAGCCGGCGGCGGCGGCGTGGTCATACTCGCGCGCGGCGCGCACCTCGACCACGCTGCCGTCCGCGCCGGCCCAGCGGCCTGCCAGCGCCAGCGGCGCCGTGCCGTCCGCCTCGCGCTGCAGCACCTGCCAGGGCCGCGGCCCCCGCGTGATCGTCGCGCCCACCAGTACTGGCGTTTCCACCGTCACTCTCGTCCCCTCACTCCTGCCCCTCGCCGCCGAGGGCGGCGCCGAAATCGGCGTCGTCCGAGCGCAGCTCCGTGATCTTCCAGCGCAGGATGCCCGTTTTCTCCAGCACCACGCGGCCGCTCTTGTGCAGCGGCACCCAGCGGTCGGGCGCGTCCGGGCGCTCCACGTAGACCCAGACGTAAAATTCCGCGTCCATCGTGTTGCCGCGCACCACCGGGTCGCGGTAGCCGTCGAAGCGCAGGCGCGCGCCCCGGGCGCGGGACTCGATGAGCGGCCGCGCCACCTCCAGCGCGATGCCGATGGGCAGCCGCGTCGCGCCCGCCTGCACGTGCGCGTCATCGGTGAAGGACACGCGCACCCCGTAGACGTCGCCCCGCTGCGCGGCGGCGAGGGCGTCCGTCATTGGCGCCTGCCGCGCGTGCTGCTCCAGCGCCGGGTAGACCATCCAAAACCAGATGCCGCCCAGTGCGAGCGCCACGAGCGCGAGCTGCCATACGCGCCGCTTCATCAGTCTCTCCCTCATGGGCGGCCCGGCGCGGATGCCGGACTGCCCGCCGCGTCGCCGTCGGCGGCGCCCGGCGGCCCGACGCCGGGCAGCACGATGGCGTTCACCACCGCGGGCCGCCCCGGCGTATCGCCGCCCGCCGGCTGCAGCCACGCGCCGACCAAGCTCACGAGGAGCAGGTTCGCCAGCGCTGCCGGCAGCAGCGCCTTCCAGCCGAAATTGAGCACCTGGTCAATGCGCAGGCGCGGCAGCGTCCACTTCACCCACATGAGAATCCACAGCACCACGAAGGTCTTCACCATGAAGACGGCGAACCAGAACGCCTTCATCACGAAGGGAATGGCGGCGGGCACCAGCGCGCCGTCCACGAACCACGCGGCGGTATCCCAGTGGAACACATGCCGCGCCCAGGCGAGATCCAGCCCCCACAGGCTCCAGCCGCCGAGAAACAGCGTCACCGCCAGCGCGGAGATGAAAAAGGACGCGGAGAACTCCGCCAGGAAGAAGGTGGCGAAGCGCATCCCGGAATACTCGGTGTTGAAGCCGGACACCAGCTCGGACTCCGCTTCCGGCAGGTCGAAGGGCGTGCGGCTCACCTCGGCGAGGCCGGCGGTGAGGAAGATGAGCAGCGCGGGCAGGGTGAGCAGCGTGAGCCAGGGATTGAGCCACTGGCTGCGCACGATGGCCCCCGTCTCCAGCGTGCCGTGCAGCAGCACGGCGGCGAGGATGGCCAGCCCCAGCGGGATCTCGTAGCTGACGAGTTGCGCCGCGGAGCGGAGCGCGCCGAGCAGCGACCACTTGTTGTTCGACGCCCAGCCGGCGATGGCGATGCCGAGCACCGGCACGGCGCTCACCGCGCAGTAATACAGGATGCCGATCTTCACGTCCTGCGGAATCCACGTGGCGGAGAAGGGGAGGATCATGTAGGCCATGAACGCCGGCAGGAAGACGAGATAGGGGGCGATGTAGAAGGGCCAGCGGTCGGCGCCGGCCGGGCGCAGGTCTTCCTTCATCAGCAGCTTGAGGGCGTCCGCCAGGCTCTGCAGCACGAAGCCGAGCACGCCGCCGGTGCGGATGGGGCCGATGCGGTTCTGGATGTCGGCGGAGACTTTGCGCTCCAGCCAGATGACCACCAGCACCACCACCAGCATGATGACCAGCGAGAGCAGCGCGACCATCAGCGAGCGCATGACTTCGTTGCCGCCGAGGGTGACGCCGTGCCACAGATTATTCAGCCAGGTATCCATTAGCGGTCAATCTCCCCCAGCACGATGTCTATGCTGCCCAGCACGGCCACCACGTCGGCCAGCTTCACCCCGCGGCACATGTGATCCAGCGCGCAGAGGTTGGCGAAACTCGGCGAGCGGAAGCGCACGCGCACGGGATTGGCGGTGCCGTCGGAGACGGAAAAGACGCCGAACAGGCCGCGCGGCGCTTCCACGCGGGCATACGCCTCGCCGGCGGCCGGCTTGATGACGCGCGGCGCGCGCCCCTGCACCTCGCCGGCCAGGCCGTCCAGCTTCTCCAGGCACTGGCGCACGATCTTGATGGACTCGCGCATCTCGTCCAGGCGCACCTCGTAGCGGGCGAAGCAGTCGCCGGCCTCGCGGGTGGCGACGGCGAACTCCACCTCGCCGTAGGCGTCGTACGGCTCGAGCTTGCGGATGTCGTAGGGCACGCCGGAGCCGCGCAGGGTGGGGCCGGAGAGGCCGAAATTCACGGCGTCCGCGCCGGAGATCACCCCGATGCCCTCGGTGCGGGCGCGGAAGATGGGGTTGCCGGTGAGCAGGTTTTCGTACTCCACCAGCATCCTCTCCTGCACGTCCAGGTAGTCGGCGGCGCGCCCGAGCCAGCCCGCCGGCACGTCGGCCATCACGCCGCCGATGCGCATGTAGTTGTAGGTGAGCCGCGCGCCGCAGAGCGTCTCGAATAGATCGAGAATGATTTCGCGCTCGCGGAAAGTATACAGGAAGACGGTGGTCGCCGCCAGGTCCAGCGCGAAGGAGCCCAGCCAGAGGAGGTGGCTGGCGAGGCGCTGCAGCTCGGCCACCGCGGTGCGCAGCCAGCGCGCGCGCTCCGGCACTTCCAGTCCGAGCAGCCGCTCCACCGCCAGCACGTACCCCAGGTTCATATACATCGCCGAGAGGTAGTCCAGCCGGTCGGTGTAGGGGATGATCATGGTATAGGTGCGGCTCTCGGCGAGCTTTTCCGTGCCGCGATGCAGGTAGCCGATCACCGGCACCAGCCGCAGCACGGTCTCGCCGTCCATCTTCAGCATCAGGCGGAGCACGCCGTGGGTGGACGGGTGCTGCGGGCCCATGCTGACGACGGTCGTCCCGTAATCCTCCGGCATCGCCGGCAGGATCACCTCGGGCGCCTCCAGGTCAGGTTGTCGAAAGTCACGTAACGGCAAGGTTTTCACCTCAGCGATAGGGCGGTTTGCCCCTCGCGATAACGCGGCGTCGTCGTCTCACTCGGCCAGCAGGGCCGCAATCTTTTGTTTGAGCATCGGCGCATCCGTCGCGGCGGTTCGCCAGACCAATGCCAGATCAATCTGGAAGTAACCATGGATGAGCACGTTTCTCATGCCGATGACCGGCGACCACGGCAATTCAGGATGCCGTTCGCGAAACGCGGCACTCAATCCACGCATCGCCTCCCCCACGATCTCAAGGTGATGCACTATCCATGTCTGTATCAATTCGTCCTGTTCGAACGCGTGCTGCCCAAGTGCGGTATATTTTTCTATCCGCTCAAGCGCTTCCAGCATATCCCGCAAACGCTCGCGATCGTCTCTCATAATGGCCGCGCTTCCGCCAGCACGCGCGCCCGGATGCGGTCCCGCAATCCCCGGTCAGTCACCACATCTACGGGCCGGCCCAGCAATGCCTCCAGCTCCACCTGCATACTTCCCAGGTCGAACAGGCTGCGTCCCGGTTCAAATTCGACGAGAAAGTCAATATCACTGCCGGCGTCGGCTTCGCCGCGCGCGACCGAACCGAACACCCGCACATTGCGCGCGCCGTGGTGCGCGGCAATGGCTAAAATCTCTTCGCGGCGGGTTGCCAGCTCATCCAGCGTCATCGCTACTCCCGCATCAACAGATCCACGATCTCGCAGTCCGTCTGCTCCGGAATCTGCCAGCTCAGATCGTCGTCGTCCACCACGAAATCCTTGCGCAGCGGGTGGCCCTGAAAACCCTCCCAGGTGAGGATGCGGCGCAGGTCGGGATGGCCGTCGAAGATCACGCCGAACATGTCGTAGGCCTCGCGCTCCTGCCAGTCGAACCCTTTCCACAGATCGCTGGCGGTGGGCAGGTGGGCGGCGTCGCGCGGCAGGCGCACGAAGACGTGCGCCACCGCGCCGTCCGCGGTGCGCGCCACGCGATAGATGACACGCAGCGCCTCGCCCTCGTCCACGCAGGTCAGGTCCTCCGGGTAATCGAAGCGCGGGCGCAGCGCGGCCAGCAGCGCGTGGGCCCGCGCCGGCGCGGCGGTGAGCGCCCACAGGCCGTCGCGCTGCTCGGCGGCGGCCAGCAGGTCGGCGTGCGTCGTGATGAATTGTTCGTAGGTCATGTCAGAGCACCATCCCGTCATCGGCCAGCGCCCGGCGCAGCACGCGGGCCATCAGGGCATACCCGGCGTGGTGCGGATGTACGCCATCGTCCGCCAGCTCGCGGATGAGCAGGCCGTCGGCATCCGCCATCTCGGCGTGGTAATCCACGTAGATCGCCCCTTCGGCGGCGGCCATCGCGCGCAGGCGGGCGTTGATCGCCGCGATCTGCGCGTTCTTGCGCGGGGCGAAGACGGCGGCGTCCGCGTCGCTCAGCCAGCTCGGCCCCCACACCGGCAAGAGGGAGCAGACCATCATGCGGATGTCCGCCGCGCGCGCCTCCCGCGTCATGGCGGCGATATTGTCGCACACCACGTCGGAGAGCGCGTCGTTCAGCGCCGCCGGCTCCCAGCCCAGGTCATTGGTGCCGATCTTCAGCACGATCGCGTGCGGCCGCAGTTGCAGCGCGTCCGCCGCGAAGCGCCGGCGCACGTGCGCGCTGATGTCGCCGCCGATGCCCCGGTTGACGAGGATGCGCCCCGTGCCGCCGAAATAGGCCTGCAGCTCCCAGAGATGGGTGATGCTGTCCCCGATGAAGAGGACATCCGGCCGGACGTCGGTCAACATCAGCGATTCATTGCCGTAATCGAACTCGACGCGCCGGGTATTCGCCGCCGCGTCGTCGTCAAACATGCCGGGTTTCAGCACCCGGTCGCGGGTCATCGTCACGCTATTATTCTCGCTGTTCATCGTCGCTTTGGGGTCTGCGCCGGCTTCAACGGCGCCGTGCGCGCGTTGCGGATCGGGTGCTCGCGCCGGTAGGTGCGCCCCAGCTCCAGCAGCGCGTCAATGAGCTGCTCGGGCCGCGGCGGGCAGCCGGGGATGTAGATATCCACCGGCACGATGCGGTCCGCGCCCTTCACCACGCTGTAGGTATCGTAGCAATACGGCCCGCCGCCGGTGGCGCAGTTGCCCATGGCGATGACGTATTTCGGGTCCGGCATCTGGTCGTAGAGGCGCTTGAGGATGGGCGCGATCTTCTTCGTCACCGTGCCGGAGACGATCATGATGTCCGACTGGCGCGGGGTGGCGCGGAAGATGATGCCCATGCGGTCCAGGTCGTAATGCGAGGCGCCGGTGGCCATCATCTCGATCGCGCAGCAGGCGAGGCCGAAGGTGACCGGCCACTGCGAGGACTCGCGCGCCCAGTTCAGCAGGTCTTCCACCGCGCCGAGCAGCACGCTGCCGCCCGGCACTTTCGCGCAGGCGTCCACCACCTGCGCGCCGGTGACGCCCACTTCCACGGGCAGCCCGGCGATGCGGTCGTCCGTCACTCCCATTCCAGCGCTCCTTTCCGCCAGGCGTAGACCAGCCCGAAGACGAGGATCAGCAGGAAGATGAGCACGTCAATGAGCAGAAACAGGGTGAAGCCGTCCAGCCGGCGGAAAATCGCCGCCCAGGGATAGAGGAAGGCCACCTCGACGTCGAAGAGCACGAACAGCAGCGCGTAGATGTAATACCGCACATGCACCTGATACCAGGCGCGGCCGACGGGCACGGTGCCGCACTCGTAGGTGGCTTCTTTGGCGGCGGAGGGGCGGCGCGGGCGCACGAGGTGCGACGCCGCGAGCGCCACCATCCAAAAGAGCAGGCCGAGTCCGAAGAACACGGCGATGGAGATAGCCTGATTCGTCATGGTGCTCTCAATATTTCCGCGGGAGATGACGGTGTCTACCAGCGTCATACAGTACAAAATCCGCGGGGCAATGTCAAGAAACCCCTATTCTTTACCGAAAACATCAGGAGAGCTGCCGCCGGGGGCACGGCGCGCGGATGCACGGGGCACGGCGCGCACGAACGTCGGCGCCGCGCGACACGTGTGGCGAAAATGGCACAAAATCGCGCAAAATATGGCGCGCGCCTGCTGACAGGGTGGGCGCTTGCCTGCTAGACTACAGATGGCATGCAGTACGGGCAATCACCAATTGGCGCGATCGTGGGCGGGCTGCTGAAGAACCGGCATCTCGTGGCGGACATGCGCCGGGTGATGATCCTCTCGCTCTGGGAGCGCGTGGTCGGCGCGCCGGTGGCGAGCAAAGCCTGGCCGGAGACGGTGGAGGACGGCGTGCTGGTGGTGGGGGTGACCACCCATGCCTGGGCGCAGGAGCTGACGCTGTTGAAGCCGCGCATCCTCGCCCGCTACCGGCAACTGCTGGGGCGCGCCGCGCTGAAGGACGTGCGCTTCCGCGTGGGCCGGCGCCGCAAGGGCCTCGGCGAGCCCGTGTTCCCGCCGCGGCCGCTGCACCCCGCCCCCGACGAGCGCCTGGCCACCGAGCCGCTGCCCGGCGATCTCCTGAGCGATATCGCCAACCCGGAAGTGCGCGGCCTGCTCGGCCCCGCCTTCGCCCGCCTGCGCGCCGAGCGCGAATGGAAACGCGAGCACGGCTGGGTGCGCTGCCCCGCCTGCGGCCGCATCCACTCCCGCGACGCCTGCCCCTATTGCGATGGGTCCGAGGTGGCGTGACCGCGCGCGTCTCGTGTCCGGCCGCTGAAGCGTCCCGCCGGCCCGCCGGCGCGCACATGCGCGCAGGAAGGATGCCCGCCGGCGCGGAAAGAGCACGCGTGGAGGTATTGCGATGATGCTGAGTCCCTTCCTGCGCGAAATTGACGAGCAGCCGGCGGCGCTGCATGACCTGGTGGCCTATTACCGCGGCGCGGACGGCCAGCATCGGCTGGGAGGATGGGGGGAGTGGGCGCGGGCGCGCGGCCAGGTCACCTTCATCGGCAGCGGCACCTCGGAACATACGCCGCACGTGGCGCTGGGGGCCATGGCGGAGGCCGGCGTCCACGCCGATGCCCTGGATGCCGGCGAGCTGCTGCACTACCCGCGTCCCCTGCGCGGGGTGGCGCTGGTGAGCCAGTCCGGCGAGAGCGTGGAGATTCGCCGGTTGGCGGAGCGCTATGCCGGCACGCCGTTCGTCGCCATCACGAATCATGCCGAGAGCACGCTCGCCCGCGCCGCCCGCATCGTGCTGCCGCTGTGCGGCGGGGTGGAAGAGACCATCACCACGAAGACCTACTCCAACTCGCTGGCGCTGTTCGCGCTGCTGGCGCGCATGCTGGACGGCGTTGACGCGGCGCGGGCGCTGCTCGATGAACTCGATGCCGTGTCGCGGGTGCTGGGCGCGGTGGATGCCGAGGGCATCGAGCGCGCCGCCGACCTGCTGGCGGACGCCCGCGCGCTGCACGTGATCGCCCGCGGGCCGTCGGTCGCCGGGGCGCGGCAGGCGGCGCTGACCTTCATGGAGGGGACGCGCATCTCCGCCACCGCCTTCCCCGCCGGGTCGTTCCGCCACGGGCCGTTCGAGCTGGCGGACGACGCGCATCGCTGCCTGATCTACCTGCCGGCGTCCGGGCGCACCCACGGGCTGCTGGCCGGGCTGGCGGCGGAGCTGGCGGACAAGGGCAGCCGGGTGATCGTCTTCACCGACGGCGCCCTTGACCTGCCGGCGGCGACCTGCCAGCTGCTGCGCGTGCCCGCCGTCTCCGAGCCGCTCTTCCCGCTGGCGGCGGCCATCACCCAGGAGCGCCTGCTGGCGGCGCTGGCGCGGCGGCGCGGGCTGGTGGCCGGCGCGTTCCGCTACGGCGGCAAGGTGACGACGGTGGAGTAAACTCGCGCGCGCGGCGGACGGTTGCGCTGATGCGCACGCGACGACATGCCGGTGTCTGATGCAGCAGCGGTCACGTTCTCGGCTGGCACCCCGTGCGGGTGGGAGGCTCCGATGGCACACGCGACAAAGACGCCCCGGAAGGATGCGGCGCCGCAGCCGGCGCGCGGCAAGAAGCGCCCGGTGCTCAAATCACCCTGGCAGCGCAACCGCGTGCGCCGGCGCTGGACGTACCTCCTCGGCGGGGTCGTCTTCCTCGCGGCGGCGGCCCTCATCTTCGGCAACCTCGACCTGGACCGCGACGCCGCGCGGCGGCTGCCGCTCACCCTCTTCGGCTTCGCCGCGCTGCCGCTGCTCTATCCGCTCGCGCGCCGGCTGGGCGTCTCGCGCGGCACGGCGATCTGGGCGCTGGCGCTGCTGGCGGCCAGCGTGCCGTGGCTGGTGCTGCTGCGCGCCTGCACCACCTGCGCCGTGATGCCGTTTTTCGTGGTGCTCGGCGCGCTGTGCTACACGCGCGTGCTGGCCGGCCTGCCCGGGGCATGGTGCGCGCTCGGCCTCGCGCTGGTGACGCTCAGCCTCGCCAATCCGTGGGCGGGCCTGGGGTTGGCGCTCGGGCTGGCGCTGCACGCCGCCGGCTGGGTGCGCGGGCGCGCGCGCTGGCGGGCGCTGGGGGGCGCCGGCGCCATCCTCGCCGTCGGTTTCACCGTGCTCGCGCTCTATCCCCCGGCGCGCGATCCCGCCTGGGGCCTGCCCGGCGGGGCGGGCATCGGCCAGTTCCTCGGCTACCTGCTGCTGCTGAACGCCTGGGTGCTGCCGCTGCCGGCGCTGCCGCTGCTCGGGCTGGCGCTCTTCACCGACCCCGCCCATCGCTGGCGCGTGAACGGCGAGGCCGCGCTGCCCGCGCTCATCATCACCGCCACGCTCCTCGCCGCCGGCCTTTCGCCGGGGCCGATACGCCTGCGCATCCTCCTCGGCGTGGCCCCGCTGGCCGCCCTCTGGCTCGCGATGGGGCTGGCGCGCTTGCAGGCGCGCGCCCCCGCCTGGGTGTGGGCGCCGGTGGGCGTGCTGCTGGTCCTCACCGCGCTGCCGCACCTGTTGGTGCGCTGGGGCAGCGCGGCCATCGGCCTGCATCGGATCATCCCCGACCGCGCCGTCTCCGAGCAGCTTGCGGACAGCCCCGCGGACCAGCTCGTGCCGCTCTACCCGCTGCTGCGCGACGACCTCACCGGCGACCGGCTGGAGAGACGGGAGATCTGATGGGGGTGGCGGATACTCATCCGGCCAACCGGGATGACTGCGGCTCCGCCGCCCGGAGGGCAGGGAGGCTACCGAGTGCGCGTCCGGCCATGCGCACTCAGTCCCAGCGGGACCGGGATGGTCAGCGGCAGCGGGGATGACGCGCGCTCCCCCTCGCGCCCGCGTCCTATTCCTTCATAATTCGCACGCGCCGGTACGGTTCGCTGCCCACGCTTTCGCTGAAGAGCTGGTGCTGCTCGGCGAGTTGGTGCTGCAGGCGGCGCAGATAGGCGTTGCGCGGGGTGAGCTCGACCGGGTGCGAGGTGGCGAGGACTTCGCGGATGGCGGCGCGGGCCTCGTGCAGGGCGGCTAGCTCGGTATCCATCTCCTCCATGTGGTAGAGGTCGTGCAGGGCGCCGACGATCTGCTGATAGGTGTTGCTGCGGATGACGTGCACGGGGATGCCGGCGCGCACCGCTTCCTCCAGCCGGTGGGCGTCGCGCCGCTCCTGCTGCTTCACGGTGATGATGACGTCGGCGTCCTCGAGGTGGCGGGCCATCACCGCGTTCAGCCCCATCTCGCGGATGGCGCGCTCCAGCTTGTTGCGCGCCACCCCGTAGGGGAAGATGTAGACGGCTTTGTCATGCGGCAGTTTTGGCGAGACGTGCGGGCCGTCGCGGGTATCCCCGTGCGTTTCCGCCTCCGCCTCCAGCGTCGGCAGGGTGACGGTGGAGAGGCGCTCGATCACCCCCTCGGCGGTCATGAAGCGCACTTCCGGGGTGGGGGAGCCGCCGCGCAGCAGCAGATCCACCACCTCGGCGACGTTCGCGTAGACGGCCAGCTTGTCCTGCTCCACCATCTCGATGACCACATCGAAGGTGGGGGGCGCCTTTCGCTCCAGCACCGTCTTCTGCGTGCCGCGCCGGCGAGCTTCTTCATCGGAGAGGGTCACCACCTGGATGCCGCCGATGAGGTCGTTGAGCGTGGGGTTTTGCAGCAGGTTGTCCAGCGTGGTGCCGTGCGCGGTGCCGATGAGCTGCACGCCGCGCTCGGCGATGGTGCGCGAGGCCATCGCCTCGTCGGTGGTGCCGATCTCGTCAATGACGATGACTTCCGGCATGTGGTTTTCCACCGCCTCGATCATCACCGCGTGCTGCTGCGCCACCCGCGGCACCTGCATGCGCCGCGCGCGGCCGATGGCGGGGTGGGGGATGTCGCCGTCGCCGGCGATCTCGTTGGAGGTATCCACCACCACCACGCGCTTTTGCAGCTCGTCGGCGAGCACGCGCGCCATCTCGCGCAGCTTGGTGGTTTTGCCGATGCCCGGCCGGCCGAGGATGAGGAGGGAATGGCCGTCCTCCACCACGTCGCGGATGATATCCACCGTGCCGAGCACCGAGCGCCCCACGCGGCAGGTGAGGCCGACGATGCGCCCCTGGCGATTGCGGATGGCGGAGATGCGGTGCAGCGTGCGCGGGATGCCCGCGCGGTTGTCGTCGCCGAACTCGCCCACGCGCGACACCACATACTCGATGTCGTCCTCGGAGACGGGCGTGTCCGACACCAGCTCATACGTGCCGGGGAAGCGCGCTTCCGGCTCGCGGCCGAGATCGAGAATCACCTCCAGCAGGTTATGCACGGCCGGGTGGCGTTCCAGCGGTTCGCGGATGCGCGGCGGCAGCACCGGTAGCAGCATCGTCAGGTCGTCTGTGATCTGTTGTTCCATCTCTTCACCTGCGCGCGCAAAGGTACTGTCGCTATTCCCATCATGTGACGCGGCGATGCGAGGCGGGCGGCCATCCCCGGCGCAGGGATGTCGCGCGGCGCGGCCATCGTGGATGGAGCGTGCTTTGCCGGGCGCGCCCCCGGCGGGCCGGCGGGGCGCGGCGAGGGCTAATAGAGTATTATACACTTTTTTCGTCGAGCGCGGGCCTTGACCCGGAAGGGTGATGAACGGTATAACAGGGGGACGATGCGCGCCGCGGCGACGGCCGCGAGACAAGGACGACACCATGGCTCTTTACACTCATATCGCGACCCTGCCTCGCCAGCGCGGGCTGGCGATGACGCTGCTCTTCACCACGGCGGGGGCGCTGCTCTTCGTGCTGCTGACGCAGGTGAAGCTGTCGCTGATGCCGCTGACGCCGGTGCCGTTCACCGGCTCGGTGCTGGCGGTGCTGCTGCTGGGCGGGCTGCTGGGGCCGCGGCTGGCGCCGGCGGCGGTGGCGCAGTACCTGGTGCTCGGCCTGGTCGGGCTGCCCGTCTTCGCGGGCTTCACCGGCGGCATCGGCAGCCTGCCGGTCTTCACCGGCGGGTACCTGCTGGCCTTCGTCCCGGCGGCGCTGCTCTACGGGGCGCTCTACGACCGCTTCGCCGGGGGCGCGTATGCGCCGCGCGCCGCCGCCGCCCTCGCGGCGGGCGCGGCGGCCGTGCTGGTGATACACCTGGGCGGCTGGGCGTGGCTGGTGGGCGTGCTGCACTACCCGCCGGGCGCGGCGCTGGCGCAGGGCGTGCTGCCCTTCATCCCCATTGACGCGGGCAAGGTCGTGCTGGCGGCGGCGACGGTGGCGCTGTGGCCGCGAAAGGCGTGCTGATGCGCGTCCTGCTGGCGGCGTGCGGCGTGCTGCTGGCCGGGTTGACATGGGCTGTCGAGCCCGCCGTCACCCCCGCGCAGGCGCGCGCCATCTCGGCGGAGTGCGTTGAGGTGCTCCTGCAGATCAACCAGAGCCTCTCCGACAACTACTACCACGCCGGCGCGTTCATGAAAGCGGTGGATGTGCTGGAGCGCATCGTGGTCCTCGACCCGCACGACGTGCAGTCCTACGCCAGCGCCGCCTGGCTGGCGTGGTCGTCGAAAGACCACGACCGCGCGCTGGCGATCTACGACCGCCTGATCGCCGCCAATCCCGACAGCCCCGACGCCTACTTTGAAGTGGGCCTCTACTACACCCGCGTGCAGCAGGACGAGGCCGCGCTGCGCTGGCTCGCCGGCGCCCTCGCCCGCGGCCTGGCCGGCCCCCGCCGCCACCTCTACGGCCACACCCTCGCCCGCGTCGGCCGCACGGCGGAGGCGCGGGCGTTCTGGCACACGCTGCTCGCCGACGACCCCGCGAACGAGGTGGCGAAGCGAGAAGCGGCGCGGTTGACGCAGGGCCAACCGCCCGCGCCGGAATGACGCGAGGCCGGGGAGGCGCTAGCCCCCGCCCGCAACCGGCACGGCGCTGATGCCTTTCAGCGCGTTCGCCCGCCAGGTGTAGGTGAACTTCATGAGGATGGGTTTGTTGCCGTGCATCACCGTGGCGAAGACGAGGAGGTCATCCTTGCCGTCGCCGGTGACGTCGCGCACGAGCAGGCGCTGGACGGCGGCGCCAGCGAGGAAGCGCTGCCAGCCCGCCTCCGGGCCGCGGGCGAGCCACAGCCGCGTGGTGGGGGCGCCGGTGACGCCGGTGACGGCGTAGGCGAGCTCTTCGTGGCGGTCGCCGTCAAAGTCGCCGGCGATCCAGCAGAGTTTCAGCCCGGCGGTGAAGCGTTCGATCTTGCCGATGGCGGGCGCCACCGCCAGCGCGCGGGCGCGGGCGTCCCACCCGATGCGCAGGCCGATGGCGCGCCCCACTTCGCCCGCCGGGGCATACAGGCGGCCGTCGTGCATCACCACCGGCGCCGGCAGCAGCCGCGCGCGCCCGTTCACCAGCGCCTGCGGCCGGTTCGGCGTCAGCGACACCGCCAGCGCCCCCTTCGTCACCGTCACCCCGGCGCGGCCGCGCTCGGCGATCACCGCCGCCCCCGCCAGGTCCGCCATCACCTTCACCGGCAGCAGCATGACGCCGTCGGACTCCATTGCCTCGGGGCGGGTTTGGGCGACGGCGGGCAGCGTCAGGA
>ERZ795030.3067-NODE-3067-length-18458-cov-24.530674_pt1 | contig 18458 bp, 13 predicted proteins | sample MGYA00375122_ERZ795030 | MGnify/ENA primary metagenome ERZ795030 (study PRJEB30165, sample SAMN05720146) | activated sludge metagenome | isolation source: anaerobic digester from wastewater treatment plant | place: Japan | collected 2015-04-20 ... | reverse complement strand
GACACCCGATCCGGCCGGAGTCGGTGTTGACGTATCGTGAGAACGGGAAATGCTCGGATTCCGATTTATTTGTGTTCGTCCTTCAACGAGCCGGTGATCACCCCAATCATCCGGGAATTCCTGAATGCTGAACGCCCGGCATGGAGGCCTGCCGGCCACCGCATTCTTGCACCCCAATATCCAATCCCATGGTGCCGGAAAAAAACTCAACGCAACAATATCGGGAAAGGTTTCATCATCATGACGGGTCTACACATGAAGATAAACAACTCTAACGGCAATATACATAACCAAGAGAAATCTTGGGTTGACATCGATGACGGAATGTCTGTAGGTTATACATATATGCCGGATTGTCCATAGAGATAAAGCATCATGAGGTTACAGCAACGGTGAAAACAGATGGTCTGACATTGTATAAAAAACTGGTATGTTCCGTTCTTCTTTTCGTAGTCGTATTGGCAGCACCACTCTCTGCCGACTCCCTGATCTATGAAGCGGCAAGCGGGAAGCTCATCGGTTTCGACGTCGGTGTGACCGACAATCCCGCCGATCCGGGATTGTATGACAACAACCCGGAGGAGGTGTGGAGGAAATCAGGCTTCATCGGAAGAATCGTCTACAGAGGACCGGCAACGACGTTTTCGTTCAACAATACCGGACCGACAGCCACCGGCACCCAAGAGAACCGGTTTTATTTCACCCGCCTATTGGATCCTGACAGCTGGAAGGAATTCTTTCTCGTGGTCAGATTGAAGGGAGAAAGGCATTCCGGCGCCCGAATCGACTTTTCCGGAGTCAACAGGGTCGTGGAGCATCCCGGTGGGACGATCACGATGCCTCATGGCGGTGGAATCGAGCAAGTTTTGATAGATCAGGAAGGGTACAATGCCAACGGCGAAAAGGGTACGTACAACGGCTTTAACGGCTACAAATACAAATATCCCTACAAATTCGTCTGGATGGACGTGACGCTGATTCGAACCGTCAACAGTTCGTCCTTGGTACCGAATTCCTTTTATGAGTCGAACATCACCGTGATGGCGGAAAGCGGCACCAGTCTCTCCCTGCTTCTGAGTGGCGAGTACGGAGAGCCCGAGGACAATCATTCCGCCTCCCTGTCGTATGATCCGGTAACCGGGAAGCTCATCGGTTTTGATGTCGGTGTGACCGACTCCCCCTCCAATCCTACTGCATATGACGGCAAGCAGAATGAGGTGTGGGAAAAACCAGGCTTCATTGGAAGGGTCGCCTACACCGGACCGCCGACGACCCTTACGTTTACCAATACCGGACCGGTTGCCACCGGCACCCAAGAGAACCGGTTTTATTTCACCCACCTGTCGAATCAAGGCAGCTGGAAGGAATTCTTTCTCGTGGTCAGGTCGAAGGGAATCACGCATTCCGGCACCCGAATCGACTATTCCGAGGTCAACAAGGTCGTGGAGCATCCCTTGGATACGATCACGATGCCTTATGGTGCCGGATTTGAGGAAGTCGAGTCGGGGGAGGAAGGGTACAATATCTTCGGCACCAAGGGTACGTACAACGGCTTTAACGGCTACAAATACAAATATCCCTACAAATACGTCTGGATGGACGTGACGCTGATCAGAACCTCCAACAGTTTGTCCTTGATACCGGATTCCTTCTATGAGTCGAACATCACCGTGACAGCGACTAATGGAGCCAGTCTCACTCTGGTTCTGAGCGGCGAGTATGGAGACCCCACGGGCTATTCACCTTCGTTCTACTCATTCGGCGTAACGAAGACGGTCACCGATCCCTTCCCCATTTCCGATCTGACCGGCAGGAAGACGCCCTCCCAGGCGTTGAAGGTCGGCGTCGTAACCTATACATCGGACAACACCGCCGCGAACATCCGTTTTGCCGCCAATGCCGCCGGAACCTCCGAAGTATTTCTTTTCACGAACGAAAATAACAATAACATCAGGTTTCGCTATTACCTCGCCTTCCAGGCGACAAAGCCAAACCGTCCTCTTGAGACGGTCACTCCTGCAAAACAATTTCCAACGGCAGTGCAGACGGTGTATTCGCCAATCGACTATCCGTATCGAACCTATACGTGGAACTACCTCGAGGGGGATTTGAAGATCTATCTTCCCGATCAGGTCAACCCTGCGAGCGGCATCTATACGTCCACCGTCTACTGTTTCGTAACCCCTGTTCATTGATACCCAACTGTGGAGCAGGTCGGTAATCTGCTTGAAGCGAAGATGGATGCAGATAAAGATAATAATAATTGGCAACCTGTTTGCATGTTGTATCTACAAACAAGTTGCCAAGCATCTTGATGGAATAAACAAGATACAATAGGTCGGGGCGAAAGGACTCGAACCTTCGATATCCTGCTCCCAAAGCAGGCGCCATAGCCACTAGGCTACGCCCCGAATGCGTTTTGAGTATAGAGAGTTGCTCTCATTTCCGTCAAGGGGTAGGATGAAGCCATGAATCAAGCGTTTGAAGTATATAAAAGACTCGATGAACTATCGCCGCCCGAGATCCGATTCCTGGATGAGCGGGATCCTTTTCGCTTTCTGATCAGCGTCATTCTGTCCGCCCAGACGACCGACCGCATCGTCAATATTGTTACCAAAGACCTCTTTTCCAAATATCCCGATGCCCCGTCGCTGGCAGCGGCGGACCTCAAGGATGTGGAAGAGATCGTCTATCCCACCGGCTTTTACCGAAACAAGGCGAAGAACATCATCGCCGCCAGTAAAGCGCTCGGCGATGAAGCTGTGCCCGACACGATGGAAGAGCTGATTAAACTACCGGGGGTGGGGCGCAAAACCGCTTCCTGCATCCTGGGGGATATCTACGACAAGCCGGCGATCATCGTGGATACGCACTTCGGCCGGGTTGTTCAACGGCTGGGAATCACCGCAGAGAAGGATCCGACGGCCATCGAGCTGGATGTGGCGGGGCAATTGGAGGGGAGGTACCACTACCGTTTCAGCATGATCGTCAACCTCTTTGGGCGAACGACCTGCCACGCAAAGCGGCCGCAGTGCGAGACCTGTCCGCTCAACGATATATGTCCGAGTGCAGCCTTCTTTCTCGACCAATACGCCAAGAAGAATCGGTCGTCTCCATAACCGCGAAGCTCAGGGAGCGCAAGGCGAGCTCCGCCCGTTCGTACTCAATATCCACGGTGCCCAGGAAAATGCCGTGAATCGGCCACGAAGTTTGAAGCGACTCGCGGGTTCGGTCCAAAGCCGTCGAATCAGCTAACGGGAGGTGGAGAATGCCGTTGGTATAACGGGCCGTGCCGTTGACGATGACCGGAAGCGGAGGGGATGGAATGATATGGGCAGCCTGGTCGGAAGCGGGTCCCAAGATGATGCATGGTTCCCAGACCAAAAGCGAACGATCGCCACACAGCGCATAGAGTCGATTCCGTTCTTTTTCCAAAGCGATGCGAAGATCTTTGTGAAGACGAAGGATATAATAGTCCTGCATACCTGCAGTATAGATGATTCCTGGAGTTTCTGCATGAGGAGAACTCCTAATCAGGTATCGTTTTCGCTGAACAACAACACAAATCCTCCCGCTCTCTTTACACATATTCGGGAATTTGATATGTTTGCCTAGGTTGGAGTTGGGCTTTGTTTCACTGCTCACGGGAAGCCGTTTTCCCGGACAAAGATGATGAGACTCCGATAACTTGTTGAACTTGTAGAGAAGGTGGATATAGCAATGGCTCGCAGATGTGAATTGTGTGGAAAAGGGACTGTTGCAGGAAACAGCGTCCCGCGTAAAGGTCAAGCCAAAAAGAAGGGTGGTGTCGGTCAGCATATCGGCGTTACCACCAAGCGCACGTTCCGCCCCAACCTCGTGACAGTGAAAACAATCGTCAAGGGAACACCCAAGACGATCAAGATTTGCACTCGTTGCTTGAGAAGTGGACGGGCCGAACAACTCGCATAGAGAGTACGTCAGCGCAATTGCAACAGGGCCCTTTGGGCTCTGTTTCAGTATATGGAGGGTAAATTGTCGTGAATCTGCTACGAATCCATGCCTTGGAGGCTCACAACGTCGTTACAAAAGCGGGCTTGGAAAAGCTTCTTCGGATCCTTTCACCCGAAGAACAAAGCGTCCTCGTCATTTCCTCTTTGGGCAATGAGGCGTTGGATGTAACAGATCTTCTGGTTCTCGCCAAAGCCCGGGATGAACGCCTGTGGTCAATGGCCGAAGCCCGACTGAGCTCTTGGGAAAACATGGTCGAATCCGTCTTGGATGTGAGCAACTCCGTAGTAGCCACCATTAAAGAGGGGTTCGACAATATTGAAGATCTCCTGCGATCGGTGTGGCTCGTCGGGGAGGTCAGCGACGACGTATACTTCTACGTCAAGAAGCTCTCCGCCTCGTGGGTGGCGATGATCGTTCATTCCTTCCTTCAGAGCGTCGGGATTAAAAGTGAATATCTGGAATACAGCAGCGTTGGAAAGCGGGTTACACACACGGTTACCGTGGTCTATTGCGAAGAAGGAGAGAAGAGAAGCGAATATGCAGCAGCGCTTCTGGCCTCGCGCCTCGGAGCGAACGGAGTAACCTTCTGGAATTCCACGTCGCTTCTGAAAAGCGCCGATGACGGCGATGTTCCTTCCGCACTCGTCATTCGAGCCCTCTCGTATGCCGAAGCGACCGAACTTTCCTACTATGGATCGCCGATCATCCACCCGCAGTCCCTTCTGCCCGCCATTGAAGCGGAGATCGAAGTGACGCTCCGCTGTTGGAACGCCGAGGATGATCCCGGAACGGTCGTCAGCAAAGAGGGCAATCCGAACAGTCCGTACAAGGTGAAAGGATTTTCAACGATCCGAAACGTCGCCCTGGTGAACGTCGAAGGTGTGGGAATGAGCGGGGTGGTGGGAATCTCCGCCCGCCTGTTCAGCGCGATCCGCAAGGCGAATGTTTCCGTCATCCTGATCAGTCAGGGATCCAGCGAATACTCGATCTGTTTCGCCGTCTACCAGGACAAGATGGAAGAAGCGGTCCGCGTCGCCCGGCTCGAGTTCAAGGAAGAACTCGAGAATAAGAAAATCCACAGCATTGAAGGCCACGGAAATCTGGCGATTCTTGCCGCCGTGGGACAGAAGATGAGCGGCCAGCGCGGCATCGCCGGGAATTTCTTCTCCTCCTTGGGGAGGGCGGGAGTAAACGTCGTTGCGATCGCTCAGGGATCCTCGGAGACGAATATTTCAGCGGTCATCCTCCAACAGGATGTTCGTAGGGCTCTTCGTGCTCTCCATGCCCGATTCTTCCTTTCCCGCCAGACGCTCTCCGTCGGATTGCTCGGACCGGGTTCGATCGGAAGCGAACTGCTTTCTCAGATCGATGCCCAGCTTGTCCGTCTTCGCGAGCAGTTCGGCTTGGCGATTCATATCCGCGGGATCGCGAACTCGAAGAAGATGCTCCTTGATGATGAAGGGATCGATCCGGGCAACTGGCGAGATCGCTTCGAGAAATCGAGCGTCGATCTGGATCTGACGGCCTTCGCCGCCCATATCAGCGCGACCTACTTCCCGCATTCCTTGATCATCGACTGCTCGACGAGCAGCGAACTGGCCGGCCACTACGCCGGATGGCTGAAAAACCGCATCCATGTCATCACGCCCAACAAGAAAGCGGGAACCGCCGAATACTCCTACTACAAGGAGCTGATGGATGCATGTCTCAGTACCGGCAGCCGGTTCCTCTATGAAACGACGGTGGGGGCGGGGCTTCCGGTCATCTGGACCCTGAAAGATCTGGTGCAGACCGGTGATCATGTCCACCGGATCGAAGGGATGCTCAGCGGTACCCTCGCCTGGCTCTTCTCCACCTATGACGGATCGGTTCCGTTTTCGACCCTGGTCCGTCAGGCGAAGGAGATGGGATACACCGAACCCGATCCTCGAGACGATCTTTCGGGGATGGATGTGGGGCGAAAGACGGTGATTCTCGCCCGCGAGCTGGGCGGCAAGATCGAAGTGGCCGATGTTCCCATTCAAAGCCTCGTTCCCGAATCCCTTGAAGGAATCGGCCTGGACGAGTTCATGGAGCGGCTGGAGGAGATCGATCCGATCATCGAACAAGCGTACCGGACCGCTCGCTCAAAGGGAGAGTTCCTCCGTTACGTCGGAACGGTGGATGAAGAGGGGAACTGCGAAGCCCGCCTCGGTTCATTCGGACCGGACCATCCCTTCAGCCAGGCGACGGGGACGGACAACGTGATCCTTTTCGTCACCGATCGCTATCGGACCCAGCCGCTTGTGATCAAAGGACCGGGAGCCGGCAGGGAAGTGACCGCAGGAGGAGTCTTCAGCGACATCCTTCGCCTCTCATCCTATCTGGGCGCCCGGATTTAGGAGAACGGACGATGAAGTTCATTTCAACGCGCGGCAATGCCGAACCGATCGGAGCAAGTCAGGCGATCATGCAGGGCTTGGCTCCGGATGGGGGGCTCTATATCCCCGAATCCTTTCCCTCTCTTGCTCATGTGAATGTCCATGAGATCTCTTCCTATCCCGAGCTCGCCTATGAAGTGCTCGCCCCCTTCTTCGAAGGCGATCCGCTTGCTCCCCATCTGGCCGAGATCTGCGTCAACGCGTTCACCTTCCCCGCACCCCTCGTTCAATTGGAGGAAGGGCGGTTCGTCCTTGAACTGTTTCACGGACCGACTGCGGCGTTCAAGGATTTCGGGGCGCGGTTTTTAGCGTACTCGATGGAGCAGCTGCTCCAGCTTCAGGATCGGAAGCTCACGATCCTGGTCGCCACCAGCGGTGATACGGGCGGTGCGGTCGCCGCGGCGTTCGCCGGTCGAAAAGGGATCGACGTCAAAGTGCTCTTTCCGAAGAATCGGGTGAGTGCGCGCCAGCAGCACCAGCTGACCTGCTGGGGCGGAAACATCGAAGCGTATGAGGTCGACGGTTCCTTCGACGATTGTCAGGCGATGGTCAAAGCCGCCTTCATGGACAAGGAGATCAGCAAACGATGGGGCCTGTCCAGCGCCAATTCGATCAACCTCGGACGGCTTCTCCCTCAGATGGTCTATTACGTCTACGGCGCTGTTCGGGTTCAGGCGGCGAGTGGCAAGAAGCCCCACTTCATCATCCCCAGCGGAAACGTGGGGAACAGCTGCGGGGCGTACTGGGCGAAGACGATGGGAGCTCCGATCGAATCGATCACCCTCGCCCTGAACGCCAACCGGACGATCGTCGATTACCTGAAGAGCGGCGAGTATGCCCCCCGCGCTTCAATCGAGACGCTGGCCAACGCGATGGATGTCGGCTCTCCGAGCAACATGGAGCGGCTTTTCGCTCTCTTCGGCGACCTGGCGACGATGCGCCTGAACGTGAGCGCCCACAGCGTCGACGATCCGGCGATCCGGCAGACGATCAAGGAAGTGTATGAGCAGCATGGGTACATCATCTGCCCCCATACCGCCACCGGAGTGCGGGTTCAGAAAGATGTCGTTTCCCAATCCCCTTCGATCGTGGTGAGCACCGCCCACCCGGCGAAGTTTGAAACGGTGGTCGAGCCCCTCATCGGGCACGTTCTTGACGTGCCGCCCGCTCTTGAAGAGATCCTGAAAAGAGAGACGCGCATGAGATCGATCGGGACCGACTACCTCGAGCTGTTTCAGTAGATCAGCGCGGTGGTCGGCGCCTTCCGAATCGCCAGAGCGGTTACGCTGCCTGCTTTGAAGACCTTCTCCATCCTCGCTGTGAACCGATCGAACAGAGCGATCGGTACATACGCCTGAATCGTTCCGGCGAACCCGCCCCCGTGGACGCGCACCGCCCCTTGGCCTTGAAGAATCTCCTTGCCGAGGGCGACCGCCAAACTGAGACCCTGCTCGGTGGGATCGATCGAAGGGTAGAGGTTCTGCAGGAAACAGAAGGAGGATTCACCGCTCTCGTTCACCAATTCCAGATAGCGCTTCATGTCATCCGCTTCGAGAGCCTCCAGCATCTTTTCAACTCGTTTGTTCTCTTCAAAGAAATGGAGGGCCCGGAGGATCGAACGATCGTTCTGCAACGAGGAGCGAAGATCGGGCAGCCGGGACAGAAAGCGTTCCTCGGAAACGAATCGTAGATTTTCTTCGTCAAAGAAGGCGGCGACGGCGCGCATCTCGATCGGAACGGAGGCGTACTCGTGGGTAAGGTCGGCATGGTTTCCTCCCGTGTCCACGATGACCAGCCGGTACCCTTTTTCTTCAAAGGAGCAGGAAACCTCCTGAATCTTCGGTACTTGATGCTTGAAGTCGATGCCGATGATTCCTCCATAGGCGCAGGCAAGCTGGTCCATCAGTCCGGAAGGCTTGCCGAAGTAGGTGTTCTCGGCGAATTGCCCGATCTGCGCCAAGTCGACCGGTTTCAACACATCATCGTTGTATAGATGGTTGAAAATCGTTCCGCACAGCACCTCGATCGCCGCCGAGGAGGAGAGGCCGGAACCTTTCAGCACCTTGCTCGAGGTGTTGGCGCAAAAGCCGCCGATCGCCAAGTTGCGCTCCTTGAACGCAAACGCAATACCCCGAACCAAACTCTCGGTGGTGTTGTATTCCTCTTTCTTTACGGCCAGATCGTTCAGATCCACCGTTACCGGGGGATACCCTTCGCTGATGATGGTAACGATCGAATCATTTCGTTTCGTAACGGCGGCGATCGTGTCGAGATTGATCGTGGCGGCGATCACCCGCCCCTTGTTGTGGTCGGTATGGTTTCCGCCGAGCTCGCTGCGGCCGGCGGTGGAGAAGAGGATCGGATTCTCTTCGGAAAACAGCTTGGCATGGGTTTCGATCAGGGTCTGATACCGCCGGTCGTGCTCCGCTTCGTCATACACATTCCCATAGAATTCCGGATACCGCAGGTGCAATGCACCGTTTTGGACTTCACGTACCGTCGCCATGCCGATCCTCCCTTGTTTGTAAAAAACTCTATCGGTCCCTCCCTCTCTTGTCAATCTGAGGCAGGAGAATCATTTTCCCCTTCAGGAAGGGTGGTTGAAGAATCCTTCCTTCTTGGACAAGGGTCCTGACCGCTTCCTCGATCTCCCGGATCCGCCAGGTGGAAAGCGAGCCGGAATAGAGAACACGGGCATTCTTTTTTTGCAGCGTCAAGGCAAGCGTATAGGGGGTGTACTTCAGCGGATTGAAGAAAATGGTGCGCAGAATCGGCCGTTCCCCCTCCCTGAGAAGAATCCGGTGATTCAAGCAGACTCCACAGCCGAAGCAGTGCTCGAGCTCTTCATCCATCAGCGAAAGAAGCAACGATCGATAACATTGTTTGTGTTGGTTGAAGATCGGAAAGAGGTTTGAAGAGCGGTCGGCTTCATTGATCAGAACGATCGATCGAGCCGGCAGGCCATCCCGCCCCGCGCGTCCGCTTTCCTGCAGAAACGCAAGGGCGTCGGAGGGGGGAGAATGATGGATCACCGTCCGGATATCCTTTTTGTCCATCCCCATCCCGTAGGCGTTCGTCGCGAAGAGCACCCCGTCGGGATGGTGGAAATACCATGATTCAATCATGTGCCGAGCATCCTTTGAAAGGCCGGCATGGTAATGGCGGGCATCGAGGGTCGGATTGGAAATCCGGCAATACCGGGCAAGCCGCTCCGTCAGAGCACGGGTCGGGGCAAAGACGATCGCCGGCCGGGTCGAGGGATTGTGCAGGAGGGTAGTGATGGCACGGGACTTTGAAAGGGTTGGATAGGAATGGTAGGCGATGTTTTCCCGGTCGCTTGAACCTCGAACGAGGTGGGCCGGCTTTCCGGTGAAAAAAAGGGTGTTCAATAAGCTGATGACCGCATTGTCGGCGGTGGCGGTGAAGCACAGGGTCTGTCTCGGCCGAAGATGGGCGATAAGGGAGCTGAGCGTCCTCAGCGCCGGCCGAAACGAGGAACCCCAGCGTTCGATCGTATGCGCCTCATCGATGACGATCATCGAGATGGGGATGTGCAGCAGGGCGGATAGCACACGAGGATGGGCCAATGTTTCAGCGTTGGTGACAAGGGCGCGGACGTTCGCAAGATCGGAAAGAATCTCCATTCGTTCCTTTTTCGACTGCCCTCCTTTGAGGCAGAGGACGGGGATCTTCGCCTCCTCGAACCTTCGCACCTGATCACTCATCAATGCCAAAAGAGGATAGACGATGATGATAAGACCCGAGACCACCAATGTGGGAAGCATGAAACAAAGGCTCTTTCCGCTTCCGGTGGGCAGCGTCACGATCATCCCGGGGTGGGGGTTCTCCTTCTTGTCCTCTTCAAGAATTCGTTTAATCACCAGATATTGGAAGGGCCGCACCGCATTGATGCCGAAGCGCTCCCGCGCAAGGGAGGTGATGTCATCCATACCCCGTATTCGCAATCAGTTGCCGGTTCGCATCAGCTATCTGTCGACCTCGCTGCGGTCATGCGCCGGGGGCGGCGGGGGAGCGATCTCATCCAGTCTCGTTGCGATCTCTTTTGTGATCTCAAAGTCGAGCGCTTTGAGGCTTAGCCTCAAGTGATCCTCGTTCGTCGGTCCGATGATCGGGGCGGTAATCGCCTCGTTGGCCAGGACCCATGCGGTGGCAAGCGTCGCCTCCTCGACGCCCAGGGATCCGGCGAATGCGGAAAACTCCTTGGCCAAGGTGAAGTAGCGTTCCTCCAGATAGCGCTTCGTGTACATCGGGTTTTCGACCAGCCGGCCGGTTGCAGGCTTATCCTCATGGGAGTATCGACCGGTTAAGAGCCCCGCTCCGAGGGGGCTGTAGGAGATGACGCCCAGACCTTCGCCTTTGGCCATCGGCAGGATTTCGATCTCGCAGATCCGCTTTGCGAGCGAGTACATCGGCTGCAGGACGTCGATCCGGGGCAAACCAAGCCGAGCCGCTGCCGCGTTGAGCTTCATCGTCTGATAGGCGCTGTAGTTGGAGACGCCGAGGCTGAGGACCTTCCCGCTTGTCACGAACCGTTCCAGGGTGCGCAGCAGCTCCTCCTCGGCGACGAGGGGGTCGTATTGATGGAGGAAGTAGATGTCGACATAGTCGGTCTTCAGGCGCTTCAGCGATCCTTCCAGAGCAAGGCGCAGGCTCTTGGCGTTGGAGCCCTTGTCATTGGGACCGCTTCCCATCGCCCCGAAGCCTTTCGTCGCGATGACGACCTCCGAGCGTTCATCCCGGATGAAGGAGCCGAGGTACTCCTCGACTTCACCGTCGGAATAGATGTTCGCCGTGTCGAAGAAGGTGATTCCCGCTTCCCGGGCTTTCCTGTAGAGCCGCTCGGAGCTTGAGCGATCCGTCCGGCTGACGAAGCCCATCGTGCCGAAGCACAATTCGCTTACCATGATCCCGCTTCTTCCCAAAGGTTTGTACTTCATCTGTTACTCCTCATAGTCACACAGCTTGCTGCTTAAGGAATCGACAATTTTCTCGAAGGTGAGCGTCTCCCGCCTGTAGAGCGTCTGCTTCTTGATCATCGCGTCCAGAGCCGAAGAGACGTGCAGTTCGGCGATCCAGGATTCGGGAAGGTGATCGAAGAGCACGCCGGCAAGCCCTCCGTACAAGGCGCAGCGAAGGCGGGCCGATCCGCCGCCCTTGGCAAGGGCGATCATCCCGTCCTCGAAGGTGGTGGCATGCTGCAGGGCGGAGAAGACCGCAAGAAGGGTCGGACGAAGGTGCAGAGTGTTGACCGCCTGCGGGTTGATGACCTCCTCCGAGTTCCGCGCTCCCCGGATAAGCGATTTCAGCTCGTCGTCCAAGGTCCGGCTTCTCATCAAAAGGAGAAAGAGCTCGTCGACCGTTTCCGCTTCCCGGAGGATGAGAGAGATGAGCGTTTGACCATAGAGATCTGCCGCTTCCCGGACGATCGCATTGGCCGAGGTGAGGGCGGCTTCTTTTCCCGCGATCATCTTGGAGTCGGAACGAAGAGCGGAGAGAATGCCGCTTGTGACGGATCGGCCCAGATGAAAGACCCGCTCTCCTTTCTCCATCGGATTCGAGAGCGCCTGTTCAAGCAGCGGCTCGAGGAAATCGGGTTCTTCCTTGATGTAGCGCCTGTAGGTCGAGCGGAGATGGTCGTAATCGACGCGTTCCAGCTCCAGAAAGGAAAGGGCGAAGAGGATCGGAAGGTCGGAGACGTAGCTTCCGATCCCGCAATGCGGGACTTCCTTTTCAAAGCTGTAAACTTCCGCGAGTTCTCCAAGGGCTTCGACCCTCTCGGGTTCCATCCCCTCGGTCTGGCTGCCGAAGCCGTCCCCGAGACACCATCCAAGCAACGCCAAGCGGATCCTCTCTTCCATCATCGGTCAAGCGCACCTCTTACAGGGCCCCCTGGCTGAGTTCCTCGTGAACCCGGGCCAGATCGAAGGGGATCGGGATCTCCTGCGGGCAGAGCGAGACGCACGTCATGCACCGGGTGCAGGAAAGCGGTCCTTTGTCACCCATCGATTCCCAGCGCTTTCTGATCTGCTCGTACCGACCGAACAGGCGGAAGGTGTTCCAGATGTCGAAGGATCCGGGAATATCGACGCCGAAGGGGCAGGGCATGCAGTAGGAACAGGAGGTGCAGCCGTTGCCGAGCCGGCTTCGCATATAGGAGCCGACTTCCTCCAAGGCGGAATGCTGTTCATCGGTAAGCGGTTGAGGATCGGAGAGGGTGGCGATGTTTTCAACCACCTGCTCAAGCGTGGACATGCCGCTGAGAATCACCGGGACGTTCCTGTGTTCGGCGACCCACCGAAGGGAGAGGGCGGCGATCGAATCCTCTTCAGCCACCTGCTCAACCTGTTCTTTCAGATGGGGAGGGATGGAAAGGAGCGATCCTCCCTTGATCGGTTCCATCACGATGACCGGGATTCCGTGCTCGGTCGCCAGTTCATACCCGGCCCGGCCCGCCTGTTCTTCGATGTCGAGCCAGTTGTATTGGATCTGGCAGAAATCCCAGGCTCTTGAATGAAGGATGTATCGGAAGTCCTCGAAGCTTGAATGGAAGGAAAAGCCGAGCTGTTTGATTCTGCCCGCCTGTACCTCTTTCTCCAGATAGGTGATGACTCCCAAGTCGACCATCTTCACATAGGTCTTTTTTCTTAACGAATGGACGAGGTAGTAGTCAAAGTAGTCGACCTTCAGTCGTTCCAGTTGCTCTTCAAAGATCCGTCGTGCGTCGTCAACGGATTCGACCAGCCACTGGGGAAGCTTCGTCGCCAGCTGAAAAGAGGCGCGGTCATAGTTCTGGAGGAACTCGCCGAGAAAGGGTTCGCTCTCCCGGGCATGGTAGGTGTAGGCGGTATCGTAATAGGTGACTCCGTGCTCCATCGCATAGCGAAGCATCTCGGCAGCCAGCGGCCGATCGATTTTTCCTTCCTCGGTCTGTGGAAAGCGCATCGCGCCAAATCCCAGAAGAAACGGTTTCCTGCTCATAGAGCCTCCAACATCAAGAGGAAGTGTAGCATATATTCAAAAAAAGAGCTTTTACCTTCAGAAGGATAGGGAATAGGGGTATAACCGGAAAAACTCTATAAAAATAATAAGTATATATGGGTATAACCCTAATAACTTTCTTTACTTCGTACCTTTTTATGGGTATAATCCTGAATATGGAGGGAAATGATGTTCGATAGGCCGCTCTACTACGAGAACATAAAGCCGTTCATCGGAAAGCCGTTCATAAAAGTCATCACGGGGATCCGTCGGTGCGGGAAATCGACGATGATGCTCTTGATTCAGCAGGAGCTCATCAAGCAGGGGGTGGATCCCCGGCACATCATATCCATCAATTTCGAGAGCTTGCAGTACGGACATCTCCGTTCTTCCCGGCCCTTGTATGAGTATGTAAGAGAACTCATGCCTTCGATCAAAGGGATGGCGTACGTATTCTTCGATGAAATCCAGCTGGTTGAAGATTGGGAGGATGCGGTCAATTCGATCATGCTGGATTTTTCGGTTGACATGTATCTGACCGGGTCGAACTCGAAACTGCTTTCATCGGAAATCTCATCACTGCTTACCGGTCGGTTCATCCATTTCACGATGCAGGTTTTGACGTATTCCGAAATGCTTGCATTCAGGGAAGGGTTGTCCGAAGCCCGGGAAGACCTGCTTTGGCTCTATATCAGGCGGGGCGGCTTTCCCGCCATCCATCTGTCTCCGGATTTTGATGAGCGCTCCTCGTGCATGGTTCTCAACAGCATTTTTGATTCGATCGTCCTGCGGGATGTGGTTCAACGGTATAAGATCAGGGATGTCGAGCTTCTGAGAAGAATTCTATATTTCATCGCGGACACGGTGGGAAGCCCGGTTTCCGCCAAGCGGATCGCCGATTATTTCAAGAGTCAGGCTCGAAGAGTCGACATGAATACGGTTCACACCTATCTTGATGCGTTGGTAAGCTCCTACATCATCACTCGGGTCCAACGCTACGACATCAAGGGAAGAGAGATTCTTAAAACCCGGGAAAAATACTACCTTGCCGACAGCGGCCTTCAGCACGCCGTGTTCGGGTACCGTGACCGTCATATTTCAGGGATTCTGGAGAACATCGTGCACAACGAGCTGGTCAGCCGCGGGTATGTCGTGTATGTCGGCAAGCTCGATGCCTTGGAAGTCGATTTCATCGCCGAGAAGGCTCAACAAAAGGTGTATGTCCAGGTTGCGTATCGCCTTGAAGGCGAACAAGCGGTTCAAAGGGAGTTCGCACCCTTGCTGAAAATAAAAGACTCATATCCCAAATTCGTGGTCACGATGGATCCCCGCTTTTCCGATACGATTGAAGGAGTCAGGCATATTCCTCTTGAACGATTCCTGACGGATGGGCGGCTGTTTTGATGCATCCTCCGCCAATGAGGGTTTATTGGCAGAAGAAATGCATCTTGCTAGACTGTACCGGGGGAATGGACGGATGACTATGCGATTCTTGGGGTTTTTGCTTGCTGTCGGTCTCTGTATCTTCTTTATCGTCCAAAAGAGATTCCGAAGATGGAACAAGGCGGGCTTGATTCTTGCTTCATTCGTTCTGATGGTCGTCATGGCCTGGCGACTGCTCTTTCCCTTGCTACCGCCGCCACAGCCTACGGGAACGCATGATGTCGTAACCGAAGTGGCATTTTATCACTATCAAACCGAACGTTCGGAGATGGCGACCTCTGGTGACACCCGGGAAATTCCCGTCAGGGTATGGCGTCCAAAGGATGCACAGGCCCAACATCACCCTCTTTTTCTCTATTCTCCGGGGTCTTTTGGTGCCGAAGAAGCCAATGAGACGCTTTTCTTGGAACTGGCGTCACGAGGCTATGTTGTGGTGGGCTTAAACCATCCTTATCATTCCTTTCGAAGTACGCTCTCTGACGGGAGGAAGATCAGGGTGGATTCGGCATTCATCAAGAGCGTCATGCGTTCACAAGGTTCCAAGGATTTGCCGAAGACCTTAGCCGAATTGCGAGCATGGTCGAACGTGCGGATTGATGACATCAATGCGGTGCTTGATCAGGTTTTGGACTCGCAGACGGGTCATCATCATGAACAGTGCATCGACCGCAAACGGATCGTCCTCTCGGGTCATTCCCTTGGCGGTTCTGCAGCGTTGGCCGTTGGGCGTCAAAGACCGGAAGATGTTCAGGCATTGGTGATCTTGGAGGCACCGTTTGCATCGGATATCATCGGTATCGATGAAGATCGGTATGTGTTCACGGATGAGTGGTATCCTGTGCCGGTCCTGCATATCTATTCGGACGCTTTATATGCCCGACTGGATGAGATCACGACATATGAAATGAACGTGCGGTTGATGAAGAGCGGTCGTCCGATGTATGTGAACAAGCATATCTCGGGTGTCGGCCATTTCGGATTGACCGATATGAGTCTGGCGACACCCGTTCTCACGTATCTGCTGGATGGCGGACTGAACACCCGTCCCGCTCCGGACGCTCTCCATGAATTGAACGGATATGTGCTTGAGTTTCTGAACGCTTACAACAAAGAGAAGTGTGTTGTGCTTCCCCAAAACGACAACCACTCATCGTTTTAGGGTACCGCAGGCATGCCAACCATCATCCATTTCATCTTCGGTATCTTATGAATAATCTCATGTTCTTATCCGAGAATGATCGGGATGCCGAGAATATCTCCGGCTTTCTTCAATCGTCTGGTCTCCTCTCGGTCTTCAACGCTGAGTTCGAGCACCCCACTGGGATGATTGTGCGCCACGATGATCGCCATCGCCCATTTGGTGAGCGCTTCGATGAACTCCTCTAGCAGTAGCTGGCTTCCAATACGTTTTAATTTTTCCATTTGTATATGAACAGGAAGTTGCACCAACCAAACTATAGGTACATTCACTTTTTGACAAAGAAAAACCTCAAAATAGTGCTGGAAAATCTACATTAAGGGCTATTTTTGCATACTATTAGAAGGTATTCTCTTGATCTCTTAACAAGAGGTCTCTTGTTAATATGAAAGCGAGTCTGCTTCATGTTTTGCATTAAGGAGGAAATAACGCTTCTAAAATATTGCGATATTCCGGATATTTAGTGGTTGAATAGGTCAGATATTGGCCTTGATACAAAGTATCAGTGAGCTTTTTTCCACCGATGATAGTCAGAAGATGTTTCCACTACATCGGAACTGGCTGAAGTCGGTTCGCAAGGAAAATGGGCTTGGATATCTTCTTCAAGCTTCTCGGAAAGACTTGACAGGCAATATGTTAGATGATGTCGGTTGAAGTTTAATTGCTTGTGTTCCGGTTTTGTGTGACTTATACTTAACTCGTTGCTGGTGAGCTTCGGCATCTTTTTTCAAGGGTGGGTCTTATGCATAAGCGCTTTCTTCCCATAGTCACGGTTATCATTGTCCTGTCGGTTTTTCTGCTTATCTCGTGCTCGGATGAGATACAGATGCCACAGAAACCGGGAATCAGGGGCAGGATCTCGCTTCCTGCTTCATCCGAGCTGGCTCCTGAAGAGATCTGGGTGAAGGCGGTTGAGGGAGAGACCACAAAATATGTAGGCCGGGTAAACCCGGATGGTACGTTCCTGATACCCAATCTTGATTCCGAGAAAAAATACAATATCCACTTCACCAGCATCGAGCCGGAATTCGAGAACAAGAGGTCCGTTGGGGACAGGGCGGCAGGACGCAAGCCCTATGGCGGATGGCTGACCGATGTGTCCGCATCCATAGATGCAAGCGTCGGGTCGGTCAAGATGAAGCCGCTCGGAACCATAATGGGTACGGCGATCAGAACCGGTGCAGCCGACAACTATGATGTGATGGTCTATATTCCGGGAACATCACTCATGGCGATGACAGACGCAGAAGGGAACTTCAGCATAACGAATGTTCCGCAGGGGACGCACAGAATCCGATATACAAGCTCCGGCTATCTGAGCTTGATGAAGGAAGGTGTAGTTCTTGCCTCGGACAGCGATGATGAGAGCCCGACGAAGGTTGTCGCCGAGGCAAGCCTGATACGGGAGGCGGGAATCGTAAGAGGAACTGTGACCCTGAAAGGCGCCCAGTCCCATGAGGGGATAATCATCCGGCTGGAAGGGGCCGATCCTGAAGACGTTGCAACCGGCACGACTACCGAGGATGGCGCCTTCCTTATTCCGGATGTGAAACCCGGCACGTACTCGGCCCTGATCTCATATCCCGGGCATGTTCCGCAAAGACTTGAAGGAATTACGGTAAGGGCAGCGGAGACGACAAGCATAGGCCAAGCGGTTGCGTTGTCAGCGAATGGAGGAGACATAACAGGCAAGATCACCCTGAACGACGGAAAACCCCTAAGCGGTGCGGCGGTGTTGGCTACCATAACAATCGATGGAAAGAGGTATTCGTTCAGCACCACCACGGATGCGGAGGGAACATATGTCCTGAACAACTGCCCGCTTGGAGAAGGCTACGAGATAAGCATTGCAAAGATGGGTTATGTGACCGTAATTGAGACCGGAGTCTCCGTGTCGGCCGGAGTTCCGACAGTCATTCCTGAAACGATATTGATCAGCTCATCCTGCGCAATTACAGGAAGTGTCGTCCTGGAAGGTTCACCCGGCAATTCCGGAGTAACGGTCAGCGCAACGTTGGTAGGAGATCAAGGCAGGGTCGTCACTACAACGACACTTGAGGATGGAACCTACTACATAGGCGGCCTGGATGTCGGGCAGTATTCCATCCAGATTCAGATGAACGGCTATGTAACGGACAGGAGCAAGCTGGTCCATACAACATATGGGGAAACGACAGTGATAGACCCTGTTGTCTTGAAGAGTGTCAAGGCGACTGTGAAGGGCAGCGTAACTTTGATCGGAACCAATGTTCATACGGGCATAAGTGTGATGCTGAAGACCCCGGACAACCAGCTCCAATATGATGCGACTACGGCACAGGACGGTGCATTCGTGGTTACAGGTGTACAACCCGGAATCTACAGCCTCTATGTATCCAAGGCAGGGTATGAATCCAAGGCAGTAG
>ERZ795030.3065-NODE-3065-length-18465-cov-5.147148_pt1 | contig 18465 bp, 16 predicted proteins | sample MGYA00375122_ERZ795030 | MGnify/ENA primary metagenome ERZ795030 (study PRJEB30165, sample SAMN05720146) | activated sludge metagenome | isolation source: anaerobic digester from wastewater treatment plant | place: Japan | collected 2015-04-20 ... | reverse complement strand
CTTGAGCGACTCGAGGGCGCCCTGATCTTCGCTGGCGATCCGCAGCACTTCAGATCGCTCATCGCCGGGGGTCAGGACCCCGAACGCGAGGGTGTCGACATCGGCGGAGAGCGTCGGCAGCATCGCCAGCTCGACCGGCACCTCCAGAATCGCGTTATCCTCCGACGTCGTATGCAGCATCAGCCGGGCCGTGCAGCCCGCCGGCATCGCCTGGGGCGGGCTGACCAGCAAATGGATCGCGTAGCGCGAGGTGATGTCACCTTCCGGCTCAACCGGTTCGACCACCGGCGTCAGCGTGGCGTCGCCGCAGTTGCCCTCGACCCAGGCCTCCAGCACTTCGACTCCGGCGCCGGTCATGTCTTCAAAATAGACCGTCTCGGTGGCGTCGACCCTTGGTTTGAGGTGCTTCAGCCGCACGACGTTGTGACTCAGCCGCACGCCCTGCTTGACATATCCAGTCAGCGTGAACCCGATGTGCGGACCGTCCGGCGGGTTGATCTGCACGCCGATGTCGAAGTTCTTCTGACCGGAAACGCCGTTGAGATCCTGGAACAGGTCGAGATAGGCCGTCTGGCCCGGCTGCACGGTTCGGGTGCTGAGCGTCGCGCTGGTGCAGCCGCACGACAGATGCGGCTCGGACAGCGTGATCGGCAGATCGGACTGATTCGTCAACGTGTATTGGAACCGGATATCGTCGTTTTCGGTGGCGTTGCCGAAATCATGATAGATCGGCCCCAGCCGGTAGATCGAATCCGCCGCCGCCGGATCGCGCCCCAGAACGAGCGCGTGGCCCGCCCATTGTTCCTCCAGTTGCGCCCGCGTCAGCCAGCCCGCAACGTCCGGGGGCTCGTAGTAGCGTATCAGCTCATCCGGCCGGCGGTGATGAACCACTGTCGGATCTGCAAGGATGAAATGAGAGCCGCGGACAAAGAGAATCGCGGGTTGCCCGAGGGAGCGCAGCGTCGCCCAGTCGATGCGTTGGCCTTCGGCAGTGAGCCCATGGCTCCGCGCCAGCTGGGCCAGTTGCAGCATGCTGAGCCCGGCTTCCTGAAATTCCACTTCGGGCAGCAGGTCCTCGAACTTGAGCGGAATACCGAGCTTGTGACCGGCCAGGATCAGACTGCGCAAGCCGCACGATTTATCCAGCTCGGCGTCCGAGTGCCCGTCGGCATGACCGGCGTGCGGGTCCACTGCCGATCCCTCGGGCGGATTGGGGGCCTGCGCCGCGAGGGATCGGCAGATCAGCAGAAACAGCAAGACTTGTAGGTTCGGAATGGGCAGTCGACGCACTATCACGCTCTTCGCTCAGAATTGCAGCCAGACGTAATCATAGCCGTAATCGAGCGCCGATTGCAGCACCTCCAGCACGGTGGGCGGCAAATCCTTGAACTCGTCGTGCAGCGCGTCGCGCACGTTGACCAGCAGGTTGAACTGCTGCTCAAGGCTGCACGAGGAAAGCATCGGCAGGAAGAAGGCCAGCTTGTCGGTCTTCTCGGTCAGCTTGCGGACGATCGGATCCCACGCCTCGCCGGGCGCGGCGACCCGGACGATCGAGACATGCTCGTAGGAGTAACCCGATGATGGATCGTCGATAAACGAGGGCTTCCTGTCCTCGATCGCGATCGGTTCGATTGTTGCGATTCCCATGTTCCCCTCCAGATTGGACGCCTCGGCAGCGAGGGTCTGGATCCGTCTACTGAGTAAGACGATCAAGGGGAGCCGGCGGTTCAAATTATTTTTCAAGATCTTGGGTGTGGCCCGCCAAGCGCCGATTATGGCAAAGTGACCAATGAGGGAGCGACCGTGTGCTTTTTTGTTGGCAACTCGCGCTAATTCACGTTGCAATTTCAGGAAGACATGATTAGCATTGCCTCAGAATCCATGGATGAGCCCGCCCCCGATCCCGCCTCCGCGGCGGAAAAGGAATGGGTCATCCGCGCGATGGCTGGGGACAAGGATGCTTTTGGCCGCCTGTTCGATCTTTATAACAAGCGCCTGGCACATTACCTGCGCCGCCTGATCGCGCAGCCGGAGGACATTCACGATGTCCTGCAGGATGTCTGGCTGGCGGCCTATCTGAAGCTGCCTCGTCTGCGCAAACCGGAGGCATTCCGATCCTGGATCTTCACGCTGGCGCGCAACCGGGCGCTTGATCTGCGCAAGGTCAACCGGCGCGAGTGGAATCTGACCGAGGAGGATCTGGAGGAACTGGAGGAGACGCCCCAGCGGGGCGACCTGCCCCACGCCGAGCTGGAAATCCTGCGGCTGGCGATGGAGAAACTCAAGCCGAAGCATCGCGAAGTGATCTTTCTGTTCTTTTTTGAAGCCATGCCGATAAAGGAAATAGCCGGTGTCGTCGGGTGCGATGATGGAACGGTCAAGTCCCGGATCCATTACGCCAAACAGCATTTGAAAAAGGCGATCATGAGGCTGTCACAATGAACGTTACGCTGACGGACCTGGACCGGATGTATGACGGCGAAGCCGGTGGCGCGGGGCAGCATGAGCTGCTCAAGGCGCAGGTGTTCGGCGCCATCCGACGCCATGAGACGAAGACCCGCATCCTCAAGGGCGCGTCGATCTGCTCGTGGATCATGTTTTTCGGGCTGGCCGGCATGCTGAGCCTGAACCTGGTCATGCAGAATCAGAGAAGTGTCGAACTGATGAGCGGGTCGAAGCCGGGAGGCATTCACTGGCTCGGCGAGGATAAGTCGGCGGCTCTACAGGAGCCGCTGGGCGTGATTGATCTGCTGGCCGGTTGGCCGGGGATCGTTGCCGCGATCCTGCTGACCGCCGCCATCTGCACGACGGTCATCTTTCTGATCCGGCGCCGCCCGACGCCGCGTCGCCTGCCGATCTGAAGCCGCGGCCGGTCCGGGCACGAGGTTCAAGGATCCTAACGGCGGTTGCCGGCACCCATGTCGCCAGCCGGCGGGATGATTTGTATATATACGCGATTCCGGCATCCCCCGCGGGTCCGTCGCTGACTCGATTTCGATACCGATGCTCGATACCGAAACCCTGGCTCGAGGGTTGGCGAATTCTTGACCAGTTCGGGCCATTGACCCCGGCGGGCCCTGGGCGTAGACTAAGGTCTGTTCGTGCCTATCCGCCCGCGGGCGGGTGGGCGCGCGGCGCGAGGCATTTCACCGTTTGGTCGCGCTAGGCGGGGAGCCAGCGGTGCCCTGTACCTGCAATCCGCTCCAGCAGGGCTGAATCCCCGCCCGAGGGAAAGGGTGGTCGGTGGACCGGGTCCACGGAGTGTTGATCCCGGAGTCCCGCGCAAGTGGCCCCTTCGAACCGGGTCAGGACCTGGCGGTAGCAGCCCTAAGGAGTCAGGCCATTGTGCGTCGGGAGCGCTTCGGGGGAGCCACCGGGTCCCGTCAAGCCGGTTGTTCTTTTTCGACGGCGGGTGCGCGACCATTAACACCAACGGCCGGTCCGGCATACATGCCGGATCGGCCGTTCGAGTTTTACAGGGCGTCAGACCTGATCCGCGAAGGTGGCATCCCGCTTCATATCTCACGCGTCATCGTCGCCTCGAAATCGGGGAAGTAGCGGTTGATCGTCGCGAGCTCAAAACGCGGAAAGATCGCGGTGTTGGGTTCGTGTTTGAGCAGAAATTCGAATGAGCGGCGGATCAGATCCTCCTCGCTGATCTTTCCGCCCGACAGCTTGAGGTAATAATTCCGGGGCAGGTCCACGTGGTGAGTCGTCGTCTTGCCGCCCTTGACGGTCACTTCATAGCGGTTGCCCTCATGATGCGCGACATGGATCTCGGACATGCGCGTGTCCTCCCGCTGATGTTAATTCACGATGATCTCTCCCATTTACTCAACTTACCCGGGCGGGGGCAAGCTCCGTCCCCAGCGGGCGAGGATCAGGTGGTCAGTTCAATCAGTCCACGGATGATGGCGCAGATCCGGCCGGCTTCCTCCGGCGCAAGCGTTCCATACAAGGGCAGGCAAAGGACGTGCGAGGCGATGCGCGTGGCGACGGGCAGGTGGTCGGGCCGCGCCGTGGGCAGGCCGCGGTAGCACGGATAGCTGCTGCAAAGCGGATGAAAATACTTGCGCGCGTGGACGTTGAACTCCTTGAGCAGATCGTAGAGCCGGTCGCGGCTGAGGCCGCACGCCTCGGGATCGACGAGCACGGGCAAGTAGGCGAAGTTGTGGCGCACGCCGGGCTGATCGGGGAGCAGGGTCAGTCCCGGCACCCGGTCCAGTTCGCGCCGGTAGATGGCGGTCAGCTCGCGGCGCCGTTCGATTTCCCGATCCACGTCGTCCAGGCGCAGCAGGCCGTAGGCCGCCTGCATTTCATTCAATTTGCCGTTGATGCCGGGCCCGATCACCGTCTCTTCGTCGGCGATCCCGAAATTCTTCAGAAAATCGACGCGCTGCTTGCGTTCGGGAGTGTTGGTGACGATGGCGCCCCCCTCGATCGTCGAGTAGAGTTTGGTGGCGTGGAAACTCAGCGTGGACATGTCGCCCCAGCGCAGGACCGACCGTCCGTCGACTTCGACGCCGAAGGCCTGCGCGGCATCGTAGATCACGTGCAGCCCGTGCCGGTCGGCGATGGCCTGAATCTCATCTACGGCGCAGGGGCGCCCATAGACGTGCACGCCCATGATCGCGCGGGTCTCGGGCGTGATCAGCGCCTCGATGCGGGCCGGATCGATCGTCCAGGTCAGCGGATCGATGTCGCAGAAGACCGGCTTGACCTGCAGCCAGTAGAGGACATGCACCGTCGGCGGATAGGTGAACGGGGTGACGATGATCTCGCCGCCGTTGATCCGCAGGGCCTGCAGCGCGATCAGCAGCGCGATCGTGCCGTTGCATGTCAGGCTCAGGTGCTCGACGTCCAGCCGGCGCGTCAGCGCTTCCTCCAGCCGGCGGTGGAGCGGGCCGTTGTTCGTCAGCTTGTGGCTTTCCCAGATCGCCTCGAGCTGGCGCGTGTAGTCGGCCAGACTGGGCAGCGTTGGCCGCGTCACGAAAATCGGCTCGGGGAACTGCCATGCCTCCAGCATCTCGGCCAGGCGCTCGGCCTGGCGGGCGCGCAGCGGCAGCGGCGCCCGGTCCGGCGCGGGCGCGAGGGATGGATCGGACGCGGGCAACGAGAGGGTCGAAAGCATCGCGGAACACCCGGGAGCGGGGATGGGGCGCAATCGGGCCCGCTCAACTTATCGGCCGCGCCGGCCGGCCGGGTGAGCCGGTTGGGCGGCGGAACGGCCACGCCCGGCGGGCCCTTTGCGGTGGCGCGCGGCGGCGCGTTTCCGGCAAGATGGCGCAGCCATGAGTCGACCCGCCGCCAGAACGCGCCCGAAAGCCGCGAAATCCGCCGGTCGCGCGCGCCCGTTTCCAATTCACGAGATGATGCGCGCGCTGCGGCGTGAAGTGGAGCGGCTCCCCCGGCCGTACGTAACGGAGGAAGCCTGGGCCCGTCACGATCCATTCCGGGTCCTGATCTCGACCATCCTGAGCCTGCGGACGAAGGATGAGACGACGGCCGCGGGTTCCCGGCGGCTGTTCGAGCTGGCCGATACGCCCGCGGCCATGCTCAATTTGCCCGAGGAAACCATTGCGCGCGCGATCTTCCCCGTCGGCTTCTACCGGACGAAGGCCCGCACGATCCACGAGGTCTGCCGGGTGCTGGTGGAACGGCACGGCGGGCGGGTGCCCGCGAGCCTGGACGAGCTGCTGCAGCTCAAAGGCGTGGGGCGCAAGACCGCCAACCTGGTGTTGACGCTCGGTTTTGGCCTGCCGGGGATCTGTGTCGACACGCATGTTCACCGGATCACGAACCGTTGGGGCTACGTCGCGACGCGGACGCCGGAGGAGACCGAAATGGCACTGCGCGAGCGCCTGCCGGCGGAGTATTGGATCCCGATGAATGACTGGCTGGTGACATGGGGCCAGCAGGTCTGCCGGCCGATCTCGCCATTCTGCTCGCGCTGCGCGCTGAGCCGCGGCTGCGGGCGAGTGGGGGTGGCGCGGGCGCGGTGAGGCGCCGGTCGCACGGGCCGGCGGGCCGCCCCGCGAGGGTCAACCCCAAAAAAATGACGCATGTCGCTCGCCCGAGTTGCCGATAGGTTCGGAGGGGGTAGCCGCGCGCACGGCCCGAAAGGGTTGACGTATTGAGTCAGGGTGAATTGAGATGTCAAATAAGTTGATTCTACCCAACGGAACCAGTCAACTGGTGCAGCCGCGAGAGGAACGGGCGGCGCCGAGCATGTCATCCGCCGAGGGAACCCAGTCCAGTTTTGTGGTGGTCGACCTGGCCGACATGAAGGCCACCAACCATCCGACGGGATGCCTGGTGACGCAGTCGCTCGGGTCGTGCGTCGCCGTGGCGATCTTCGATCCCGAGGCCCGCATCGGGGGACTGCTCAACTATATCCTGCCCGACTCGCACATCTGCCGCGAACGTGCGATGACCAACCCGTTCCTGTTCGCGGATACCGGCATACCGCTGCTGTTCCGGCGGGCCTACAAGCTGGGGGCGCTCAAGGAGCGGATCGTCACCAAGGTGGCCGGCGCGGGCAACGTGTTGGATCCAAAGGAGAATCTGCGTCTGGGCCAGCAGAACTACGAGGCGCTGAGCCGAATCATGGAATCCAACCACGTCGAGCTGAAGGGAAAGTTTGTCGGGGGTTTCAAGGGCATGGCCTTGAAGATGTACCTGGAAACCGGACGCGTCGTCGTCGAGTTGGGCGACGGACAAGAGGTTGAGATATGATTCCGCTGGACCGTCTGATCAAGAAAGTTGAGGACTTACCGCCCCTGCCGGACATTGTCGTCAAGCTGCTGCATGCCAGCCGCGACCCGAACGTCTCGACGCGCGACATGGTGGAGCTGATCAAGCACGACCCGGCATTGACGATCAAAGTGTTGCGGCTGTGCAATTCGTCGTATTACGGCCTGCCGCGCAAAATCAATTCGATTCAGGAAGCGCTGGTTTACATCGGCACCGACACGCTGGTGAATTTCGTGCTGGCCGGCTGCCTCTCCTCGTTTTATCAGCAGGCGCAGGATGGTTACGGGCTGAGCAAGGGCGAATTGTGGCGCCATTCGGTCGGTTGCGCCATCGCCAGCCAGCGCATCGCCTCGCGCGACAACCCCGACGTCACCGGCCAGGCCTTCACCGCCGGACTGATCCACGACATCGGCAAGATTCTGCTCGATGCCTACGTCGGGCAGGAAATCGAAACGATTCTGCGGCTGGTCGAGGAGGAATCGATCAGTTTCGCCGAAGCCGAAAAGCGGGTCCTCGGTTTCAGCCACACCGAAGCCGGCTGCGAGCTGGCGCGCCACTGGAATCTGCCCGAGCCGCTGATCGAGGCGATTGCCTATCACCAGATGCCCGACGCGGCGAAGCTGGCGCCGAAGCTGGTGGCCCAGGTCCATCTGGGCAATATCCTTTGCATCAGCTTCGGCATCGGCGTGGGCAGCGACGGCCTGGCCTACACCTTCCATCCGCACGCCCTGGCGGCAATCGGGATGGAAGTTTCCGACCTGTTCCGCCTGTCGCTCGATGTGCACGACGATTACAAGAAGGCCGAGGAGCTGATCGGCCTGGCCGCGTGAAGGACTGAGGACCAGAATTCAGAATAGCGGGCTTTCGAGAGCCGGGGACGAGGGACGATTCTGGAGTGAGGCCGTCTCCCTGGCTCACGGAGACGGCGACGGGGGAACGGATGCTGGATGGTACCCCCGCATGCAGGGCAGTGGACAAGGGCGAGGCGGGCAGAACGACAGGGCGGGCCGAGCCAGAACCTGGGATTTTCGCAAAAACCGTCAGGTGACCGCTGCCATGTCCCCGGCCGCGCCGGACCACTCCCCTACACCTCGAAAATCGGATTCGCTCAGCGACTTTTTCTCAAGACGACGTCGATGCAGCCCTGAACATGCTCCGTGTCAAATTAGAACCTGAAATCCGCGCGCATTGAGTTGGGGAAGCGATCCGGCCCGGATGGGCAGGACGCTCCCGCAGGTTAAGACACCGCAGCCCGCAAATTTGTTTCAAGAAATATCGCCCCGGTTGGCGGCCCTGGCTGTTCACGGGTCGAAAATCGGGGACCGGCACGGCGGCGAGCCCTGCGGATGGGATGAATTGGGCCGCTAGGCCGCCCGGGCCAGTTTCCCCTTGTCCGGGCCTGCATCCTTGTATGTCGGGTGCCGGGAGGGCGGTGTTCCTGCTTGCGAATTTCGACTTGCGCCGCATAATTGGAGGCCGACCTCGGGTTCGGGTCACGGGTGTCCGGGTCAGCGATTCCACGCAACATGGTTGAACGGCTGGGGGAAAAGGTGGAGTCGCGCCTCTGTGGTTGATCGAAGCCGGGGCGGGTTTTTTGAAAAGGCAGGGTCGGTTCGATGGCGCAAGTTGTGCTCAAGAACGTCAAGAAAGTCTATCCCGGCGTGCCCAAGCCCGCCGTGGAGCAGGTCTCGCTGGAGATCCAGGACAAGGAATTCGTGGTCCTGGTCGGCCCCTCCGGGTGCGGCAAATCCACCACGCTGCGGATGATTGCGGGGCTGGAAGAGATCACCGCGGGGGAGATTTACATCGGCGACCGGCTGGTCAACGACGTGCCGCCCAAGGATCGCGACATCGCGATGGTGTTTCAGAACTACGCGCTCTACCCGCACATGACGGTGTATAAGAACATGGCGTTCGGGCTGATGCTGCGCAAGTTCCCGAAGGCGGAGATCGACCGGCGCGTGCGCGAGGCGGCCGAGATCCTCGGGATCACGGAGTATCTGGACCGCAAGCCCAAGGCGCTGTCGGGCGGTCAGCGCCAGCGCGTGGCGGTCGGCCGCGCCATCGTGCGCAAGCCGCAGGTGTTCCTGTTCGACGAGCCGCTGTCGAACCTCGATGCGAAGATGCGCGTGCAGATGCGGACGGAGATCAGCAAGCTGCATCACCGGCTGCAGGCGACGATGATTTACGTGACGCACGATCAGGTCGAAGCGATGACGATGGGCGACCGGATCGTCGTGATGAATGACGCGCGGATCCAGCAGATCGCCGAGCCGATTGATCTGTACGACAATCCCGCCAACAAGTTCGTGGCGGGGTTCATCGGCTCCCCGCCGATGAACTTCATCGACGGCGAACTGGTCGAGCGCGGCGGGACGCTGCATTTTGTCGAGGAGAGCGGCACGATCGACTTCCCGGTCTACGATGCCCACGTGGAGGCGCTGCGCAACCACAACAACAAGCGCGTGACGTTTGGCGTGCGGCCGGAGGATTTCTTCGACCCCAGCTATCAGAAGGCCGATCCGCACTACCGCGAACTGAAGGCGCGGATCGAAGTGGTGGAGCCGATGGGCTCGGAGGTCTATCTCTACCTGACCACCGGCCGCCATCCGTTCATCGCGCGGGTCGAAGCGCACGTGCGCGCCGAGACGAACGACGAAAAGGCGCTGCTGATGAACGCGGCCAAGGGCCATTACTTCGATATCGAGACCGAGAAGACGATCGTCTGAGGCAGCGGCGGACGGCGAGTCCTGAGTCGCTCATGAAACCTACGGTTCCCAGGAATAGCGTGAGCTGAGAACCGATTTCCGAGCAGGTGACAGGGGGGGCGTGGTGCGAGCCGGCCCCCCTTTTCATGTTCAGCAATCCTGGGGAATGCTTACGATGAAGGAAGCACGGCAGGCCGATCTGTTCGGCGAGATGAGCGAATCCCCCGAGGCGCAGCGGCCCGTCCGCAGGAAGAAGGGGTCGCCACCGGTCAAGCCTTCAAAGGCGACCGTCGAGCTGATCCACGGGGATTTTCTGAAGCGGGCGCCGGCGGTCATAGCCGATGGGTCAATCGATGTCATCGTCACCTCGCCGCCCTACAATCTGAATATCAAGTACTCAAAGTACAATGATGACCTGCCGCGTCAGGAATATCTGGCCTGGACCGACCGCTGGGCCGCGGAGGCCAAGCGCTGCCTGGCCCCGCAAGGGTCGCTCTTCCTGAATGTCGGCGTGCGGCCCAGGGAACCGTGGGGGGCGTGGGAAGTCGCCGAAATCTTCCGCCGCCACTTTGCGCTGCAGAACGTCATCCACTGGATCAAGTCGATCTCGATCGCGAAGGCCGACGTCGGCGATTACCCCGGCATCGTGGACGACGTGACGGTCGGCCATTACAAGCCGATCAACAGCAACCGCTACGTCAACGACCAGCACGAGTACATTTTTCACCTGTCGCACCAGGGCAATGTGGAACTGGACCGGACGGCGATCGGCGTGCCGTATCAGGATGCGAGCAACGTGACGCGCTGGAAATCGGCGGCGGGGGGGCTGCACTGCCGCGGCAATACCTGGTTCATGCCCTACGAGACGATCAATTTCCGAGACCGCGACCGGCCGCACCCGGCCAGCTTTCCATTGGCGCTGCCCGACCGCTGCCTGCGGTTGCACGGGGTGAGACGCATCCGGCGCGTCCTGGACCCGTTCGCCGGGTTGGGAACGACGCTGGTCGCCGCCGCGCGACTTGACCTGGACGCCGTCGGATTCGATATCGACGAGGCCTACCTTGCCGTCGCCCGCGATCAATTGGCGCGGACGGGGTGCAAGGTGAGGTAGCAGCGGGGGCGGCGCGTGGATTGCGCGGGAGCCCCTGACGGCCGAGGCAGGGGAGCCAGCGGGTCAGGCCACCGTGGATTCCGTGGGCAGGTCGAGCCGCTTGCGCAGCTCCTCGAGCTGATGCAGCGCGGCGCCGTGGTCGGGCTCGAGCGCCAGGACGCTTTCATAATCGGCGATGGCCTCATCCCACTCGCCGAGTTCCTCATAGGCCCGGGCGCGGCCGAAGAAATACATCGCCTTGTCCGAACGGAGCAGGATGGCCTGGGTGTAGGTCCCGATGGCGTTGCGATGTTGGCCGAGGCAGCAGTAGGCCATGCCCATCATGAAGTAGGCGCGGGCGAACTGGGGGTCGTGCAGGACGGCCATGGTGAACGCCTCGATGGCGCGCAGATAATCGCCGGCCTGGAGGTAGCCGTTGCCCAGCGCGGCATTGGCGTCGGCCAGTTGCTGTTCGCTCAGCGGAACATTGGAGATCGGCGCCATCGGGTCGCGCGCGGGGCGCAGGCGGCGGAGGAGGCTGAACAAAGGCATCGCTGGCTCACAACATCCTGTCGTGTTGAACATTTCGCTTGGCCTTCGTATCGGCAGGGCCGCCGCATCCATGATCGCGTTTCTTTTTTTCGAACAGCAAAGGCAGAGGACGCGGGGTCAGTGCAGATAGCGGGCGAGGAAGTCCAGGATCCGGTCGTTGGCGGCGTGGTGGTAGCCCTGCTGGCGATAATCGGCCGGTTCGAGACCGAAGCCGGCCTGCGTGTCAAAATGGAAGAACTGATGCGGGACGCCGGCGCTGGTGAGGGCATCGTTGAACGCGGCGACCTTCTCGGGCCGCACCCAGAAATCCTCGGTCGCGTAAAAGCCGACTACGGGGATGCCAAGTGTTTCGAGCCGGCCCGGTTCGGCGATGGTTTCGCCATAGAACAGCACGAGGCCGCGCACCGCCGGCGGCGTGGGGTCCGGTTGCGTCATCGCGTGCAGCCCGAGCGTGGCGCCAAGCCCGTAACCGATGATGGCGACCGGCAGATCCCTGACGCCGCTGGTGGAACTGAGCCACTGCGCGGCGGCGCCAATCCGCCGCTGGGTCAGCTCGCGGTCGAGTTCCCGCATGAGCCGCGCGGCATCGCCGCGGCTCGCGACCGGCTGCCCGTCGTAAAAATCGAGCACCAGGACGCGGTAGCCGTAACGGGCGAAATCGTCGGCGCGCTGGCGGGTGGCCTCGTTCACGCCCCAGAATTCGGGCAGCAGGAGCAGGCCGCCGTTGAACGGGGGCGACGACGGACGCGTCAGGTAGCCGCGGAGGGTCAGCCCGGCGGTCGTGGCCTCGACGGCCTCGCCGACGATCGGGCGCTCGACCGGCCTGGGCACTTCGGGCAACGGGCGCGCGGTGGGGGCGTAACGGGTCTCGCTCTCGTACGCGGTCTCGGCGCCGGGCAGCGGGAGGGTCGGCAGGCTCAGCGGCTGCGCACTGGGGTCCCTCAGGTCGGTTTCCAGTCCCAGCGTGTTGAGGGGGGGCTTGTCCGCGGCGGGTTGAGCAAACAGGGAAAGATGCCCGGCCAGGATCCAGGCCAGCAGGGCAATGCAACGCAGGTTCCAGGACTTCATGGATCCAATTCAAGCTCCGACGGAAGTTCGGCCGGGGCCGCCTGCCTGGCGACCGTGCCCGGCGGCGGGGCGGGGAAATTCGGTGAACGCTTGAAAATGAAGACTTCGTTCCCCTTGTCGTTGAAGCGCACCGTGTCGAACTGGAGACTGGTCAGCAGGATGCCGCGCCCATGGAGCGATGTGCCCAGTTCCTCGAAGAGCTGGGCCGGATCCGTCGTGTTGCTGTACATCGAATGATCGAAACCGTCGCCCTCGTCGCGAATCCGGCAGGTCAGCCCCTCGGGCTTGATGTCGCAAGTGATGTGGACGCGCCGGGCCGCCCGTTCGGGTTCCGCCGCCCTTTCCTTCAAGAGTTCGCCGAGCCGATTTTGTTCCAGCGCCGCGGACTTTTCCTGGTAGGTGATGCCCAGGTTGCCGTGCTCGATCGCATTGACCAGCATCTCGTAGAGGCCAAAGCGCAGCGTGAAGATCTCGGTCAGCGGGAAGATCGAGCGGCAGTGATTGATGATCATCTGTACCGCGTGGTTGACGAAGTCGATGTCGTTATCGAGGCACAGGGCGAGGTGCTCGGCGACCATGAACTGCGCCGCATAGCGTTCATAGTCGAATCCGGCGGCCAGGGCGGCGTAGCGGTTGAGCGTGTTGCCCAGTTCATTGATGTCGACCGGTTTGTTGAAGTAGTTGACGGCGCCCAGGCGCAGGGCCTCGACGGCGTAGGCTTCGGACCCGGCGCCGGTCATCAGCATCACGGCGGCCTCGGGATTCAGCTCCTTGATCTGCTTGAGCAGATCCAGGCCCGACATGCCCGGCATCGAGATATCCGTTAGGGTGAACGCGGGGCGGTGCTGCTGGTAGGCCTCCAGCCCGCTCGGCCCGTCGCTGGCCGTCAGCACCTCGTAGCCCTGGTCGGTCAGGACCTCCTGGAGGAACATCAGGACTTCGGGTTGATCGTCGACAATCAGAATCTGCATGAGATCAACAATCGCGACCAGGATGGCAACCGGCGGCGGCGACGGGGGCGCCAAGGCAGGAGCCCATTGTCCAAGGCCATTGTGCGCGTGGCAAGGTCTTTTGCCTTGAGATCCCTTGTTCCCGTCGGCGGCGGCGGAAGGTGCGGCCGTCGCCTGGATGGCTGATTCAGGCGCGGTTAACGCACTTCCAAGCGTATCGGCCGCCGGGCGCACCGGACTTGAGCCCGGCAAGCCGCCGCGTACGGCGCCGCCGGTTCGGATTCGGGGGACGAGGGGAGTTGGTCAGGGCCGACCGGATCGGGTCGGGGGATCGGCGGTCAGCCCGACTGATCGTTTCAGCGCGGCGACCTCGCGTCGGGTCAAAGGGCGCACCTTGCCCCGCGCCAGGTCGCCCAGCCGCACCGGCCCGACGGCCGTCCGATCGAGCTCCAGCACCGGATGACCAGCCGCTTCGCACATCCGCCGGACAATATGTTTGCGTCCTTCGGCCATCACGATCCGCAGCCGCGTCGTCTCGGGGCCCGTCGGCTCGAGGCGCGCGACCTCCACCGCCTGGGCCGGTCCGTCCTCCAGCCGGATCCCCTCGCGGAAGATCTCCAGCGTTTCGTCATCGACCACCCCCTCCACGAGCACTTCATAGTGCTTGTGGCAGCCGTGGCGCGGATGGGTCAGACGGAAATTCAGATCGCCGTCGTTGGTGAACAGCAGCAGGCCGGTCGAATTGCGGTCCAGCCGGCCGACAGCCTGAACCGACGGGTGGACCTCGCGCGGCAGCAGGTCGTAGACGCGCCGGTGGTGATGACGGCCGCCGCGAGTGACGTCGTAGCCGCGCGGCTTGTTCAGCATCAGGTACAGGGTCTGTGCCGCCGGCCGGACCGGGCGGCCGTCCAGCTCGACGCGGTCGCGCCGTTCGTCGACCTGGGTCGCGAGTTGCGTCACCGTCTGGCCGTTGACGGCGACGCGGCCGTCGCGAATCATCTGCTCCACGGCGCGCCGCGACCCGAGGCCGGCGGCGGCCAGGAAGCGGTTAAGCCTCATCGGCGAGCATCCTCGTCCGCATCCGCCTCGTCGTCCTCGTCGTCGAGCTCATCGTCGACTTCATCTTCGTCCTCGTCTTCATCCTCGAGGTCGTCCGGATCGTCGACTTCGTCCTCGCCATCCCCATCCTCGTCTTCCTCGGAGCCGTCTTCGCCGTCGGTCGCTCCGGCTCCCTCGTCCCAGCCTTCTTCCGGATCGTCTTCCGCCCGCTCCGGCGCTCCAGGAGTAGATGAATCCGCGTGCTCCTCATCGGCAACCGGTGTGGCCGAGCCGTCGGCCGCGGGTTCCCGCGCCTCGTCGTCGGCGGGGGAGGGCTCCGGCGCCGCGGGGACGGCGGGAGCCGGCGGGCGGGCGGTATCCTCTTCCGCGCGGACCTGTTCGTCAATCCGCGCGCGCAGTTCGGGGATCGACGGCAGTTCCTCGAGGGCTTTCAGGCCAAATGCCGCCAGGAAGGTTTCGGTCGTGCCGTACATCGGCGGGCGGCCGAGGACATCCTTGCGGCCGACCATCTCGACCAGGCCCATATCGATCAGGTTGCGGATGGTGCCGCTGGATTCGACGCCGCGGATCGCCTCGATCTCGGCACGGATGATCGGCTGGCGGTAGGCGATGATCGACAGGGTCTCCAGGGCGGCGGGCGAGAGGGGGGGACGGCGCTTCTTGCCGCGCAGCCGCAGGATCAGTTCGCCGAACATCTCGCGCGTGGCCATCTGGTAGCCTTGCGCCGACTCGACGATCTGGACGCCGCGGCGGTCGGCGTCGTAGTCGGCCTGGAGCTGCTGGAGCGCGGCCGACACGAGGCGTGAATCGTTGATTCCCAAGATGTTGCACATGCGGCGGAGGCCGACCGGCTCGGGCGCGGCGAACAGGATCGCTTCCATCGCGCCGCGCAGCCCCAACGGCGTGCGCAGCAGCGCGCCGAGCTGGCTGTCGACGATCTCGGCCGATTCCTCGTCCAGGTCGCCGGCGCCCAGGAGGGGTTCGTCCGGGGCATTTGCGGGGTTGGCGCTCGCGTCGGGGGTCAGTTCCTCTACCTGGGCGGTCCCGGTCGGCTCGTCGGCGGGTGGTTCGGCCGGGGCCGTGTCCAGGTCGGCCGGCCGGGAGGGTTCGCTGATTTCGTCCGGGTCCGCGGCGGGATCCGGCTCGGGGCCGGGCTCGGCCGCGACGGGCGGCGGATCGGGTGGGATCGGGTTGCTGGTCTTGCGTCGGGCCATCGTGCGTGGGGGTCCGTGGCGGGGGTTTGACTCGGCGGAGGGCCGAGCCAGGCGCACATTCATAAAACTCTCTATCGGCGCGGCGGTGCGGGTCATGCTTCCCTTGGCCGGGGCGTGCGTCCCATTATGCCGATGCGTGGGACAAAACCAAGCGGGAATTGGGAGGGGCAGGAATCGAGCCGGAAAGGATATAAAGGACTAAAAAAACATAAATAATATAAATAGGTATAAAGAAAAAATAAATACAATTCGCTCACGAGGACGAGGGACGAGAGACGGTTCTTGAAGTGGGGGCGTGCCTCTGCTGGTGCTTGTGGGTTGGCGGGTGGGGGGAAGTGCCATACACTGCGAAGGCGAGGGATGCGCTGGCCGGCGCAGCCGGAGGCTTCCGCCCAAGTCGCGGGGATGCTCCCAGGGCCCGCAGCAGGTGTCGAGTCGTTCCCCCCGCGACGCGATAATCTAAGGCTTGACAGCCCTATAGGTCCAATTATGATGGCTGGAGCCAGTGCGCCGATTGGACCCGGTCGCGGGCCGATTGTGCATGCTCGGAACCCGCGTTGATCAGTCCCTGCCGAGCGCGAGACCGCCAATCGGGACCCTCGCCATTTTCCCAATGCATCAGCTGCGAAAGCCACATCGTCGGTCGGCCGCCAGGGAGTGCAACGGCAGCGCCGCAAGGCTGGCGCGACGCAGTTACGGAGGTTTAGCGTGATGTCCCGAACCCAACCTGCCCGGTTCCGGAGTTGGGTGGCCCTGCTGGTCGCCCTGGCGGCCGGGGTGTGCGCCGTCCCGGCACGGGCCCAGTTGGTCCGGCTGAGCCTGGAGGAACTGGTGGATAAGGCGGACAATGTGTTCGTCGCCGAATGTGTCGAGAAGCAATGCGAGTTTCGCGACGGCCTGATCATGACGCGCTACCGGTTGAAGGTGGAGGAGAACTGGAAGGGGCAGGTCAAGACCGACAAGGATGGGACGGTGGAACTGGTGGAGCCGGGCGGGACGCTCAACAAGCCGGTGCCGGTGACGCAGTTCATGCTCGGGATGGCGAACATGGACAAAGGGGAGAAGGTCCTGCTGTTCACGGAGAAGAGCGAGGAACTGGCCCGGAAGGCGGCGGGGGGCGAAACGACGCGCTATCCGCCCGATAATCCGTTCATCGTGGGGCGGTATCAGGGCCGATTCACGGTCTTCAAGCACCCCGAGACGGGGGAGAAGCTGGTGGTCAACCCGGGTCCGGCGGTCGTGCCGGGCAGCATCGGGCGGTCGTTCGAGCGTCAGTTGTCGGTGCTGACCGAGGAGAACGTGGCCAAGGCGGTTGCGGAGCGCGAGGCGGCCAAGACGGCCGGAACCGCCGATGCGTCGGGTGATGCGGCGTGGCGCAACCGGCTGGCGCAGCGGCTGCTGACGCGCGGCGGCGAACTCGCCAAGCGGATCGAGAAGCGCCGGGAGGCTGACCGGCGGCGGGTCGCGCAGCGCAGCAAGGCGGACCCGAAACACGCGGCCGATATTGTGCAGTACGAGCCCCTGGCCGACGTCAGGGCGCGCGTGGCGGCGATGAGCCAGTAGCGCGAGCGGCTGGCGGCGGGCGGGCGATGGGCCGCACCGGACGGTCTCAGCGCGGCGCGATCGGACATTGGGGAAACAGCGCGAGAATCGGGGATTCAGGATGAAACATGCCCCATCGGCAGGCCGGGGTGACAGGCAAGGGAGATTGATGGTGTCAGTTGTCTCAAATCGCACGATGGCCGGGGCCCTGTTGGGGCTGGGCTTGTGGCTGCTGGCGGGCGTGGCGCAGGCCGGCGCGCCGTTCGAGGTCTGGTTCCCGGTCGACGGCAACATCAACACAACGCTGGACGACGCCGCCGTCGCCCGGTCGGTGCGCTGGCCCGAGGGGCTGGATCCGCAGTTTCTGTATTATCGGCGGCCGACGGGATTCGGCGATTTCGAAGTCCTGACGCGCAGCCTGAACGACAACGAACTGACCGAATTTGACGTGCGCGAGGCGATCAACCGCGCCGTGGAAACCTGGAACGACGCGCTGGACGACTTCCAGTTTCCGCCGCCGATCGCCGCGGACCTGTGGGCGCCTCACCCCAACTCGCCCCCCTGGTGGGAATATCATCCGCGCAATTCCGCGCTCGACGGCTACAACCTGATCACCTTTCTGGATGACGAGACGTTTCCCGGCGACGTGACGGGGGGCCAGATCGCCGCCACGCTGTTGACCTTCTTCCATCGCGATTTCAGCCTGGAGGATATCCTGGCGGGCTATCCCGAAGTGGATCCCGACCTGCTCAATTCGCTGCACTTCGGCGACACCGACGTGACGCGGGTGGCGCTGGATTTCGATGGAGACGACCAACTGGACCTGTTCTTTCCCGAGATCCGCAACTACAAGCAGGGCGAACTGATCGACGTCGACATCATTTTCGCCACGACGCTGACCTACTACGACTGGCCCGAAGACCCGGACGACATCCCCGTGAATATGGAGCCGTTCGTGGCCGGCTCGCCCGATATCCAGGCCACGATGATGACGCAACTGGGACTGGCCCAGGGGATCGGCCTGACCTACATCATCGATTCGGTGATGTATCCGTTCACCGAGGGGCCGAGCAGTCCGTTCCCGACGAACCCGTATCGCAAGCGCGAGCTGGCGTTCGACGACATCATGACGGCGCGACTGACGCACAACCCCAACTGGCTGGACCCCAATTTCGGGGCGATCGCGGGCAGCGTGCTGGAGGGCGCGGTCGTCGACGGCGACGCGATTGATGTCGATGACGACGGCGAGGTGACGCAGCCGGTCGACGAGGAGAACGAACTGGACGCCTACATCGTCCAGAAGCCGGTCTTCCTGGGCGTGCGGCCGGTGCAGCTTGCCGAGAGTGCCGTGCTGGCGGGGGGGAACACCGGCCGCGTCGATCCGGAGTACACGCAACACCCCGACAATATCGAGGCCGAATCGGTGCTGGGCGACGCCAACGACGGCACCTACCGGATGATCGCCCAGGTTTTGACCGGGCGCGAGCTGGTGATCCAGCGCGGCGAGGGGGACGACGACCTGTTCTTTC
>ERZ795030.3051-NODE-3051-length-18543-cov-3.721874_pt1 | contig 18543 bp, 17 predicted proteins | sample MGYA00375122_ERZ795030 | MGnify/ENA primary metagenome ERZ795030 (study PRJEB30165, sample SAMN05720146) | activated sludge metagenome | isolation source: anaerobic digester from wastewater treatment plant | place: Japan | collected 2015-04-20 ... | reverse complement strand
CTAATATACGTTCTCGTAGTAGTTCTTTTCACCTTACTTTATCTCTGGTCCACTTATAACGATTTTGTCAAAAAAAGAAATCTAGTTAAAACAGATCTTTCTGATATTAATGTGCAAATTAAAAAGAAAGCGGATCTTGTACAAAATCTTATAGACTTAACAAAAGATTATGCAACACATGAAAAAGATACTTTTAAAGGCGTTGCAGAAATGAGATCCTCTGTCAACGTTCCAGGGACTGTCACTGAAGCAGCTAAAACAGAGAACATGCTTAGTAACACTTTAAGATCCTTAATGATGGTTGTTGAAAGCAATCCAGAACTAAAAGCCAATCAAAATTTCCTAGCACTCACCCAAGATTTAAAAAATATTGAAAATCTGATTGCAGAATACAGAGAGGAATACAACAAAACTGTATTAAGTTACAACAACTCTGTACAAACATTTCCAGGGCTAGTGGCTGCAAAAATATTTGGTTTTGAGTCAGAAGATCTTTTTGACGCTACTGTATAAAATAAATGGAAGAAAAGAAATTAAAAGATAATAAAATATTTAACAAGGGTTTTGTCATTATCACTTCTGCATATATCGCTTTCCTAATATTATTTGGATTAACCATCAATGAGGCCTCAAAAAGCAATTTAATACAAAACAGGTTAATTAACCCTTTAAAAGAATACAATCTTCTGCAAAAGAGAAATATTGAAAATGAAAAAATAATGGAAAAAATGCTTTCCATCAATAGAAATAGGAAAACTACCTCAAAAACTGAACCTGCAAAACAACAGACACCTCAACAACCAGGTAATAATCAAAACCAACAAAACACCCAACCATTAACCCAGACTACCACTAAGAAGGAAAAAGAATGTTACAGAGTTGAGATTGATGAAAAAGAATTTAAAAGTAATAAATGTTATTCATGGGATGATAGTGTAAAACTGGAGGGTTACCTATTTGAATTAAATAAATATAGAAGCATCCGTGATTCTGCAGAAAGAAGAATAAAAATGACCTGCGAAGCTGACACAGAATCAGCAAGAGAATTTTTTAAAGATTCCTGTGAAGATGCTAAAAATGATAAAAAAGAAGCTGAAAATAAAATCGGTGACTACAAGAACAAGATCAGAGATATGATCTCAAAGGGATGGGATTAAATATTACATACCCTAACCTATAATTAAGACGTAGGGTTTCGGCATAAACATATTTCTACATCAAAAACCGAGCAAATATCTATATCCCCAAAAGTTAATTAACTGTCCTGTAGTATTTGACATGTCTGTTTTATTATGATAGTATTACCGCAGCATTTAGTAATAAGTGGGTGAAAGGAGCCTTTAACAGGCATAAAACTTTCCAAGGATGAGCCCCTACTGCATATGGGCAAATAAAGGGCACTTGAAGGGGGAGAAAGAGGATGCTTTCGTCTGGACTAGGAGAAACATTTATGTTGATCCGCCTGCTCGGGTTACAGAGTGGTACCGTATTCGGTGTCTAAGGTCGCCCCTTCCCACTTATATCTATATGCTAACAAGGAGCTTTGGAAACAGGGCTCCTTTTTTGTTGGGAAAGATTTTATAAATTCTAGTTTATAAACCGCCATGCTTTTCTTTTTCATTTACAGACCATAATCCCTATAGTCTTCATTAACAACATTAGTATCTGTTATATTTAAAATATTATAAATAGTTAATAAGGAGTTATTTTTATATGCCAGTTAATATAAGCGGATTAGAAAAAAAGGTTAAAGTTGAATGGGTCAATGAGTTTCCTCTATGCCCTTATTGTGAAAAAGAGTTGGATAAAATTGAAGCAACATTCAAATTAACGTTTATTCGCCTTCGCTCACATGTTCTTTATAGGTGTCCTTATTGTAAAAAACTTATAGGTGCTGGCTCTGACTAGAAGTCTGTGTGATAGATAGCAACGATTTAAAAGTACTCTTATATAACACTGCAAAATTTCAAAATTTAATAATTAATACCCTGTAGTATTTGACTAAGCGCCCTATTTAGGCTATAATCCAGCAAATCACTGAAACCATCGCTAGAATTATAAGCGATGAATATAATCCAAAATAAGGAGAGAAAAATGTTTGAAAAAAATCTACATCTTAAGAGCAGGATGGATAAGACAATACTTATCCAAAGATTAATGAGATACCAAGGTCATGTAGTAGGCCCCTTTTCATTCGGAGGAGGTCTTCGTAATGGCGGTCTGACACAGGAGGCGTTAAGTCTACTTGAAGGAATTTTTACCTTTGATTATATGGGTGCTGCCGAATTTGAATTTGGGGCCGTACCTAACGCTCTAAGCTTCCTTTGGGACGAAGCGATGAAAGGTGAGGTTATCTCTGGTAGCCATAATGACGTTTTCTATATATGTCCTCGTACCTATGAAAACGGCGTGAAAGACGTCATCGATCAACTTCTTGCTGACGAAGATGATATGGAATTAGAAGAATATTGTGGTCTAAAGAGTACCGTCAACTCCACTTCTAAACAACCAAGATTAGCTGGTTGGTTAGAGTTGGACAATGGGTTTTTCTTCTTTGTTGACCAGGATATGTTCGAAAAAGTAAAAAACCTGTTCAAAGTTTAAATACATAACAGAGACACAGCCAATGGAATATCCAAAGGTGATTAGATGTGAAACTAATCTTAAATGTGAACGCTTGAGATAACAATCTAGAAATTGTTAATTCAAGAAAAGAAACGACTCAGAAATGAGTCGTTTTTTATTTTATTTAAACCAACTTTTCCACAATGCACAAAAACTTGACTTCCAAATTTTATATAGTATTATGAATATATATTCATTTGAAACAAATAGGAGGTGATAAATAATGCCAAAATTTGATCAAACAGGTCCGCTCGGAGAAGGGCCATTAACAGGCAGAGGTTTTGGTCCATGTAAAGGTGGTTCAAGAGCAGGGTTTGGTAGAGGTAGAAGATTCGGAAGAAGCTTCTATCAAGGAACCCCACGAACAAAGCAAGAAACAATAGAAGATATGCAAGAATACAAGAAAGCTCTGCAAGAAGAAATAGAAGATATAGACAAAGAAATTGGGGATTTACAAAAACAAGACTAAGTGAATCCCCACTTTGTCAAAACCAACCCATATGACAATGTGAGGAATTAAGGTTATTATGATAAAGATATATGCCAAGACCAAGAATACCCCGCTGTATGCGTTTCAAACCAAATGTATATTATTTTAAACCTCAAAACGTTCCAATGAGAATGCTTGAGGAAATTGTTTTACAGTCTGATGAACTAGAAGCTTTAAAACTATACGAAATAGACGATTTGGATCAAACAGCTGCTGCTAAGGAAATGGGTATATCTCAACCAACTTTTGCCAGAATCTTAGGTAGAGCTAATAAAAAAGTTGCAGAAGCTATTGTTAAAGGAAAAGCGATTAAGATAGAAAGAAACAAAGCTTAATCCTTATTAAATATGCTTAAAACGAACAAAAATGACATAAAATCACCAGCAAAAATGCTTGCAAGAATACTTTACTCCCTGATGCTTACAGTACTGGTAATTTTAGCAATAGTATTTTTTACCAAAAACAACGCGGAATTTAGTAAGAAAAATATAAATCAAGGTAACGAAAAATCAACCATTGCTAATGATAAAGAAATACAAATAGACGTAGCTATAAATTACGGTGTAAAGGGGAACATGATAATACCTAATGGGTGGGAAGTTAGTTATTATGATAATTTTGATAAAAAAGGAGAAGGGGAACACCCTACTAAGTACATAGATATACACAAGAATGGGTATGTAATATCCATTAAAACCTACGGGAGTGGTAGGGCCATGTGTAATTACATTCCTGAAAAATATGTACATTTTAAAGATAGGGATGGGTATGAATATTACAGAGAAAAAATTGGCGACAACTATACAGGTCAATTGGAAATATGTTCAAACGGGGTAGAAGGAAAACATTCCACAAATTTCGGAACAGGCGAAACTCAATACGGCGATATAGAGTATAAAATCCCAACTTCCCCTAACGAAAAAATGGTTGAGCAAATGGATAAAATAGTATCATCATTTAAATCCATCTGATTCGGGTAATATAATTCAGAATAACAAATATTTGATCACACTCGCCAAATATGCTATAGGTTGACGTAAACACCACTTTAAGCTATAATCCACCGAATAAATCTAATAAAAGGAGAGATTAAAATGGTGAAAACTAGAATTAATTTTGTATCAAAAAACAGCCCTAACTATGTAATTGAGATGGACACTCTTGAAGACAGTGCTATCGTTGAAAGAGGGTACACATTTATAAACTCAAAGTCTTTAGAACTCCTAATGAGGGGTTTGGGGGTTGAAAACAGAAGAGATCTCAAGGGAAAAACCTTTGAAACAGGTGAAAGACAAACACAAGTTGAAGCCCTGAAAGGCTTTCTAGAAAGACGATACCCAGGAGAAGAAGGTCTCGAGATTAAATCATACTTTGAAGTGATTGACTCTAACAACGATATAAATGTTTATAAAATCACGGCAATTTTCCAAGATATGAGGAACTTCCTTATAGGTCGTGAGGAGAGTTACTGGTTGGTAAACGTAGCATGTTATCGCAAAGGGTTTTTGCGTTTTCCCTGTCGTCGATAAGCAATGCCACTAAGAGAAGAAATGTTTAAATTCTTGATGGATCACTTTGAAGTTAGTAGTTACAAAGATATGATCGGTGAAGAATTCATAGTAAATGTCTTCGAAGAACCTGGACTTGCACTTGTTCTTCTAGCTCTTAAAGAAGGATATCCTGACTTGGTCTAAATTTGTGCAGTTCTTACTCAAAAGGGTTTAATGAAAATTAAGCCCTTTTATTTTTTCTATAACCACAATCAAATCAAATGCATTGCCTTTTTTGCTCTTTCAACACTATCTTTGGCCAACAATCTATATTTCTCAGTACCATTTACCAAATATTTATTAATATCTTCTTTTTCAAACTTTTCTCTTTTTTCTCTAATTGGAGCTATAAGTTCTTGTAAAACAACATTAAGTTTTTCTTTAACTTCAACATCTCCAACTGTACCTTTTCTATACCTATCTTTAAGATCTTCAACCTCTTCTTTATTCTCATTAAAGGCATCGTGATAGATAAAAACTGGATTTCCCTCTACGGTACCTGGATCTGTAGATCTTATTCTATTTGGGTCTGTGTACATACTCATAACTTTTTCCTTGATGTTTTTTTCACTATCTTTTAAGAAAATTGTATTTCCTAAGGATTTAGACATTTTTGATTTTCCATCTGTCCCTACTAACCTACCTACCTTACCAACAAGAGCATCACATTTTACAAAGGTTTTACCATATGTGTTATTAAAGGCTCTTGCTATATTATTTGTGTCCCTAAGATGGGGTAACTGATCTTCTCCAACGGGAACAAGAATTGGCTTATTATCTTTTTCAGGATCGGGAGAAACAGAAAGTATGTCTGCTGCTTGACTGACAGGGTAAAACATAAACCCAGTTGTAACAGTCTTTAAATTTTTCATTTCAGTTTGAATTGTTGGATTTGCCTGCATCCAAGAAAATGGAGCAACCATACTTAAAAGCACTGTAAGATCTGAGATTTCTGAAACAGCACTCTGAAGAACAAAATGAACATTTTCCTTTTCTGGATCTAAACCAACTGCAAGATAATCTAAGAAAACTTGCCTTACAGAATCATTTATAAGAGTAGGGTCTTTTGAGTGCGTTGTTAAAGCTTGGATATCGTTTAACATAAAGAAACACTCGTATTTATCTTGTAAATCAACCCACTGCTTCAAAGCCCCTATATAGTGGCCTAAATGTAAAGCTCCTGTAGGTCTTGTTCCTGTTAAAAGTCTATCCATAATTATTTTATTAATTTTTTGGCACCGGCGGCGGGATTCGAACCCACGACACACGGTTTTGGAGACCGTTGCTCTACCAACTGAGCTACGCCGGTATATCAGCTTTTTTATTTTACCATAAACATTAAATGTAAATAGCTTAAAATGGGGATGTTTGTTCATAACCTGTAGCATTTAACAAAATGTACTTTTTAACTTAAAGTACACAAAACTAAACAAAGGAGAGAAAAATGTCTTGTCATATGAATAGAGTTCTACCGTATGGAATCCCAATCACTTCAGATATACATGAAAAATTCCCAGACGATGTAAAAAAAGCGTGGGAGATTTTTCATGAGTGGTGGGTAAAAACCTTTGATGGAGCACACCCAGTGAACCTATCAAAAATGCCTTTAGAGGTTTCGGAAGCATTTGAGAAAATGAAAGATGCACCGATTCCTGACTATGAGGGAACAACAGGAAAAGATTCTTGTTATATAAAAGGAGTTCTTGCCAATTCTTTTTCTGAATAACCCAACAAGGTGCGGAGATGAAAATCAACGCACCTTTTTGTTACAATTACAGAATGGAACAACAAGAGAAAAAGCCCAAAATATCACTTATAAAAGTGGATAGGTTTTTTGCATGGGTACTCTTAATATCTTTCTTTTTATATATGTTTAGTGGGTACGGCATGACAAAAGGAATATCAACATGGAAAATTTCAAGGATTTTCCACAGAAACATACTCCCAGTAATTGCCACATTATCTTTTATAGGTCACACATCTTTTGCCATCAGACTAACATTAATGAGAAATAAAATATGGAATAAATTTACCAAATTTTTACTTATAACCTTATATTCAATAACTTTTATAGGCTTTGTGTATCTTGAACTTTTTGTAATGAGAGATAATTCAATAACAAAAAATAATAATACTCAAGAACAGCAAATACTGGTAAATGAAACTTCAAATGAGAATGTTGTTACAAATGATAAAGATAGGTTAGAAACGAACAACAAACAAAAGGTTTTTACCTTGGAAGAACTATCTAAATACGACGGTAAAAACGGTAACCCAGCATATACCGCAGTAGACGGTGTGGTTTACGATATGACTACAGTTTTTGAAAATGGCATGCACTTTGGACACAAAGCAGGGGAAGAATTAACAGAAGGCTTTTACCAATAACACGTAAAAAGTACGATTACAAAATACACCATCGTAGGAATATTAGAAAGTAATTAATAAAAGCGATCTTTCTAATTTAGATGTATTTTTTGAACAAGTCATCCAAACCACTTAGATCTGGATCCTGGTCAACAAGAGAGACCTGTGATATCTGTGGAAACGCTGATTCAACTGTAGGTCTTTCCTCTTTATAAAAAATTCCCAGCGGTATCTTCTTCTCACCAAACTCCTGAGCTTTTAATAAGGCAGCTTGTTTATCTGTAGGATCATAACTTTCATCAAGATAGTAAGTATTTTCTTTATAAAAATTACTTGTACAAATCTTGTTAAAAGTAATACATGGTTGGAGTACATCTATGAATGCGAAACCTTTATGTTTGTTAGCCTCAATAATTAGTTGGGTTAATTGTTCTATATCTCCTGAATAAGCTCTGGCTACAAAAGTAGCTCCAGATGTTATTGCTAAAGCCATAGGAAAAACTGGATCATCGGTGCTTCCTTTAGGAGACGATTTTGTTTTCATTCCTTTTGGTGTTGCTGGAGATGTTTGCCCTGCTGTCAAAGCGTATAAAGAATTGTCATGCAAAATCACAGTTAAATCGTGGTTTCTCCTGCAAGCATGTATAAAATGGTTACCACCTTCACCAAAACAGTCGCCATCCCCAACATGTACAAGAACATTTAACCTATTATTTGCAAACTTAATACCCGAAGCAACTGGAATAGCCCTACCATGTAAACCCTCAAAAGAAGTCAACTTTATGAAATTAACAATATGCCCGTGACAGCCTATCCCAGCAACTATAGTGGTGTTTGTATTATCCCAACCTTCTTTCACAGCAGCATTTTTCTCTGCTGTCCAAATACCAAAGTTACCACAACCTGGACACCAGTTTGGATCATATGGGGTTTTCAATTCTTCTAAAGTCATTTTTTAACTCCTTTCACTGTATTCAATTTTTCTACTATTTCTTCAGGATAGATGACTCTACCATCAACCTTAAGATACCTATCTTCTATATTTATCCCCGTCTTTTCTCTAATTAAATCTGCTAACTGGCCTGTGTAGTTACACTCTACACTTACCACATGCTTTGCTTTAGACAGTACGTTTGTTAAAAATTCTACTGGCAGAGGATTCATCCAAGTTACATGAACATAATTCACATTAGAAAAATTCTTTAAGGCTTCAATGATACTTCCTTTGTTACTTCCCCAAGAAACTATTGTTATATCAGCATTTTCTGGACCATAAATAACAGGGTCTTTCATGTCTTCCTTTGCACAAGTTATTAATTTTTGCATTCTTTTATCCATCATTTTATTTCTTCCTTCAATTTCCTCTGTAGAATACCCTAACTCATCATGCTCATCTGAGTTTGCAATAAAGAAATTACCTGACCCTGGGATACTTCTTAAAGACACCCCATCATCCTCATATTTATATCTAAAATAATTATCAATTTTCTCTTTTGTAAACTTTCCTCTATCTATTTTTATTTTTGATAAATCTGGAAATGCCATAGTTCTATCATTTTCACAAAGGTTTTTATCCATAAGAACCATAACAGTAGTCTGGTATTTATCTGCAATATGAAAAGCCTCTTTAACCATGTAATAAGTTTCCTCAACATCTCCTGGAGCAAGAACTATTCTAGGAAAATCGTCTTGATGAGCACGTAGAGCCATTTGTAAATCTCCCTGACCACTCCATGTTGGCAACCCTGTTGCAGGGCCACCTCTCATACCGTCAAGTATTACCAATGGAACTTCTGTTATTCCTGCAAGTCCGTAGGCTTCTGTCATTAAGCAAAAACCACCTCCAGAGGTTGCAGTCATGGACCTAACTCCTGCATGGGATGCTCCTATAGCCATATTAATTGCGGATATCTCATCTTCTGGTTGCTTATATACAAAACCAAATTTTTCCTGATTGGCTGCTAAAACGTGGAGGACATTATTTATTGGAGACATTGGATAAATTGCAGCAAACTGCATACCCGCCGATATGGCTCCTAAAGCAGCGGCCTCATTACCACTGAGAACCATGTAAGAAATTGGGGAATTAAAAGAATCTATTACTTTCATGTAGTCTCTCAAATCATCTTTATAATTCTCTACTGCATAAGAGTAACCAAGATCTGCTGCTTTTTTATCTGAATTAACAATTTCCTCTCCTTTATCACCATATTCTTCTTCAATTAATTTTTTAAATGTTTCTAAATTTCCACCTAATAGGCCTATTGCCGCAGATAAAGCTACAATATTAACAAAAATATTCTTATCTCCCGCTTCTAAAGCTAACTTTTTTAAAGGAATACCGTAACGGGAAACACCTTTTTTTATTTTTGATAAATCAAGATTGGCATCAATATCGTATATAACTCCAGAACCAGAGTGTAGCTCGTCTCCATGAAGATCTACAGTTAATTGATCAAAAGCAATCAAAAGATCTGATTTTTCTCTGGGTGCTGTTACAACCTCTGTAGAAAAATTCACCTGCATAACATTATGACCACCTCTTATAAGAGACGGGTATTCTGTGTTATCGCAAATGTGATAACCAGATCTTGCAGCTATTTTTGCGAGCATCAGTCCTACAGATTTTACTCCTGTACCTGCAGGGCCGCCTATTTTAACTGACACTATATTATTATCATTTTCCATATTTTTCGGTGTATATCCTTTCTAAAGGACATCCCCTTTCTTCCAAAATTTTAGATACACTATCTACCATAAGCGGGTTTCCGCAAAGGTATGCTGAACACTTGGAGGTGTCTGAAAAATCTTTTTGTAAAAGTTCTGTGACAAAGCCGGTTTCACCACTCCAGCTGGGGTGCGGATTTGCCAGTGAAATTTTATAAGTAAAGTTTGCATGTTTCTTTGTTAAATCTTCCAAATAATCTAAAAATATCAAATCTTCAAAATCATCCATACCAAGATAAAGTCTAACATTACTATTTTCTTTTCCTTCAGATAAAACTTCTTCTATCATATATTTCAACGGGGCAAATCCGCACCCCGTACCAAAAAACAATATATCATCAACACCTTCATTTGGTTTTAAAACAAAACTACCAAAAGGTCCCATAAATGTTACATCGTTCCCAACTTTTAGATTTTCAAAAAATTGAGATCCAGGACCTCCTGGAGATATATCTATTAGAAAATTAAATTTGTTCGGTGCTTGAAACCCAGCTACCGAATAACAATTTATTCTTTTATCAGAAACTTTAACGCTTAAATACTGCCCCGGTAAAATGTTAAAAGGCTCGGACATTTCCAGATCAAAGTAATACATATTATTAGTCATTTTATCTATATTAGTGACATAGGCGGTCTTGAAATCCATGTTGTTTTCCTTTTTCACACTCTCTTTTATTTTTATTTTTGTATCCACTGCCCAAACACTATCGTTAAGAATAATTGCTGGATTAATTTCCACCTCATCAATTCCTTCACAATCAATAAGTCTACTAAGTTTTAATACAAGATCGTAAACATCATCAAGAGATTTTCTATTTCCTAATAATTTAAACACTTTTGATTTGGAAACAATATTTTTAACTCTTTCCCTATCTAAAGGTAATAATGATAAATTACGATCTGATATTAGCTCGGCTAAAGAACCCCCCGCTCCAAACAGAAGAAAATGTCCGAAAGTCTCATCATTTTTAACCCCAACTATAATCTCGGTCCCCGCTGGAACTTGTTTTTGCACCTGAAAAACCAAATTATTTTTTATATCTTGATCCAATTTTTCTCTACTAATTTCCATCTCGTTCCACGCTAAAACAAGCTCATCTTCATTTAATATATTTGGAACAACACCTCCAAATTTCTTTTTATGTAGTAAAAGAGGAGAGGACATTTTAAGAACAACTGGGTATCCGTTTATCTCTGAAAAATTTTTGGCCTCCTCTAAAGAATAAGCATTTATTGTTGGTGGTGTGTGTATTCCAAGACTTGATATAACTCTATCAGCATCTAAATTGTCTAAAGCCTTCTGTTTTGATTCCTGCGCTTTTTCTACAATATTATTTATTTCTTCAGGCAAAATATCAAAATTTAAAACTTGATAAATATCTAATTCTTTTTCATCTTCTAGTTGCCTACGTCTAAAATCCCACATTGATTTTATTGCATATATGGCTCTTTCAGGGAAATCAAAAGAAGGAACGTTGTATTCGTTTAATATTTTTTCTCCTTTTTCAACCTCCTCACCACCTATAAAGGAACATAGAACAGGTTTATTATATTTTTTAGACACCTCTGATATACCTTTGGCTGTCTCCTTTACCTGGGTCATCATTTGAGGAGTTAGTAAAATAAGGACTGATTCACAATCATTTGATTGTAAAAGTATTTCTAAGGAAGATATAAATCTATCTGCCAAGGCATCTCCTAAAACATCAACAGGATTGGAGATATTTGAAGACGGAGGAAGTGTTTTTAACAAATTAGCTTTTGTTTCCTCACTTATAATAGCCATTTCAAGACCACTTTCTACAATACTGTCAGAACTTATAACTGCAGGGCCCCCAGCGTTTGATACTATGGCAACTCTAGGTCCTTCTGGGATTTTCGACCAAGAAAAGGCTTTTGATAAATCAAAAAACTCCTCCAAAGTGTCACATCTTATGACACCAGCTTCTTTTAAAACTTCGTCCAAAACATCATCAGCCCCAGCTATAGCTCCAGTATGAGATTTCATAGCACTAGCTGCGGCAGCAGTTTTACCCGGTTTTATTACAAAAACTGGATCATGCTTAGTTATTTTTTTTGAAACTTCTAAAAACCTGGAACCTTCTACAATAGACTCAAGATACAAACCTATTGGATGTATATCACCACCTTCACTTGTTTCTGATACTAAAGATGTAACGCTACCATGATTTTTTTCAAAAAAATATTCAAGAAAATCAGATTCATTTAGAACTGCTTTATTTCCAAGAGTTATAAAATCTGAGAAACCAACCCCAGTAGAATTAAACCAGTCAAATATGCTGGTAGCTATCGCCCCAGATTGGGTTATAAAAGAACATTTCCCATCACGGGAAACTACATTACCAAAAGTTGCGTTAATCTTATTTTCATTGCTAAAAAACCCTAAACAATTTGGGCCAAGTAGATTGATCTCATATTTATTAGATATTTCTTGTATTTGTCTCTCAAGTGTAGCCCCATTTTCTCCAGACTCTTTAAATCCTGCTGATATAACAACAACATTTTTGCTTCCCTTTTCTCCAACCTTCTCCAAAACTTCTGGAACAAATACTGCTGGTATTGAAATTATAACTAAATCAGGAATTTCCGGAACTTCAGATATATCTTTAAAACATTTATTTTTTAATATGGTCTTAGCTGTCGGATTTATTGGATATATCTTCCCATCAAAACCCGAGCTCATAATATTTTTTATAAGGATGTTTCCAACCTTCTTTGGAGATCTAGAGGCACCTACAATGGCTATTGATTTTGATGAAAAAAAGGCAGTTAAATTGTTGGGCATTACTTTTAGTTTATAAGTTTTTAACTGTTGCGTCCAGCACTAAGACCCAACTCTAGCATTAAAAGACAGAAGATACATGTAAACGAAAAATAATATTAAAAGAGCTATTCCCACCCATTTTGGTATATCTTTTCCTTTGTAAAATTTTATTATTACGAAGAAAAGCAATACACAGACTAACAAAAAGATTGCTTCAAAATTATTTATTCCTGGATTTCCCCCAACTATCTCAACAATACCTCCTATAAATAGTAAGTTATACAAACTACCACCCATAATGTGCCCTAACGTGAGCTTATCTTCATCATTCTTCTGACTCGTTACAGACGTGAAAACATCAGGAAGGGATGTGGCAATTCCTGTGATAGTAAGTCCTAAAACTGTAGTTGAATATCCAGATATACTTGCAAACCCCTCTATACCACTAACCACCAATAAACCGCCAACTGTAACCCCAACAAGAGAGAATAAAAGACCCAATATAAGATCGGGGGTGACTTTTTCTTTTTTGAAAATATCAATAAGTGTTTTATCCTCTTGAACCCTACCCATAACTCCCCAAGCATATTCAAGATAATTTGCTCCCACTAAACCCAATATCAAAACTATACCTTTAATGATTGGGGAAATATTTATTTTTTGCATCAATATAAAAAGTAAAGTTCCTAGAATGAGAATAACTGCGTTCTTTTGAGTTTTTGTTGTACCAACACGTATGCTTTCACCAAGCAATATTGCTGATGGAAATACTAAAATAAAGTTTATTATAGTTGATCCTATCAAAGTTCCGGAGGCTAAACCTAAGTTTCCAGAACTAGAAGATGTTATAGCGACAGAGAGCTCAGGTAAGGTAGTACCAAAGGAAACAACTATCATTCCAACAACAAGTGGGGATATTCTAAAAATACTAGACAATTTAACCGACAGTTTAACAAATAACTGTGTAGCTAAAAGTAGTATAGCTACTCCAAACAAAAATTTTGCTATAGAGGCAAGCATACAAAACAATTATATGTTATTGAAAGATATATCTCTAGAGTATTAGCTTATTCCAGTTTTCTTTTCTTTAATAAAGTTTCTCCAGCTTTCTATGCTGGCAACAAAACTAGAAAACGGAAAATCTATCAAGGCTGTAAAAAAGACACTTACAAAATTGTATTCTCTCCATTTGTCGGAAAACCACGTACCTATTTTTGCTAAAGGAATGGAGAAGAAATCAAGTAAGAACTCTAATATGTTTGGTTTTTCAACTATAGTTAGCTCCTTAGATTTTTGTCTTATTGCCATGGCTGAAGCTACTATCATTGCAACATTTATTGTGTTTATGTACAGAGATGTCCAAGGAACATTTGCAATTTTAAATATCCAATATATTCCGTAAAGAGAAACTAAACCACCAAGAATATAAACTATAAAGAATATTGCTCTTAGTATTCTCCTAACTTTCTTATGAAGTCTAATTTCGTAAACATCTAACTCCTTTACTTTATAAACAATTTTAGAAACCTCTTCTATTACAGCATCAAGATTATTATTTGATGGAGGTTTTATCATCCAAACTAAGATAAACATTAAGGCTGTTGGTATTGCCAAATCAGCAACTATTGCCCAAACACTAAAGTACCCACGAACCATTTTAGCTATTGGTATTTCAAATATCAGTAAACTGGCAAGCCCTGCAACTAATATGGATAATGTAGAAAATATAGCTATTTTAGATAACCTCTTTTTCAAGGTTTTAAGTCTTTCTTCATAAGACTGCCTAACTGCAGACAAAAAAATGTTTTTATCTTCAACCTTAGGGTTTATATCAGATATATCATGCTCTAATCTGTTCATGGCATCACCTACTAAAAGGTATGGTGCATCATATTTATCTGCAACACCGTAAAACTCTGCTCTTTTAGGGTGTTCAAAATAATTCCCTATCTCCTCATATATCTTGAGCATTTCTTGTGAAAAATCTTTACTATAACCAATAAAATCAGGGTATTTAAGTTTTAAAAGTCTATACTCTATCAAAGGTCTGTCTAAGTTGTACAAAGTCCTATGAACAGCTATATAAACTTGGATAAATTTATCTTCATCGGATATCTCATTTCCTGGAACTATACATATCCTATCCATAAGGCAATTTGTCATAAAATCCATCAGTGCGTATTCTCTTAAAGCTGGGTCTAGCACTTCTTCTGCCTCACAAGCAGCTGTTTCTATAATCCAAGTATGAAACCCCAATCGTTTCTTTGCCCTAGCTTTTCTTTCTTTCTTTGTACCTGACCCATCATCAATTTCCTCTAACGGTATGTTGTTAAGAATATGTAAATACTTTTCTAAAAGTTTTTGGATCTCAAATATTTTGCTTCTATCTATCTTCCCATTAGGGAAATAACCACTTCTTATCAACTCCATAACAAATGGTTCTGCTAATTCCTCTGGTTTTACTTCTGGAGCTATTTTGAAACCATAAACTTTTGAAACAAAGGTTCTCTTAAGTATTCTCTCAATAACAGCCCTTCTCATTAAATGCTCCTCTTTCCAATCAATAATTCTTCTAACACTCTCGTATAGTTTTGCTATGCCAGAAGCTATCTCATCTACAAATACTGGGTTTGAAGCTTTTTTATTCTCTTCAATAGAGGCTTCTTTGAATTTTTCTAAATACTTTATGAATGGTTCCGACATGTCTGTGTCCTTTTTACTGTTATCTACAACAAGGTACAGATCATCAAGATTTTCTTCTTCATCTACATTATCTACTTTACTATTTGAATCACTATCCTGAGATATAGCTTTTGCTTCGTTCTGTAAATCCTCTTCAGATTTCATGAAACCTGGCACCCATGTATCTTCTACAGGTTCAACAACTTCCCTAGATATAGCATCCTCTGATTCTTCTGGAATATTAATCTGATTTTTACCATCAGTAACACCACCCGATTGAGCTACACTATCAGATGTATCCGGTTGGTTTTTTTTATCTCTTTTTAAATATATAGTTCCTTCCATATTTACACGGAATTATACCTTTTTTCTAGGATATTTTCCAATCGGCATTGTATGATTAATAAAAACTATAAGTAATCCCTAAGTCTTTTACTTCTTGAGGGGTGTCTTAACTTTCTTAAAGCCTTAGCTTCTATCTGTCTTATACGCTCTCTTGTAACACCGAACTCTTTTCCAACTTCCTCAAGAGTCCTTGTCCTACCATCTTTTAGACCAAATCTAAGCTCTAGTACTCTCTTTTCCCTAGCATTAAGAGTGTGCAAAACATCGTTAATATGATCTTTCAGTAACTCCCTACTAGCAGATTCAAAAGGAGATAAAGTAGCCTCGTCTTCAATAAACTCTTTTAGTCTAGTATCCTCTTCTTTACCAACAGGTGTCTCCAAAGAAGCAGTGTTTTGTGAAATCTTCACTATTTCATGAGCTTTCTCAGGCTCTATGCCCATAACTTTAGCTATTTCTTCTGGTGTAGGTGCTCTTTCGTACTTTTGTTCAAGTTGTCGTTGGATTTTTTTATACTTATTAATACTTTCTACCATGTGCACGGGTATTCTTATAACTTTTGCTTGATCTGCTATAGCTCTTGTTATAGCCTGCCTTATCCACCATGTGGCGTATGTGGAAAATTTGAAACCTCTTCTCCAATCAAATTTATCAACAGCTTTGGTTAATCCTATGTTTCCTTCTTGAATCAAATCTAAAAATTGTAATCCTCTGCCCATATATTTTTTTGCTATAGAAACAACCAACCTTAAATTAGCTTTTGTTAAAATTTCTTTAGCTCTTTTCCCCTCTTCAATAGTAAATTTCTTGGAATTTTTCTCTATATCCTCAATTATCTTAGAACTCACGCCAATTTTTGCAGCAAGCTCTTTATCTGTAGCTTTTCTCCCTTTTTCTTTTTGCAACTGCTCTTTTACCTCTCTTAATCTTAGTGTTTCTGTTTTCTGCGCTAAATCAACTTCTTCATCCTTTGTTAAAAGAGAATAAGTACCTATTTCCTTTAGATACATCCTAACCGGATCTGATGTAGTTGTTTTATCCAACTTTATCTTAGAAAGATCTATCTCTTCTAACTTAGCTACCTTTTCAGCCTCTTTCTCAGAATCAATATCAAAGACATCTACACCCGAATCAAGTAATTTCTCGTAAAGGAAATCTAAAGTTTCAATATCTTCTTCAGCATTTGGAAAAAGGGCTAATAAATCATCTAATGTTAAATACCCCTGCTTTTTACCCTTTTTTATCAGTTTCTTAATACCAAGCTCTTGAGTATTTATCTTAAGTCTGCTCTCTTTTTGAGAAACCTTCTTCCCTTCTGTAGAGACATTTTTATCTTCAGTATCTTTAAGCTTTTTTTCTTTAACAGGCTTTTCTTTTTTTGCACTAACCTGTTTTTTCTCCTTAACAACTTTTTTTGTCTTTTCTGCCTTCACACTCTTTGATTTACTCTTCACACCAACTTCCTTCTTCTTTTTTTCAACTTTATTTTCTTCTTTCTTAACAGGCTTCTTTTTTAAAACTTCTTTTTTTGCTTTATTTTTTGGCATATTGTTTGAATAGAAAAATAAGAGACGACTTAATTTGAATTTAATACAGGAATTTTATACCCTACAAAAGGCTTTTTGACAACCTTTCGAATTTTTTAGTTAGTTTCTTAAGTTCCTCTTCCTCCTTTTTGGTCTCGGCTATTCTAATCTCGTTAGAAAGATTATGCAACTGCCTCTTAACTGATTCTTTTAATATTCTGTCAGCAGTATCACCAAGCTCTTTCTCCAAACCTTTTTCATTATCCCCAAACCCAGCGTCAAAATCCCTTAAATACAGTTCAGAAACTGTATCTTTCACCTCACCTTCAAACTTATTGCTTAGAGTTTTAATATTAATATCTGTTTTTCTATCTTTTAAATAATCCTTTAAAACACCAAATATTTCAGACATGCTGGGATTTAAAAAATCTTCTTTTTTAAGTTTTTCTACTGTTTCTTGAGCCTTATCTAATGGAACTTTGAATAACAAAGCGATGAGGTAACTTTCTGTACTTATTCTTTGTTCAAGAGGTTGTTTATCAAATACTTCGTTTAACATTTTACTTTTATCCTCCAATCCTGTGCCCGAACCTTTTCTTAAAAGTGAAAACACAGTCTCTTCTGATAGATCAAGCTCTGAAGATATTTTTTTTGTGTAATGCTCAAACAACACTTGGTTTGATATTTTTGAAAATAACGGAATTAACTCTTCCATAATTGCTTTTTTTCCTAAGGCCGTTTCTTTGTTATTTCTTTTTAAAGCAGTGGATAAGAAGAATTCATACACCGGGATAGGGTCTTTAAGAATCTTTTTTGCTTTTCCCTTATCGGATTTTATCAGCTCGTCTATATCTTTATAAGGATCGGGTATCACCGCAACTTTAATATTGAAACTCTTTTTCTCTGCCATCTCTATAGCTCTGTAAGATGCTTCTATTCCGGCAAAATCAGAATCAAAACAAAATGTAATGTTATTTGTATATCTTGAAAGAATATCTAACTGGTTATCAGTTAAGGATGTTCCGGATATGCAAATCACGTTTTTAAACCCAGCTTGAAAGGAACTTATAACATCCACCTGCCCCTCAACAAAAACAGCTCCTTCTTTTTTTACTTCTACCTTACTTAAATTTAAACCAAATATAAAAGACGATTTATAAAAAACAGGGGTCTCAGAAGTGTTGAGATATTTAGGGTCTTTATTCAAAACAGTGCGTCCTGTAAAACCAACCACTTTATTATCTAAACTAATGAGAGGGAAAATAACACGCCCTCTAAATTTATCTATTACACCATCTCCAGAATTTCTCTTTACGGCAACTCCTGATAAAACCAGCTCTTCTTCCGTGTATCCCTTAGACTTTAAAAACTTACTTAAAATATCCCATGAATTAGGAGCATAACCTATTCTAAAATCCTTTATAGAAGTCATGTTTATACCACGAT
>ERZ795030.3049-NODE-3049-length-18550-cov-3.902622_pt1 | contig 18550 bp, 13 predicted proteins | sample MGYA00375122_ERZ795030 | MGnify/ENA primary metagenome ERZ795030 (study PRJEB30165, sample SAMN05720146) | activated sludge metagenome | isolation source: anaerobic digester from wastewater treatment plant | place: Japan | collected 2015-04-20 ... | reverse complement strand
CGTCTCCGGCTCCGGACCCGCCTACTTCTTCTACCTCATCGAGGCGATGATCGCCGCCGGGGTGGCCGAGGGGCTCGAGCCCGACCAGGCCGCGCGACTCGCCGCGCAGACCTGCGCCGGGGCCGCACGCCTGCTGGCCGAAACCGGCGAACGCCCCGAGGTTCTCCGCGCCCGCGTCACCAGCCCCGGCGGAACCACCCAGCGCGCCGTCGAGACGCTCGACGCAGCCGGCGTCAGGGACGCACTCGTCCGCGCCGTCCGCGCCGCCGCCGCACGAAGCCGAGAACTCGGTCAGGGATAGGTTCGTAGTGTGCCCGTCAGGGCATGGGGAAACGCCTCACGGCGTCACTACGAACGATGGGGCATGCCGCCCCGCGTTCATTTCCGCAGGAATTCCTCGAACGCGCCGCCGAGGAGGTTTCGGGCGTCGCGGCGGATCTCGTCGGGCGTGGGCCGCCACCCGGCCGCGAACAGCGCCGCGTACTTGTCGGCCAGCACCTCCCCCACGGTCGCCCGCGTGTGCGACCACTTGTACAAAAGCTGGTCCAGCACACGCGCGTCGCTGTGGTTGGCGGTGAACGTCGCGCCCAGCAGCTCCAGGCGCATCCGCGTCAGCTCGTCGATGATGCTCGGGTTGTTGCAGAACCACCAGCAGCCGAACAGGTGCAGGTTGCGGCACTTGCGGGCCGTCACGCACAGCTCGTGCTGGTTGACCCGCGAGAGCATCGTCACGAGGAACTTCACGTCCGTGAATTCCATGCACAGGTTGAGCACGGCGGAGACGTCGGCCACGCCCACCGTGTCGCCGCCGTCGCCCAGGGCGGGGTTGACGCCCTTGCGCACGCCGATCATCATGGCCACCGGCAGGTTCCGCTCTCGCGCCACGGGCACGACGACGTGTCGCACCACGTCGGCGTACAGCGCGTCGGACGGGTAATGGAAGTCCGGCGGCAGCGACGCGGCCAGGTACACCGGCTCGATGCGTTTCGCCCAGTCGGTCAGGAACCGCCGCGCCTCGGCGAATCCCGCGGCAGCGAAGGTCATCTTCTCCACGTTCGGGTCGGTGTTGTACCCGGCCGCCTGCATGATCTCGGCCGCCTTCGGCCAGTTCAGGATCAGCGTGTCGATCCGCAGCGCCGCCTTGAGCTTTCCGGGCACGGTCCGCTCGGCCTGCCAGTGCGGAACCTCGGCGGGCTGGAACGGATCGTTCGTCATCACCGCGTAGTCCAGGTTCGCCAGCGAGAAGACCTGCTCGAGGTAGCCCTCGGCCGTCTGCTCGGAGAACCACTTGCGGATGCCCGGCAGGTCGCGCTTGCCGACGTCCAGGCCCAGACGGTTGAACGTGGTCACGACGCCTCGCGCCGCCTCCGACAGCGCGCCGTGCTTGAGGAACACGTGCCGCCAGATCAGGTCGGCCTGGTCGCGTTTCGGCAGCTTCCAGAACTTCTCGTACGTCAGGTCGCGCGGGGCGATGGTGAACAGCTCGGCCACCAGGTAGTGGTAGGTCAGCAGTTCGTCGGCGCCCCAGAGCAGCAGCGACCCGTGCGACGGGGGGAACAGGTGCGTGTGGATGTCGGTGATGGGCGTTTCGGCGACAGCCTGCCGCACCGCGCCCTTCAGCGATTGCACGTCGTTCAAACCGGTCATGCCTCGATTCTCCATGGTGGCCGCAGGAACACGGCTTGCAAGCAAACCGTGCCACCCCAATGTCTGTTTTCTTGTGCCCTTGAACCGTCGGGAGCGGAGAGAATATCACCCCCGCCCGCGGCGGGAAAGGCAAAAAGAGTGAAGAGTGCTTAGTGGTGAGTGGAGAGTGATTTTCGATTTTGGATTCTCCCACCGCCAACCTACCCGGCCCGGGCAATCCAAAATCCAAATTCCAAAATCAAAAATGAAGAACACCCTCACCCTGCCCTCTCCCTTGAAGGGCGAGGGGTTCCGCGCGGAGTTCTCCCGGGTCCCTCGTCCCGGTTCCCGTAATGTTTTTGGAAAGCGTGCAGAAAAAAACGGCTTCGTCCGATGGAAGAATTGCCGGCTTGCGGTGAATGCGGCCGGGAAGTCCGCGCCTCCGGAAACAAGGAACGGTCCCATGCGAACCCTCGTTCTGATATCGTCGCTTGTCGTGATGCTTCTGGCGGGAGTCTGCCTGGCGCATGAGCCGGACGCGCCGCGCGCGGCGGCTGCAACAGGCCCGTGGGACTGGCTGCAAAGCAGTTCGCTGACGAACGACTGGTTCGGCCTGGGCGAAAAGGCTGAACAGCAGGGCGTGACCGTCGAGCTGACCCTCACGCAGGTCTACCAGCGGAACCTGCATGGCGGGCTGAGCACGCACCGCCGCAGCGGGCGCTACACGGGCGCGTACGACCTGGAGATGACGCTGGACCTGGAGAAGATCCTGAAGCTGCCCGGCGCAAGCCTGTACGCCCACGGCGAGGGCGGCTGGTCCGACGGCCTGGGCGACACGTCGGTGGGCGGGCTGTTCGACGTCAACGACTCCGCCGCCGGCTATCGCAGCCTGGACCTGACCGAGTTGTACTATGAGCAGAAACTGCTGGACGGGCGGGTGCAGTTCCGCGTGGGCAAGCTGGACGTCTCGGGCGGGTTCGAATGCCGCGGCTGCCCGGCGAGCTTCGACGGAAACGCCTACGCCAACGACGAGACCACGCAGTTCCTCAACGGCGCGCTGGTGAACAACCCGACGATTCCCTTCCCGTCCAAGGGTCTGGGCGCGGTCGTGCACGTCGAGCCGGTGGACGGGTGGTACGTTTCGGGCGGGCTGGCCGACGCGCAGGCCGACAAGCGCGAGACGGGCTTCCGCACTGCCTTCCACGGGCGCGACGAATACTTCGCCATCTTCGAGACGGGCGTGACGCCCGTTCTGCCGTCGGCGCGCGGGCCGCTCCAGGGCACCTACCGCGCCGGCCTGTGGTACGACCCGCGCGAGAAGGACCGCCTCGACGGCAACGGCTCCGAGCGCGACGACGCGGGATTCTACCTCAGCTTCGACCAGCAGGTCTGGCGCGAGCGCGCCGTCGAAGGCGACTCGCAGGGGCTGGGCGTCTTCGCGCGGTACGGCTGGGCCGACGACGACGTCAACGAGATCAAGTGCTTCTGGTCGACCGGCGCCAGCTACCAGGGCCTGCTGCCCGGGCGCGACGACGACGTGCTGGGCTTCGGTGTGGCGCAAGGGGGTCTGTCCGAACGGGCCGGGCATTCCGCCTCGCACGAAACGGCCATGGAACTGTTCTACAATGTCCAGGTTACACCGTGGTTTCAGATCGGACCGTCGGTGCAGTACGTGTTCAATCCCGGCGGCGACCGGACGGCAGGCGATGCCGTGGTGACGGGTTTGCGGGCATTGATCCGATTCTGACAATTTGCGGGAAATGCAAAATGTTCGAATTTATTGCTTTATAAAAATGATATAATTGCCTTGAAAGGAAGAAGTTATACAACAATTTTCCGCCTATTTCTCCGGTTTTTACGCACTTGGGGGTACGTAGGTCTTTTTTGGGGGCTTACAGGGTTTACCCGACTCCATTTCGCTTGCGGCAGTTTCGGCGTGTGTTTTAGAATTGTGAACAGGGTTGACAGAAATACTAATGAAGCCTTTCTGACCCGATCGCTCGCCTGACGGCCTGGGGGCCAACGGAAAATGATGACTAGTGGGCGGTTGGAGTGTCACATCTGCCAACCGGGGAGTGCAATCGTGGCCGATCAGGGCATTAGGGTGTTTCTTGCGGACGATCACGCGATGGTGCGGGAAGGTCTTTGCGCGGTGATTTCCCGCGAGCCCTCGATGCGGATCGTGGGGCAATGCGGCGACGGTTTGCAGGTTCTCCAACAGGTGCAGGCGCTGAGTCCCGACGTGGTGGTGCTGGATATCACCATGCCCGGGCTGAACGGACTGGACGTCTGCCGGCAACTGACCCGCAAGGGGCACGAGACGGCCGTGCTGATCCTGACGATGCACGACGACGAACAGTTCGTCACGCGGGCGATCGAGTACGGCGCGTCGGGATACCTGCTGAAGGAAGCAGCCGCCGAGCAACTCGCCGAGGCCATCCGGACGGTCTCGCGCGGTGAGCTGTATCTCGGACCGGGCATCCGACGGACCGCCCTCCAGCGCATCGGGCAGCCCGGCGGCGACCCGTACGACCGCCTGACCCTCCGCGAGCGCCAGGTGCTCCAGCAGATCGCCGAGGGAAAGACCAACCGCCAGATCGCCCAGGAGCTGTCGCTGGCGGTCAAGACCGTCGATACCCACCGCAGCCGGCTCATGCGCAAGCTCAACATCCATGACCAGACCTCGCTGGTCAAGTTCGCCCTGCGCCGGGGCATCGTGCCGCTCCAGTGAGGGCGGTCATTTTCGAGTTGGGATTTTGGATTTTCGATCTGGGGTTTGCGAGTGATCAAGGACCGAACCCACCCAGGCCGGGCAGTCCAAAATCCAAAATTTGAAATCTCAAATTTCAAATTCTCCCCACTCTCCACTCTCCACTAAGCACTCCCCACGATGCACTCTTCCTTGATTCACAGCGCGCGGGGCGGCTAAGATGGTTCGCATGGAGCCCAATGCGAAGATTCGACAAGCCGACCTGCCCTCGCTGGAGATTCTGCGGTATCCCGACCCGCGGCTGAAGGAAGTCTGCACGCCGGTGGACGCCGTGGACGAGTCCGTCCGCGCGCTGGTCGAGCGGATGTTCGAGCTGATGTTCGCCTCGCGCGGGGTGGGCCTGGCGGCGCCGCAGGTGGGCGTGTCGGTGCGGCTGTTCGTCGCCTCGCCGACGTTCGAACCGTCCGACCGGCGCGTCTACATCAACCCGCGCCTGACGGCGCTGGAAGGCGCGCAAGAGGGCGACGAGGGCTGCCTGAGCTTCCCGAACATCTACTGCAAGGTCAAGCGGGCCAACGTCGCCACGATCGTCGCGCTCGGCCTGGACGGCGCGGAGTTCCAAGAGACCGGCGAGGGCCTGACGGCGCGGATCTTCCAGCACGAGATGGACCACCTCGACGGCAGGCTGCTGGTGGACCGCATGGGCACGGTGGCCAAACTGGCCAACCGCCGCCTGCTCCATTCGCTCCGGGACCAGTTCGCCGCGCGGTGAACGCGCGGGCAGGGGAGTTTCCATGAGGCGCATCGCGATTCTGCTGGGCGCGGCGATGGTCTGCCTGGCCGTGCCGCCCGGCGCGCCGGCGACCGAACCGGCCTCGCAACCCGCCACCCAGCCGGCGGCGCCGTATCCCCGCATCGCCATGTTCTGGTCCCTCGCCGACAGCCTCGACCCGCCGCTCGAAAAGCCCGACAACTACGCACGACACGCCGTCATCGTCGAGGACCTCTACGACCTGGGCTTCCGCTGGACCTGGCACCGCTTTCACGCGATGGTCGAGACCCTCAAGCCCGAGAGCCTCCCCAACGGCCGGCAGAGCCTCGCCGAAATCCGCCGGCGCAACCCCGCCGCGATCATCCTGCTGGAGGTGTTCTTCTTCGAGGAGCACGCCAAGGGATATCCCGAGGACCATCCCTGGTGGCTGCGCGACAGGCAGGGCAAGCGGGTGCGGTTCTGGCCGGGCACGTGGCGGTGCGACCTGACCCGCGCGGACTACATCGGACACGTCGCCCGGCGGATCGAGGCGGTCCACCAGGCCGCGGGCGGGCAGGCGGGCATCTTCCTGGACAACCTCCGATTCGACGCATCCTCCAAGGCCTCCTGGACCGCGCTGCTCCAGGAGGTCCGCAAGCGCTGCGGCGACGAGATGCCCATCCTCGTCAACGCCGGATGGGACAGCGACGACCTGGAGTGGGTCGCGCCGCTGGTCAACGGAATCCAGTACGAGGACGCCGTGAACCGCAGCGGCAAGAAGGACCCCGAGGCCTTCTACGCGCGGATCGCCAAGTTCGACCGCCTCTGCCGCAAACCGCGATGCGGCGTCAACGAAGTCTACGGCCGGCGCGACGATGCGACCGCGCGGACCCGCGAGCTGTTGCGCACGCTGGTCTACACCGACCTGGCCTACCTTTACGCCGACTCGACGCAGGGGCACAAGCACGCGTGGTACGACCTGTGGAGCGTCCGCCTGGGTTCGCCCGCGGGCGAACCGCCCGCGCCGAAACCCGCTACGCTCGCCCGACGCGAGTTCGAGCACGGCACGGTGCTCTGGCTGCCGGGTGACGCCAAATCGCCCGCCGTCGTCGCGCTCGACGGGCCCCGCGTCGATGCCGTCTCCGGGAAAACCCTCCGCGAAGTCACCCTCGCTCCCGGCAGCGGCGCTATCCTGCTTGCGGCGCCGACTACCGTACCAGCCGCGGGAAAGAACCCGTGACAGTCTGGCAGATCGCCCTCTGCGTCGCAGCCGCCGTCGCCCTGGCGCTGACCCTGGCGAAACTCGCCTACGCTGTCGCCGGAATGGGCTTGCGCTTCTGGCGCTGGCGCGACCGACCCGGCGAGGCCGACCGCGGGCTGCTGGTCTTCGTCCACGGGGTCAAGTTCTTCGGCAAGCTGTGGGATTACGCCCCGTCAGCCGTCGGATTCCGCCGCGCGGGCTTCGACGGGCGGATCGTCCTGTGGGACTGGCACTCGCGCCCCGACGGGCTGGCGATGCTCCCGCCGATCGTGGCCCGCCGGCGGATCGAGGCCGCCGCGGCGCGCCTGGCGGAGTTCCTCGCCGACCGGCGGCGCGAGCGCCCGGGGAGCCCGCTGTACGTGGTGGGTTGCTCGGCCGGGGGATATGTCGCCGTGCGGGCGCTGGAACTGCTTCCGCCGGGCGTGACGGCCGACGGCGCGGCCCTGCTGTCGCCGGCCGTGGACCCGTGGCGCGACCTGTCCGCCGCCGCCTCGCACGTCGCGCGGCCCATCGTCGTGACGTCCAGTCCGCTGGATGTTGTGCTGCTGGGCGCGGGCACGCTGCTGTTCGGCACGGGCGACCGCCGGCACACGCCGTCGATGGGCATGCTGGGCGCGCGGAACCGCGCGTCGAATCCCGCGCCGGCGCAGGTCCGCTGGCGCCCCGCCCTGATGCGCCTGGGGTGGATGGGCGGTCACTCGTCGGCCGTCATGCCCGATTTCCTCGCCCGCCGCGTCGCGCCCCTGCTGGGAATCCGCCCCGCGCAACAAGCCCCCTGCGTCAGCAGGTGATCGTCTCTGTGAGTGGTTTGTCCCCGACAAGACGATTTGCAGGGATGAACACGGATAAACGCAGAGAAGAATGGTTGTCCAATCCAGGAATCCGCGTTCATCTGCGTTCATCCCTGCGGAGTCTTTTGCTTCAAGGCGAGGCAACGGGTCCATCGGTAGGGGATTCGTCGGCCCCAAATCCCGCTTGGCAGGGCGCGGAAATCGGGGTACAATCCGCGACCTTTGAAACCGCCGGGCCGCGGCGAACCCTATCGCACGGCCAACGCAGGCGTTCCGAGGCCGCCATGACCAAAAGCTGCCAAGAAATCCGCAGGGAGTTCATCGAGTTCTTCGAGCAGCGCGGACACACGTTCGTGCCGTCCAGCCCGCTGCTGCCCGGCGACGACCCGACGCTGCTGTTCGCCAACGCCGGGATGAACCAGTTCAAACCGATTTTCCTGGGCCAGGAGAAGCGCCCCTACGTTCGCGCCGCCAACAGCCAGAAGTGCATTCGCGCCGGCGGAAAGCACAACGACCTGGAAGACGTCGGGCGCGACACCTACCACCACACCTTCTTCGAGATGCTGGGCAACTGGAGCTTCGGCGACTATTTCAAGAAGGAAGCCATCTCCTGGGCCTGGGAGCTGCTGACGAAGGTCTGGCGCCTGCCCGCCGACCGCCTGCACGTGACGGTCTTCGAGGGCGATTCGTCGGAAGGCCTCGCGCCCGACGACGAGGCAGCCGAGCTCTGGGCCAGCGAAACCGACATCGATCCCGCCCACATCCACCGCGGGAACAAGAAGGACAACTTCTGGGAGATGGGCGAGACCGGCCCCTGCGGGCCGTGCAGCGAGATCCACATCGACCTGACCGACGACCGCTCCGGCGGAAAGCTCGTCAACGCCGGCGACCCGCGCGTCATGGAGATCTGGAACCTCGTGTTCATGCAGTTCAACCGCGGCCCGGACGGCAAGCTCTCCCCGCTGCCCGCCACCCACGTGGACACCGGCATGGGCCTGGAGCGCATCGGAATGGTGCTCCAGGGCAAGAAGAGCAACTACGCCACCGACCTGTTCGTGCCTATCATAGAGAAGATCGAGACGCTCACGTCGCATCGCTACGGCGCCGGAAAGACCGACGCGCGGTTCGACGCCTGCGACGGGAAAAACCTCCGCGACGTGGCGTTCCGCGCCATCGCCGACCACGCCCGCACGCTCTCGTTCGCCATTGCCGACGGCATCGTGCCCTCCAACGAGGGGCGCGGATACGTCCTGCGGCGCATCCTCCGCCGGGCGGCCCGTTACGGCCGGCAGGAGCTGGGCATCGAGGGCCCGTTCCTCTGCAAGCTCGCGCCCGCCGTCGTCGCGATCATGGGCGACGTCTTCAGCGAGCTGCGCCAGCGGGAGAAGGAAATCGTCCGCATCCTCCGCGAGGAGGAAGAGAGCTTCGCCCGCACGCTGGACCGGGGCATCGACCTGTTCGAGAAGCAGGCAAGCCAGCTCGCCAAGGCGGGCCAAAAGACCCTGCCCGGCGAGGTGGCGTTTGACCTGTACGCGACGTACGGTTTCCCGATCGACCTGACGCAGCTGATGGCGGCGGAGCGCGGGATCACCGTGGACGTCGAGGGCTTCGACCACGCGATGGCCCGCCACCGGGAGCTGAGCGGCGCGGGCGAGGCGTTCAAGGCCGCCACTGCCGTCGCGGGACTGCCCCAGACCGATGACTCGCAGAAGTATTCCACCCGCCGACTGGACGCCAAGGTCCTCGGCTGGGTCGTGGACGGAAAGTTCGTCACCGACGGGCAGCTCAACGCGGGCGAGGAAGCCGCCATCGTCTTGGACCGCACCTGCTTCTACGCCGAGCAGGGCGGGCAGGTGGGCGACGCGGGGCACCTGGAATGGTCCGGCCCCCGAGGCGCGGGCAAGTTCGCCGTGCGCGACACCGCGCCGGCGGGCGGGTGCGTGCTGCACGTCGGCGTCGTTGAGAGCGGCGTGCTCCACCACGCCCAAGCCGTCTCGGCCGAAGTGGACGCCAGCCGCTTGGACACCCGCCGGAACCACACCGCCACGCACCTGCTGAACTGGGCCCTGCGGACCGTCCTGGGCGACCACGTGCACCAGGCGGGCAGCGTCGTCGCGCCCGACCGCCTGCGGTTCGACTTCTCCCACCCGCAGGCCGTCATGCCCGAGCAACTCGCCGAGGTCGAGCGCCTCGTCAACGAGAAAGTCCTCGCCGACGAGCCGGTGCGGACGGCCGAGATGCCCCTGGCCGAGGCGAAGAAGATCCCCGGCGTGCGCGCGGTCTTCGGCGAGAAATACGGCGAGCGCGTCCGCGTGCTGACCGTCGGCGAGGGCGGCAAGGCTTCCGTCGAGTTCTGCGGCGGAACGCACCTGGACCGCACCAGCCAGGTCGGACTGTTCAAGATCGTCTCCGAGGAATCGGTCGCGCGGGGCGTGCGGCGGATCACCGCCGTCACGGGGCGCGGCGCCGTCGAGCACGTGCGGAAGCTCGAGGAGTCGCTCCGGGCCGCGGCGCTGGCGCTCAAGGCGCCGCCCGAGCAGGTTCCCGAGCGGATCGCCGCCATGCAGAAGGAACTCAAGGACCTCCGCAAGCGTCCCGCCGGCTCGCCGGCAGCGGCGGCCGAAACCGGCCAAACGCTGGACACGCCTGCGGGCAAGGTCGTGCTGGTCCGCCTTCCGGGCAGCGCCGACGCGGGCGCGATGCGCCAACTCTGCGACGTCCAGCGGCAGAAGGGCGCCGTGGCCGTCTTCGTCGCCGGAGACGAGGAGGGCAAGGTCACCCTGGTGGCCATGGTCAGCGACGAGCTGGTCCGCGCGGGCAAGCTCAAGGCGGGCGACTGGGTGAAGCACGCCGCAGCGGTCGTCGGCGGCAGCGGGGGCGGAAAGCCCACCCTCGCGCAGGCGGGGGGCAAGCACCCCGAGAAGCTCCCCGAGGCGATGCAGTCCGCCGCCGACTTCGCCCGCAAGGCCCTTGCGTAGCGTCCTGTGAAACGCCTCACAGCCGCGAGGCGAATTGTTTTTTCTTGACAAAACAGGCTTGGGTTTCTAGTTTCCGGCACGCGTTTTTCGCCGGATTACCGGCCGGGAGGGACGATCCGGTCGGTCGAAGGACGAAATCGTCCCGTAACATAAGGTGTGAAATATGCTTCCAGCACAAAAGCTGAGCCGGTCGCGGACACGGCTTCGCCGCAGCCATCACGCGCTGCGCGCGACCAACTATGCCGACTGTCCCCGCTGCAACTCGCCGAAGCTGCCTCACGCAGCCTGCGACAACTGCGGGTACGTTCGTCCGGGATTGAGCCTGAAGATCGACGAAAAGGAAAGCTAAACCGATGCGGATCGGCCTGGATGCCATGGGTGGTGACCGGGCGCCGGTTGCGGAAGTCCGAGGCGCCGTGGCGGCTCGCGAGCACTTGGGCGAAGGCGACAAGATCGTCCTGGTCGGTCGGCGCGACGCGATCGCCGAACAGCTTCGCGGCGCCGAAGGCTGGCAGGACTATATCGAGATTCGCCACGCCGAGCAGGTGATTCGGATGGACGATCCTCCGGTCGAGGCGCTGCGCGCCAAGCCGGACAGTTCGCTGGCGGTCGTCACGCAACTGCACAAGGCCGGCGAGGTGGACGCCTGCATCTCCGCGGGCAACACCGGCGCGTTCGTGGCGGCGGCGCAGATGAACCTGCGGCGCCTGTCCTGCGTGCACCGTCCGGGCATCGCGGTCCTCACGCCCACCTTCCATGGGCCCGTGTCCATCTGCGACGTCGGCGCGAACGTCAGTTGCCGCCCCTCGCACCTGTACCAGTACGGGCTGATGGCCTCGGTGTACGTCCAGTCGATCCACGGGGTGAAGAATCCCCGCGTCGGGCTGCTGTCGGTCGGCGAGGAAGACGCCAAGGGCAACGAGCTGGTCAAGAAGGCCCGCCAGTTGCTGCGGAAGGATCCGAACGTCAACTTCATCGGCAACGTCGAGGGGCGCGACCTGTTCAACGGCTCCTGCGACGTGATGATCTGCGACGGGTTCGTCGGGAACGTGGTGCTCAAGCTCATCGAGGGAATGGCCCAGAGCGTCATCAAGGGCTTGCTGCACGAGGTCGCCACCAAGATGCCGGCGGCTGCGAAAATGGTCGAAATGGGCGCGCGGTCGCTGGCCGAGCGGTGGGATTTCAACGAGTACGGCGGGGCGCCCCTGCTGGGCGTCAACGGAATCTGCATCATTTGCCACGGCGCCAGCAGCGACGTGGGCATCAAGAACGCCGTCCGCTCCGCCAAGCAGTTCGCCGCGACCCACGTAAACGAACAAATCACAAACCTGTTGTCTCAGGGTTCCGAGGTTGCTGATGGCTAAGGGCGCACGCGCGGCGATTACCGGGCTGGGTTCGGCCCTGCCGGACAAGGTGATGACGAACTTCGACTTCGAGAAGATCGTCGACACTTCCGACGAGTGGATCGTCCAGCGGACGGGAATCCGCCAGCGGCGCGTCGCGGGCGACGGCGAATCGACGGCCACCCTCGGAGCGCAGGCCGCCCGCGCGGCGCTCGAAGATGCGGGGATCGCGCCGACCGACCTGGACCTGATCCTCTGCTGCACCATCACCCCCGAGATGATCTTCCCCGCCACCGCGTGCTTCATCCAGCAGGCGCTGGGCGCCACGGACGTGCCCGCGTTCGACATCTCCGCCGCGTGCAGCGGATGGCTGTACGGCCTGACCATCGCCAGCCAGTTCATCGAGAACGGAATGTACCGGCGCATCCTGGTCGTCGGGGCCGAGGCGCTCACCCGCTTCGCCGACTTCACCGACCGGACCAGCTGCATCCTCTTCGGCGACGGGGCGGGGGCCGCCGTCCTGGAAGCCAGCGACGACGACCGCCGCGGAATCCTTTACAACGTCCTCCACGCCGACGGCGCCGGGTGGGACTTCATCCACGTGCCCGCCGGAGGGGCCAAGACCCCCGCCTCCCACCAGACCGTCGATGACCACCAGCACTACATCCACATGCGAGGCCGCGACGTCTACAAGTTCGCGGTCGAAAAAATGCAGTGGCTGCTGGCCGACTGCATGGAAAAGTGCGGGCTGACCGTCGACGACGTCGACCTCGTCGTCCCCCACCAGGTCAACATCCGCATCATCAGTTCCGCCACCGAGAAGCTCAAGTTCCCGATCGACAAGGTCTACGTCAACATCGACCGGTTCGGGAACACCTCGGCCGCGTCGATCCCCATCGCCCTGACCGAGGCGCGGCAGGCCGGCCGGATCGGCAAAGGCTCGCTGGTCGTCCTCGTGGCGTTCGGCGCGGGGCTGACTTGGGCGGGAACCGTCGTACGGCTGTAAGATCGCGGCAATTGGCAGATGCCCAATGCCAATTGCCCATTGGAAAACGACGAAAACCACCATGACGGCCGAGGAAATGCAGCAGCGGACAAACGTTTGAGGCGGAATCCGACACCATGAAAACAGCATTCCTATTTCCGGGACAGGGCGCCCAGGGCGTCGGGATGGGCAAGGACCTGTATGAGGCCTTCGCCGCGGCCAGGGTCATTTTCGACCAGGCCGAGGACATCGCCCGCCTTCCGCTCAAGAAGCTCTGCTTCGAGGGGCCGGAGGACGAGCTGAGTCGCACCGACGTCGCCCAGCCGGCAATTTTCACCGTTTCGGCCGCCGCGCTGGCGTGCCTGGGCAACCTGCTTGCCCCGGAAAAGGTCGCGGCGATGCGCCCGGACTTCATGGCGGGCCTGAGCCTGGGCGAATACACCGCGCTGTACGCGGCCGACAGGATCGACTTCGCCGACGCCCTGCGCCTCGTGACGCTTCGCGGGGCGGCGATGCAGAAGGCGGCCGTCGCCGTGCCCTCGGGCATGGTCGCCGTGATGGGCCTCGACGAGTCGAAGGCGAACGAACTGTGCCAGGCGGCCGCCCAGGGCGAACCGCTGGTGGCCGCCAACTTTAACGCGCCGGGGCAGGTGGTGGTCAGCGGGTCGGCCGGGGCCTGCAAGCGGGCCGAGGCCATGGCCAAGGACTTCGGCGCCAGCGGCGCGGTGGCGTTGAAGGTGGCCGGGGCGTTCCACAGCCCGCTGATGTCGCCGGCCGCCGAGGAACTGCGGGCCGCACTGGACGCCGTGACGTTCCGCGCCCCGCGCGGACCGGCGCCCCGCGCGGACCGGACGGCGCCGGCCGATCCGTCCGACGGGCAGGAGTTCGCGTCGTCCGGCGTGCAGGTGATCGCCAACGTCGACGCCCAGGCGTACGCGTGCCCCGGCTGCATCAAGGGCAAGCTGCTGGCCCAGCTGACCGGCGCGGTCCGCTGGCAGCAGAGCATGGAGGGCCTCCTGGCCTCGGGCGTCGAGAAGTTCTACGAGATCGGACCGGGCAGGGTGCTGGCGGGGCTGATGCGGCGGATCGACCGCAAGGCGGCGGTCGTGAGCGTCAACAGCCGCGAAACCCTCGAAAAACTGGCGGAAAGTTGAAATTTCAGATTTTCACGGCGCGAAACCGCGCCTCCAAGGAGCGATCATGGCAGAGAATGAGAAAGTGGCAATCGTGACCGGCGGGGCCCGCGGAATCGGGCGGGAGATCGTCCGCGAGCTGCTGTCGATGGGCATGACGGTGGTGGCGGTGGATATGAAGGAAGACCTGCTGGCCGAGTTGCCGGCGGCGCTGGGCAACCCGGGCGAGAAGCTCGCGACGGCCGTCTGCGACGTCACCGACAGCGAGAAGTTCACCCAGGTCATCGAGGACGCCGCCGAGAAGTACGGGCGACTCGACGTGCTGGTCAACAACGCGGGCATCACCCGCGACAACATCGTGGTGATGATGGACGACAAGGACTGGGACCTGGTGCTGAAGGTGAACCTGACCAGTGCGTTCATCGGCACGCGGGCGGCGGCGCGGATCATGATGCGGAAGCGCAGCGGGTCGATCGTCAACATGTCCAGCTACAGCGGGATCGAGGGCAACCGCGGGCAGGCGAACTACGCCGCCAGCAAGGCGGGCATGATCGGCATGAGCAAGTCCGCCGCCAAGGAGCTCGCCAAGCGGAACGTCCGGATCAACTGCGTGGCGCCGGGCTTCATCCAGACGGAGATGACCGACGTGCTGCCCCAACAGGCCAAGGACATGGCGCTGGAGCAGATTCCGATGCAGCGGTTCGGAAAGCCCCAGGACATCGCCAAGGCGGTGGGGTTCCTGGCGTCGGACGCGTCGGGTTACATTACCGGCCAGGTGCTCAGCGTCGACGGCGGGATGCACACGTAGGGTTTGTTAGAGTTCCTAAAAGCGAAAATGCCTTGCAGGATGATGTTGCAAGGTCCATGACGCCACGATATAGTACCGCCCGCCCGTGACGGCACGGGCGGCGAACAGGAAAGTCGAACGCGGAAGAGTAACCCTCAGGGAGGTCACGAACGTGGCTGAAGAGATTGAAGAGAAAGTCATCGAGATCGTTGCCGAGCAGATGGGCGTGGACAAGAGCGAGATCACGCGGGAAACGTCGTTCGTCAACGACCTGAACGCCGACTCGCTGGACACGGTCGAGCTGGTGATGGAGTTCGAGGACGAGTTCGAACTCAGCATCCCGGACGAAGAGGCCGAGAAGATCCAGACCGTCGGGCAGGCGATCGACTACATCAAGGAGCACGGCAACAAGGCGTAAGTCTCCAGGCGCGCCCTGGATTCCGCGTTGTTAAGGAACCGCTTGGATGACCAGACGCCGGGTTGTCATCACAGGAGTCGGGACGGTCAACCCGCTCGCCACCGACGTGGGCGGGTTCTGGGACGCCCTGCTTTCGGGCAGGAGCGGAATACGTTCCATCACGAAGTTTGACACCGCGGAGTTCGCCTCCCGCATCGGCGGGGAGGTGGTCGGATGGGGCGACCGCGCCCCGGCGGGCGTGGACGATCGCGAGTGGCGGCGGATGGACCGGTTCTGCCAGTTCGCCGTCGCCTCCGCCCTGGAGGCGGTCGCCGACAGCGGGATCGACTTCGAGACCGAGGACCGCCAGCGCTGCGGCGTGATCGTCGGAAGCGGAATCGGCGGGCTCCAGGAGCTCGAAGAGCAGCACAACCGCATGCTCGATAAGGGCCCCAAGCGCGTCAGCCCGTTCACCGTTCCCAAGCTGATGGCCAACGCCGCGTCGGGCAACATCTCGATCCTCTGGGGCCTGATGGGCCCCAACCACGCGGTGGTCACCGCGTGCGCGTCGGCCGCCAACGCCGTCGGCGACGCCCTGCGCGTCATCCAGCGCGAAGAAGCAGACGTGGTCATCACCGGCGGGTCGGAAGCCGCCCTCACGCCCATCGGTCTGGCGAGCTTCTGCGCCTTGAAGGGACTGAGCACCCGCAACGACGACCCCGAGCACGCCAGCCGGCCGTTCGACAAAGGGCGCGACGGATTCCTGCTGTCCGAGGGCGCCGGAATCGTCGTCGTCGAGGAACTCGAGCGCGCCCGCAAGCGCGGCGCGAAGATTTACTGCGAGCTGATCGGCTTCGGCGCCAGCGGCGACGGATACCACATCACCGCCCCGGACCCCGAGGCCCACGGCGCCGTCCTGGCGATGCGCCGGGCGCTGGCCGACGCGAAAATCGCCCCCGAGGACGTCGGATACATCAACACCCACGGCACCAGCACCGAACTGGGCGACCTGGCCGAAACCCGCGCGATCAAGCGCGTCTTCGGCGACTGGGCCCGCAACGGGCTGGCCGTCTCGTCCACCAAGAGCAGCACCGGACACCTGCTGGGCGCTTCGGGCGGGGTGGAACTGATCGCCTCGGCCTTCGCCATCGCCCAAGGCGTCATTCCGGCCACCCTCAACCTCGAGGAACCCGACGACGAGTGCGACCTCGACTACGTCCCCAAGACCCCGCGCGAGGCGAAGGTGGACATCGTGTTGTCCAACAGCTTCGGCTTCGGCGGGCACAACGCCTGCCTGCTGGTCAAGCGGTTCGAAGGCTGACGGTTGCCCGGGGGAGCGGCGGGCGGGGGAATTGGGGAACTTTTGCCCTTCCCGGACGTTACAATAACAGGCATCTGACGGGGAAGGAGCGCGCGCATGGCCGGCGAAAAGAGCAACAGCGAGCTGTTCCTGGAATACGCCCTGCGGATGACCAAGCATCGTCTGCGCCTGGTGGGCCTGGCCAGCGCGGCGCTTCTGGTGCTGGCGGTGGCGACGGGGATGCTCCTGGCAATCGTCGTGGCGGACCATTTCGTGCCGGGCGGGCTTTCGGGCCCGGCGCGGGCGGCGCTCCGCTGGCTGTTCCTGCTTTCGATCGGGGCCCTGACGGCCTGGACGATCCTCTACCCCCTGGCGCGCCGCATCAACGACCTGTACGTCGCGCGGATGATCGAGCGGGCGCATCCGGATTTCCGCAACGACCTGACGGCATCGCTCCAGCTCGCCGGCGACGCGCGCGTCAGCGGGGCGCTGTTGGCGGCGATCCGCCGGCACGCCGCGCAGGAAGTCGCCGCGACGGACGTGGAGGGCGCGGTAGCGACGCGGGGGATCCGCTGGAGCGCCGTGGTCTGCGGGATCGCGGCGGCCGCGTTCGCGCTATACTGCGCAGTGTCGCCCAAGGCGGTGCTTCCGTCGCTCCAGCGGGCGTTCGGCGACGACGCGGTTTCGCCTCCCACGCGCACGGAGATCCTCTCGCTGGAAAGCGCCTCGGGCGCGGTGGCGGTCTCGGGCCAGCCGGTGGACTTCGTCGCCCGCATCCGCCGCCCCGAGGGGCCCGCCACGCTGAAAATCTCCCGCGACGGCGGAAAGACCTTCCTCCAGCAGGATTCGCTGACGATGCAGGCGGGCGACAGCGACGGCGGTTCGCGGACGTTCGCCGCCCGCTGGTCGGCGGCCGAGGCACACGCCGCCGAAGCCGCCTGCCTCGTTCAGTGCAACGACGCGACCAGCAGGCTCTTCCGCCTGAAGGTCCTGCCCGCCCCGGCCCTGCGCGAGATCACGGTGCGCTATCACTGGCCGGCCTACACCGGACAGGAAGTCTCCGTCAGCACGGACCGGCGCATCGAGGCGCTGCCCGGCATGCGCGTCGAGCTGGAGGCGCTGGCCAACCAGAACGCCGTCCGCGCGTCGCTGGAGTTCCGCAACTCACCGTCACAGGCGATGAAGGTCGCCGGGACGGTCCTGTCGGCGCCCGTGCCCGTCGCCGGGGCGGACCAGTACCGCATCGTCTGGGACGGCGAGCACGAGAGCGTCCACGGCGCGTCGATCTGGTACGACGTCCGCCCGCTGACCGACGAGCCGCCGCGCGTCACGCTCACCGAACCCGCGCGGGACCTGTCGCTGGCGGTCAATGACACGCTGCGGCTGGCCGGCGAGGCGAGCGACCCGCGCTACGGGGTGGCCGAGCTCGCGCTGGTCCTGCGGCCGGTCGGGGGCGGCGCCGAGCGGCGGATCCCGCTGGCGGCCTTCGCCACGCCGGGCGCCAAGGCGCCGCCCGTCGACGGCGCCCTGCCCGTCGAGTCCCTCGGTCGCGCGGGGCAGATCCTCACCTGCTGGGTCGAGGCGAGGGACTTCTGCCCCCTGCCCGACGGGAGCGTCGGACAGGTCGGGCGCAGCGCGAGCTTCGAACTGAAGATCGCGGAGCCCGATCCGCAGATCGCGGCCGCGAAGGAAGCCGCCAGGGAGGCCGCCCGCGGCGAGGAACTCGCCCGCGGCGAATCGCCCGCCAGCGCCCCGGGCCGGCAGGTCGCCGACGCCTCCGCCGCCCGGCAGGCGGCGAAAGAGCTGCTCGACATGATCCAGCGCGACGCGGCCAAGTTGGACGTGCTCACCGGCGACAAGAAACCCGTCGAGGGGCAGCAACCCGCCGAGGAACCGAAGCCCGCGGACGGCGGGGCGCAAAATCCGCCGGCCGACGGTCAGCAACCTGCGGAGGGACAGAAACCAGGTGAGGGGCAGCAACCTGCCGACGGCCAGCAACCTGGCGCGGGCCAACAGCCTGGCGCGGGCCAGCAACCTGGCGCAGGCCAGCAACCTGGCGCGGGCCAGCAGCCTGGCGCGGGCCAGCAACCTGGCGCAGGCCAGCAGCTTGGCGCGGGCCAGCAGCCTGGCGCGGGCCAACAGCCTGGCGCAGGCCAGCAACCTGGCGCGGGCGAGCAACCCGGCGCGGGTCAACAGCCTGGCGCAGGCCAGCAGCCTGGCGCAGGGCAGCAACCCGGCGCGGGTCAACAGCCTGGCGCAGGGCAGCAGCCCGGCGCGGGTCAGCAGCCCGGCGCGGGTCAACAGCCTGGCGCGGGTCAGCAGCCTGGCGCGGGCCAGCAGCCTGGGGCAGGCGAGCAGCCTGGCGCGGGCCAGCAACCTGGCGCAGGCCAGCAACCCGGCGCGGGTCAACAGCCTGGCGCGGGCGAGCAGCCTGGCGCGGGTCAACAGCCTGGCGCAGGGCAGCAGCCCGGCGCGGGTCAGCAGCCCG
>ERZ795030.2991-NODE-2991-length-18868-cov-9.586403_pt1 | contig 18868 bp, 15 predicted proteins | sample MGYA00375122_ERZ795030 | MGnify/ENA primary metagenome ERZ795030 (study PRJEB30165, sample SAMN05720146) | activated sludge metagenome | isolation source: anaerobic digester from wastewater treatment plant | place: Japan | collected 2015-04-20 ... | reverse complement strand
TCCTGCAGGGCCTCGCGGAAGCCTCTCAGTTCATGGTCGATGCGTTCGAGGACGATATCGAGCGTTTCGGGCCTAAACAGGCGGAGGGTAAACCTGTTGCGCACAGCCGGCACGACTAGCACGCTGATCTTCTCCGGCTTGACAACCAGGTACAGTGAGAACAGGAAGATCGCCACATACAGGGTCACGCCGACAGCCAGCGCCACGTTCATGCCCATCGGCAGGCGCCACTCGGCGCTCGAGAACAAGAGTGCCGCGGCTGCCGCGAGCCCCAGACTGACTCGGGCAAATGCGTTCATGATTGCCTTTACGGCGATCACCGCAGTTGACTGCCCCGCGGTCAGCCCTTTATTAGTCAGTAGATATGCCTGCAGCGGTTCGCCGCCTGTGTCGAACGGCGTGACATTTGACACGAAGGCGCCCAGCACCGAAATGCGCATTCCTTCCATGATGCCCAGATCCCCGCCGAGCGATCGAGCGAGCGCCCTCATCCTCAGCGAATCGAGCAGCCATGTCAGCACAACGAGGCATAGCGCTATGCAGAGCATCACAGGGTCGATGCGTGCCAGATCATGCCACGCGCGGCGACCTCCGCTTATCTTCACTAGCGTGAACAGCCCAAGCAGGCTGAAGCCTATTGCCGCAAACGCTCCGCGTTGCAGTTGTGCCGGGCGCCTTGTGCCGTTGCCTTGAGTCAATGGGCAGGCACCTCCCAACTCAAGCTGTCAAAATACAGCTCATTATAACACACGTTTTGGGCGGCATTGCAGTTGCCGGTCATGTCCCAGCGCTATCAGACATTTCCTGGATGAACGGTGCTTTTGTCACGATAATCCTACTTGCGTTCATAAACAGCTTCACCCATTACTAACGTCGTCTTTACCTGAAGTGTTTCAGCGTCGAGTAGGACGATGTCGGCGTCCATCTCCGATTCTATTCGACCTTTCCGATCAGCCAAACCGATGAGACGGGCCGGAGTGGATGAGGCCATGGCAATGGCTGCGTGCAGCGGGGCGCCTGCGAACTCGACCATGTTGCGTACTGCGGTGTCCATCGTCAGCGTGCTGCCGGCCAGGACGCCTGTATCGAGTCGCGCTGCGCCGCCCGTCACGATCACGTGTTGCCCGCCCAACTCATAGTGGCCGTCAGGCAGGCCTGCGGCGCGCATGGCGTCAGTCATGAGCACCGTGCCCTCTGGGCCTTTGGCCTGAGCTAAGAGCTTGACTGCGACGGGGTGTACGTGAATTCCATCTGCAATGATCTCGCATGTTAGCTCTCCGTGCACAAGAGCCGCTCCGACAACTCCGGGCTCTCTGTGATGTAGCCCGAGCATGCCGTTGTAGGTATGAGTCACGTGGCGCAGCCCGGCCTCAACTGCGTTCTTGATATCATCGTATGATGCTCCTGAGTGACCAACCGATGTCAGAACTCCCTGAGACGCCAGCTTCTTCACAATCTCCATTGCCCCTGGCATCTCAGGCGCGATGGTCATGACTCGGACATTCCCGCCGCCCGCCTCGAGTATCCGATGGAGGATTGCCATGTCGGGGCCGGTTATGCCCTCCTCAGGCTGGGCGCCCTTGAAGCCGGGGTTCAGAAATGGCCCTTCGACATTGATGCCCAAAACCTGGGCTCCCTTGCGAGCCCGCTCAGCCTGCGCCGCGGCGCGCGTTGCGGCCAGCATGCGCTCGATCGGCGACGACATCACTGTAGGAAGAAAGCCCGTTACTCCGTGGGATGAGACGAACTCGGCTATGCGCGCCAGCGCCGAGGAGTCTGCATCCATGGTATCGTATCCTGCCGAGCCGTGTATGTGTATGTCAATGAACCCCGGCGCCACGATAGTGCCGCGCGCATCGATTATCCTTCCAGGGTTTCGCCGAAGTATGTCGCGGGTGGGTCCGACTTCAGCAATCCTGGACCCGCGCACCAGCACTCCTGTGTCAGTTGACATGCCGAACGACGATACGACTGTTCCTCCGGCTATAAGAAGTGTGGAATCCAAGTGACTCCCTCCCGGCTATCAGGCGCTGCGCGTCTGCCGGCGCCCGCAGCGTGTTGCCGAGGTTTCGCCGCGACCGGCGCATCCCCACGGCAGCCGAAAGTAGAATTCCCCGTGTATTTCGGTAAACCCTTCTTGTGAAATCAGGCGTCGGGGAACGGTGCATATCAGACGCATGGCTACAGCAGACTGTACGGAGGGCGCAGCCTGATGGTGGTGGTGTGAGTGAAATACAGCCGTCCTGCGCGGATGCGACACGTCAGAAAGGTCCGCGAATCGAATCGACGAGCAGAACCCTCTCTGCCAGGTGACGTTCAGCGCCTAGCCGAGTATCTCAAGAGCCTGTTCGGCGCAAGCACCGACGTGGTGGTGCGGACGTACGTTGCCCCGAATGCCGAGCGGCCTGTAGCCGCCACATTCCATGTGGATGGCATGGTAGATGCGGATCTGCTTGCGCGGTGTGTGACCGGCCCCCTGGCTCTAGCGGTGCAGGCCTACTCTGGTACCGATTGTGGCGAGCCCTTCGTCATGCCCGCATCGGCCATTCCCTCTCCCGACGTCCGTCGCATGTCGGATATGGATGAGGCGGCGGGCATGGCCGTTCGGGGGCACACAATCGTGATCTGTGAAGGCGACAGTGCTGTGCTCATCTGCAACACGGCAGCAGTCATAGGCCGCGCGATTGTAGAGCCGACAACCGAGTCGACGGTCCGGGGATCTAAGGAAGGCTTCGTCGAGAACTTGCGCACCAACACTGCATTGATGCGCCGATCCATATCTGACCCCCGCCTCCGCGTCGAGGAGATGAGCATAGGACGCACGGCTCATACAAAGGTTGCGGTCATATATGTGGATGGCATTGCCAACCCCACGGTGCTCACAGAGGTCCGCGAACGGTTGGCCATGATAGACGTGGATGCTCTGCATGAGTCGGGACACCTCGAGGAGTTGATTGAGGACGCTCCATACTCCATCTTCCCGACAATGATGAGGACAGAACGTCCGGACCGCGCGGCAGGCGCTTTGCTTGAGGGCAGGGTGATGTTGATTGTAGATGGGACACCGTTTGTCCTGATTGTGCCGGTAACATTCACCATGTTCTTGACGACATCGGAGGATTACTTCGAACGCTTTCCCCTCGGCACTGTGGCGAGGCTGTTGAGAATCGCGGCTTTTGCATTAGCGATGCTGTTGCCCGCGCTGTACGTAGCCGTGACTACGTTTCATCAAGAGACTCTTCCTACTCCGTTGATGCTTAGTATCGCCGCGCAGCGGGAGGGGATACCCTTTCCTGCAGTGTTTGAAGCCCTGATAATGGAACTCACGTTCGAAGTAGTGCGAGAAGCGGGCATCCGTCTCCCAAGGCTCGTAGGCCCAGCTGTCAGTATCGTAGGGGTACTCGTGTTGGGTGACGCCGCCATTAGGTCAGGGCTCGTATCGCCCATTATGGTAATCATTGTAGCGGGCACAGGGGTCGCATCTTTCGCCACTCCCTCATTCAGCATGGCCATAGGGGCAAGGTTGCTGAGATTCGTGTTCCTTTTCTTGGCGGCGATCCTCGGCTTGTACGGGATAGCCATTGGGGTTTTCGCGCTTCTGGCGCACTTAACGGCGATGGAGTCTTTCGGAGTGCCATTCATGGAGCCTCTAGCCCCAGTAGTGCCCAGTGATCTGAAAGACAGTGTGGTACGCGCCCCATGGTGGGCGATCAGGCGCAGGCCGGAATCGATTCGCCCCATAGCTTCACGAAGGGCGAAAGGAGAGGAAAGACGTTGAGAGGCGCCGGAGGGGCTGTGTCGGCAAGAAGCATCGGAGCGCTCGCATTCCTGGCCAGGCTGTTGCCTATCGTCATATCTCTTCCGACGATGACTCCCAAGGTCCCTCACCAAAGCGTATGGTTGGCGGGGGCGATCGGCGTTGCGCTTGCAGTGCCCATGATAGGGGCGATGGCGGCGATTGGCGCGCGCGACCCGCAGAAGAGCCTATTGGCCCAATCACGGGATGTGCTGGGCGCTTGGCCATGTGCTGCGATTGGAGTTGTCCTCTGCGCATACTGGGTCATCACTGCTGCCACATTCCTTAAGGCCATGTCCCAAGCCTTTCTGGCGACTGCGTTGCACTCCACCCCATCGCTTGCTATAGTGGCGCCTCTGGCTGTGTTGAGCGCGACCATCGCCCGCAGGGGCATTGGCCTGATATGCGCGCTTGCGGATCTCATTGCCCCAGTGGTGATGGCGGTAGTGGCGCTCATCATCGGTCTTCCGCATCAATCAGCCAAGCTTATTAACCTCAGGCCGCTACTTCCTCAAGGCGTCTCGGCGCTCACCACGCCGGCGCTCGCGACAACTTCCTTCTTTGCGCTGGCCAGCATAGCATGGATGATCATCCCGCGCTGTGCCGAAGCTAGTCAAGGGGGTGTCCGCAGGTGGCTCCTGATTGCAGTCGCAGGCGCCGGAGTCTTGGCTGTCGGACTTATGGCAGTGGTGGCCGCCGTTTTCGGGCCGCTTTCATCTACCATCGGCTTTCCACTTTACTCCGTCACGAGATCCATCAGCATAGGCAGAGTCCTAGAGCGGCTTGAGATACTGCCTATGGGGCTTTGGGTATTCGCTGTAGGGACTGCGGTGGCAGGCCTGTACTGGGCCGCTGCGCAGGCGCTCGGAGAAGTTGTCCAGGTCGAGAGGAGCGGCGTATTCGTCTACCCTCTGGCGGCCGTCAGCATCGCCTTGGGAGAGACCATGTTCCCAAGGGTGATGGTACTCAGCAGGTTCATGTCGCTTGAGGGATGGGGCGCCTTCTCACTGGCTCTGGTCATTGCCATCATGGCTGTCATAACGATCGCGCGGTGGGCGCGGCGCCCGCGTGCAGCCAGAGCCCTGGTATCGATAGCGGCCATAGCCATCTTGTCGATACTGGCCTCGGGCTGCTGGGACCGACGTGAGATAGAGACATTGGGATTCGTTGTGGCGTGCGCTTTGGACACAGCTGATGCCGGCGCTCAGCCTGAGGACGCCGGCTTCATCCAGGTCACAGTCCAGATAGTGAAACCGTGGGCAATGGGAATGGGAGAGAGGGCGGGTAGCCTTGAACGAGCATTCTACACCGTTACAGCTGTTGGAAGCACAGTATTCGAGGCCGTCAGAAGCATCAATGAGCAGAGCACCAGAACGCCGTATTGGCCGCATAGCAGATGGATCATAATTGGGGAAGACTTGGCGCACGCCGGAATCGAAAGCGTGTTGGACTTCTTTGTGCGCAACAGAGAACCGAGGGAACTCCCGGTTCTTGGCGTACTCGATGGAGGGCGTGGGTGGGATCTGATGTGGGCCGAGTTCGAGCTCGAGCGCCTTCCCTCAACTGGAGGAGAGGGAGTGATCAGCGGGGTTTCGCGAAACCTGGGAACCACCGTTCGGACCACGCTGGGTGACTTCCTGGTCAGCCTGGCTGATCCCGGTGTTGAACCGGTGCTGCCCCGAGTAGTAATTGTAGCGCACTCTGATGAGCCGGCTGCTACAGGCGACTTACTGAGAGAGAAAATCAGAACTACGGCCGAGCTGAGTGGGGCGGGGGTCTTCCGAGGCGATCGCTTAGCGGGCTGGCTCACCGGAGTCGAGACCAGGGGCCTCAACTGGGCGCGAGGCGATGTGATAAGCGCAGTAATTGCAGTGCCGGCGCCCGGGGCTGAGGATCCTGGTGACTTCCGGAACCGGGTATCACTAGAGATAATGAGGGCGAGCTCGCAGGTGAGCGTGAGAGCGCTGAACACGACGGATGAGGTCGAAGCGAGGGTGAAAGTAGATGTGACCGCTCACCTTGCCGAGACCAGATCATTTGTCGACATCACCCAGGATATGCATGCCCTGATCCAGATGGAGGAGGCGCTGGCCGATCAGATTCGAGGCGAGATACTCGGCGCAGTGCAGAAAGCACAGTCGCTTCGTGCCGACATATTCGGCTTCGGCAGAATGCTCATGGCCTCTGATTACCGGGCATGGAAGCGGATTTGCCCAAAGTGGGATACTGTGTTCACCAGTCTCCCCGTCAAGGTAGAAGTGAAAGCCAGGATCGACAGAAGCGCACTCGAGACAAACAGGTATGAGGCAGATACGACGAGATGAGTATACCTTCCGTGCTCTTGGTGTTGGCAGTTTTTGCAGCCATCTGGTTCATTGAATGCAAGCCGCTGACAAGCGGTGGATCACGCCGTGATCTAGCCGCTTTCGTGTCGGCAATGGCTCTGGCTTTCGCGATCTGTTTCGCTGCGGCCATGGGCTGGCCCGTCCCTAACCCGACAGTTCCAATATCAGTGATCGGAAGAGCGCTGGTTCGGCTGTTCTCACTGTAAAGCTGTAGATTCATGCCGTTGCTGGTTAGCGTATGAGCCGAAGCAATGCGCTGAACACCCACGACAGGACGGAAAGGCCTGCGCTGATTATGAGCATCGAGGTGAAGGGAGCGATCACATGTTCCGTCATGATGTCGCCCGGAAGACGCCCAAACCAGGAAAACGCGCCGGGGAAGCGCACGAGTATGAGCCCGATCAGGAACATAATGCCGCCGATCTGAAACAGGGCTGAACCGATTCGTTGTGCCATGGTCTTCGCCTCCAATAGCGGCGCGGCCCAGGCCCGGGCCGCGCTGAGTCCGCCGATTGATCTAGAATGAAGTAATATAATGGCTAATTGAGCATGTAGAGAATGCCTATTGTTCCCGGGCCGCAGTGACTGCCTATCACTGAGCCGGCAGGCGTCTCGAGTATCTCCTGCATCTCGGGCATGATTTCGCGCACGCGTCCGGCCATGTACACTGCGTCTTCGTGCACTCCGGTGTGTGTAAGGAAGACCCGGTTGTCACTCACCAGACCTTGCATGACATCCTCCTCGAAACGGTCCATCATCCAGTCGAGCGATTTCCTGTTTGAACCTCTGACTTTTCCCGCAACTATCATGCCTCCGTCTACCACAGATATGACGGGCCTGATCCTCAGCACCGACGACAGCAGCGCCTGAACCCCGGTGCATCTTCCTCCCATGTGCATGTAGTCAAGCCGATCCATCTTGAAGGATGTCCGTACCTTAGGACGGGCGGCCTCAAGCGCTGCAAGTATCTCGTCCATCTGCCTGCCCTGCGACACCAAGTCGCATGCGTACAGAACCAGGTGGGCGATTCCCGTAGAGAGGTTCGCCGAATCGAATACGCGCGCCTGTCCTTCAGGGAAGGCGCCTGCTGCCAGCATGGCGTTTTGTGCGGAAGCCGAGAACTGACTGGAGATCCCTATGTAGAGTGCCTGACTGCCATCTGCGACGGCTTCTTCGAACACAGAGCGGAACACTTCCGGGCTGGGGCTTGAGGTCTTGGGCAGCTGCCTGTTCTGTTCCACGAGCCCAAAGAGGCGCCTTGTGTCGATATCTACACCGTCCTTGTACGCGTCTTGGCCAAACACCACCGCGAGGGGCACAACCGTAACCTGATAGCGGGCAATGAGTTCCCGGCTGAGGTCCGCAGTGGAGTCGGTTATGATTGATATGCCTGACATACTGTCATCCCCCCAGTTGTCGATATAGTGTAGCTGTACTCGACTGTACCAATTTTACCATGCCTGCATAAACGAGGCCAACAGTGGCGCGCATGGTGATATACTGGACACATGCGCACATGGAGTGATCGGGGGTGTAGTAGCCAGTCATGTTCATAATGGATGCCCATTGCGACACGCTTCTGGACATTGCCGCGGGCCGTCGCCGTCTGGCGGAGCAGGGCAAGGGAGGGCACATCGATCTGCCTAGGATGATCGATGGCAGGGTGTCTTCTCAGATATTCGCGATCTATGTTGAGCCGGAGTACCTCCCGGGCGCCGGGGCTAGGCAGGCTCTGCGACTTGTCGACGTATTCTGCCGCGAGATTGAGGAGAACAGCGATTCGATCATGCTCGCCACGCAGGCGGGCGATGCGGGCCGTGCGCGCGACGAGGGCAAGATCGCCGCTTTTCTCAGCATCGAGGGGGGCGAGGCCCTGGACGGGTCGATCGAGCTCCTGAGGATCTTCTACAGGCTGGGCGTGAGGCTCATGACGCTCACATGGAGCCGTAGAAATGAGCTTGGGGACGGGGCGTACGAGGAGGGAACGCGCGGAGGGCTCACGCGGTTCGGAGTAGACGTAGTGCGCGAGATGGATAGGCTGGGCATGGTAGTGGATGTTTCGCATCTATCGGAGGCGACCTTCTGGCACGTCATGGAGGTATCGACAAAGCCGCTCATAGCGTCGCACTCCAATGCCAGGGCTCTGTGCGGGCACTCACGTAACCTCAGCGACGAGCAGGCCAAGGCCATAGCCGACAGAGGCGGCGTGATCGGCGTCACGTTTGTCGGGCCGTTCCTGGGCGAGGGCAGGCAGTCGGTTCAGGGCGTGGTGGACCACATCGATCACTTTGCCGGCGTCATTGGAGCGGATCACGTTGCCGTCGGATCAGACTTCGACGGCGTGTCCGATAGCGCCCTGCCCGAAGGGTTGCCCGATGTATCGCACATGGCGGCCCTCATAGACGAGCTAGCCCGAAGGGGCTACTCGGATGCGGCTGTGCAAGGGATCATGGGCGAGAATCTTCTGCGGGTGGTTGAAAGTGTGATCGGACTCGCCTGACGCTCTCTGCGAAGTAGACAGGGTCGATTTCGAACCCAATGAACGGGACCCCCAGCAAGGCGCAGGCCACTCCCGTGTTTCCGATGCCGGAAAACGGGTCCATTACCAGGCCGCATCTACCCAGCCCGTGGAGCTTGATGCATGACTCTGGCAGCCTTGGCGGGAAGGTTGCGGGATGAGGGCGGTCGTCCTTGGCCCGCCTGATGGTCTTGTAGGGGATGAACCATGTGTTGCCCCGGCAACGCAGGTCTGAACAGCTGCTGCGGGTGGCGGCCCACCGGGCGATGTTGGTCTTGTCTTGATAGGGCACCCCTATGGCTGTCCTGTCCAGCGGCACGTTTCCGGTCAGGGTAAAGTGAAAGATGTACTCGTGGCAGTCATTGAGGAATCTGTCGCTGTTAATGGGCTTGTAGTGGCCGACCGCTATGTCGCCCTCGAGGCCCGGATAGTCGCCCACGTCCGCTTTGGAGATAGCGATTGATTTGATCCAGTGTATGGTGTTCTGGAGCTCGAAAACACCCCTCAGCGCGCTGGCTACTTCAAAAGGAACCCACGGATCTGTGGGCTTAGACCCGATATTGAGGAAGAACGACCCGGCAGGCGCGAGTACGCGGGCCACACAAGAAGCCCACCGGACCGTCCAAGCCAAGTATTCATCACGGGATATCCGGTCATCGTAGCTCAGGTATTCGGTGCCCAGGTTGTACGGAGGGGACGTAACTACTACGTCGACAGACCCCGGCGCCACTAGGTTGGCCATGCCTTCCATGCAATCGCAGTTGTGCAGGGTCAGCGCGCCTGAGCCCGGGGCGAGTTCGATTACGCTTGGGTTGCTGTGTTCAGTCACGAAAACGGCACCTCTCTTGCTTTGGAAGGAGACTCCGGGTATGCACAACATCGATGTTCCTGCCGAAGGCCCCGATTCCGACTGGCGTCACCGGACCGCGTTGCTCATCGGCAGGCAAGGCCTTGACCGCCTCGCGCATGCCCGGGTGATCGTGGTCGGCCTGGGAGGCGTCGGATCGTACTGTGCCGAGGCGCTGGCGCGGGCAGGCGTAGGCTCACTCATACTGGTCGACGGTGACTTGGTCTCAGTCACCAACATAAACAGACAACTGCTGGCGCTCGTGGACACAGTCGGTTTGCCCAAGGCCGAGGTGATGGCCGGCCGAATCAGGCGTATCAACCCCGACTGCGACGTTGTACCAATGGTGATGTGGGTCGATCGCGGCAATGTGGATGGGCTGATCGCGTCGGGGCCCAACTCCGCACAATACGTGGCGGACGCCATCGACACGATACCCGCCAAGCTCGATCTGATAGAAGCATGCCTGAGATCGGGAGTTGGCGCGGTGTCGTCAATGGGAGCAGGCAACAGGCTCGACCCCACCAGGTTCAGGGTGGCCGACATCTCGCAGACTCACACCTGCCCCATGGCGCGCGCGGTAAGGCAGGGACTACGCAGACGTGGAATACCGAGCGGGTTGACCGTGGTATTCTCAGACGAACCCCCAGTGGTCCAGCGGCCCGGCCCGGTGGGCAGCATATCCATGGTTCCAGGCGCGGCAGGCCTTGCGATGGCCAGTGTGATCATCCGCCAACTCGCCTTCGCGTTGCCAGAAGGCTAGGCCGCAGCCGGTGCGGCCTATATGCCGCTCAACTGCCATTCTGCCTGCTGAACCATGCCCGTGGACGGGTCAACCAATTTCTCGTCCATCCAGTAGAGCAACATCCCGTCGGTGGACCTGTATATCCAGACACGCTTGTACTTGGCACCCCACTCGAATATGGCGACAACGGGGACTCCTTCGGGGGTCGCCCCCACGAAGCCCACCTCGCTACTGCTGCCTACCACGGGATCGTACCGGTCGAGCCTCTCGCCGCTGCGCAGCCGGGCAAGGTTGGCGCGTGGAACCCAGAAACCGCCGGCCAGAAGCCCGGTGCCCGAATACACCGTAATGGCCTGATCCTCCTCATTGCCGCTGAATACGCGCTTCACCCTAGCAGCTGACCAGTTGCGCCCGACCGAAGTCATCTCCACCTCAAGCATAGCCGGGATCGGCATGTTGCGTCCGCCGGCCGGAGTCCATGTCTGAATACTCCCCTGGTACGTCAGCTTGACGCCTTGTTTGACCCACGACGGCGTTACTCCGCCTTCCCAAGGGAGCGTCATGTTGCGCATCGACATGAACTCGGCGACTGATAAGTGAGCGAGGCGACGATCTGCCAGCACTAACCATTGGGCCTGATACAGAAGTAGGCCTGTGGACGTATCGAAGACCCAGGTGAGGCGGCGCGCGGGGTTCGCCTGTGCAGTATCGAGCCGCATGGCAGAGTAAACCTTCTCGCCGACTTCGAAGCGGATAGGTTCGGCCGACAGGCCGGGGGAGGACTGCTTCGCCACGTCACGCAGCGCAGCCGGGTTGATCCAGAACTCCCCTATGCCGGCAAACCCGCTGGACGAGCTGTCATCCCATGGGATCAACAGATCGCCAATGAACAAGGTGGAGTGCGTTGCCGAGAACCGCGGCGCCAGTGCAATGACGTCGGTCCGCACTATCGAAGGAGCAGATGTGCCCGCTTGGTCCACCCGGACCACTGGGGGCTTGGAGGCATCGCCTGCGGCGGCAAATGGATTTTCTACAGTAGCCGAGGAGGTGCGATAATACACCCTCAGCCCTTCGCGAACCCACGACGGCGTCTGAAGGCTCTTGGCTTCCGGTATGAGATCGATTGCTGAACCAGCCTCAGTCACTCGATCTAGCAAGCTGGGACCGCGAGAGCCGACGGGTGCATACAAATCGGCCGTGCCTGGCGTGATCGCCATGCCTGGAGCGATATTCGCAAGACATACGAGTAGCGCTATGCAGCAAGCCAATGCAAGTCGAGATCGAAGCACAGTGGTATCCCCCCAGCAACAGGCAGCTTATGATGCGTGTTCAAGTGACTATTCCTCAGAGGTTCAGTGTTTTCCTGCTGTTTCAGAAGTATGCACGACACGGCGTTCATGGAGCATAGTGAGGGTTGTGGGAACATCAGGCGCCGCGAGGCGTCTAAGCAGGTGCAGATGAGAACGGAGTAAAGCATGGAACAGGACGGATCTGCGGTTGACATTGGGGTGTAATGTGCCTAGGGGGTTTATTGATGAAGGTACGAAGATTCACAGCAATACTACTGCTACTGGTGATCAGCGCCTTAGCGCTTGGGTGTGGCTGCACGCCCGACTCCAATAGGGGTGCTATTGACGGCTACATATTCAAGCATCTAGGCGCCCAGTCTGCTTCCACCGAAGACGAACCAGGATTTGGCGTTATGGCCGAGGCTCCAAAGGGCTCGCTGGCCCCTCTCGCCGGCGCATACGCGGTGGCGGCCGGGCCCGGCGGGAGCGCGATCGCGCGGTCGGATTCTAACGGGTACTTCAGAATTGGCAGGCTCGCGCCCGGCTACTACAACGTTACTATCACACACGAGAAGTACCTCGATGTATACGAGAAGTCCTGCTATGTCGAAGCTGGAGGCACCTCGCACTTGGGCGGAACGCCGATGCTTGGGTCGATTCATATACTGGCAATAGGTATCAACGCCTATCAGAGCCCCGGTATTCCCGATCTATCCTATGCTGTTGCCGATGCGGGGCTGATCGCTACGCGCCTGGGCGTGGAGAACAAGCTGGCAAAGCAGTACACGCTACTGACTTCAGGGCTGGATACAGAGAAGAGCTCAATAAGAGACGCAATTCGGAACATCGGCTACAATATCACAGATGGCGATACGTTCATCATGTTTTACTCGGGGCATGGAACGCACGATGGCACAAATACGACTGAGTACATCGTTCCGAGCGACGCGAACCCGGCCAACCTCGGCACCATGATATCCGATGAGGAGCTGAACAACTGGATCAACCAGTACATGCCGTCATACGCCAAGAAGATATTCATCTTTGACTCATGCAATTCAGGTGGCATGTTCAAGAGCCTGGCCGCCTTGCCGAAGGGGTTCACGTGGTCCACAGGCTTCGACGTCATGGCCAAGAACATCGCCGGACCGTGCAAGATCGTTATGACGGCGTGCGACAAGGGTGAAGTGTCATGGGAGACAAGTGGTTACCCCGCCAACGGCCATGGAGTGTTCACGTGGGCTCTCACCGAGGGAATGAGATACCCTTACCCGGCTGACGCTGACGTCCCCCAGAAGAACCACGCGGTCGATACGAATGAGGCGTTCTACTATGCATCATTCTATACTACCAAGCACTTCCCAGAACAGAACCCACAGATCTATAGAGGCGAAAGCGGATCCGAATGGTGGTATCTGTTCACCTACTAGCAAGGCGACAGAACTTGATTTGGCACTAGGGCAGTGGCCGGACGACGAGGCGCGATCCGGCCCCAGCCCTTTTGGTCCCTTTGCAGTGGGAGCTTGACGAACGAGAGGCTGATCCGGGCACAGCGCCGCTAGTCCCCGCGACCGCTGGACGATGATGACGAGCTGTTGCGCTGCGCTATCAGGTAGTACTGGTACGTTATGACCGCCACGAGCGCTGTCACTACGTGGGGAAGGTCTTCGGCAACGCTGAACGAAACCGAATGACCTGCCACTGCTCCTCCAAGGCGCCCGGTCATCTGGCCGTTAGTCACCTCAAGGTCTACATCGAATCCAATGACGGGGCCGCCGCACCTTCCAGTGACGCGATCAGTCCCACGCAGTGTTATGTCCACTCCGTCAATGACGCCGCCCATGCGCCCGTGTACGCTGTTGCCTGAAGAGTCCGTGAACCGCGCCTCCACGGTTCTCCCGATGATAGCGCCGCCAACGCGCCCGGATATGCGCCCGGGAGGAGGTTGGATATCGAGGTTCAGGTCGCCTCCGATAACGGCGCCGCCCACTCGGCCCGAAACGCTGATAGGCGCGGTTATGCACGACACGCTGTACCCACCGATCACTCCGCCCACTCTGCCGTAAATCGCTGATGCCATGCTGCACCGCCTCCGTTTGGTTGACTACTCGTATCGCAGCGCCTGAACAGGATCCATCCGGGATGCCTGCAGCGCAGGGTATGTGCCGAATATGAGCCCCACTGCCGTGGAGAAGGACACGGCGGCAATGACTGAACTCAGGTCTACGGATACTGGCCAGCCGGCGATTCGGGCTATCCCCGCTCCGCCCAACCATCCGAGGAGCATGCCGAAAGTGCCGCCCAGCATGCTCAGAACCAGGGCCTCCGTCAGAAACTGCTGCAGGATATCGCGATTGCAGGCTCCAAGCGACTTCCTGACACCGATCTCGCGGGTACGCTCCGCGACCGAGGTGAGCAGGGTGTTCATGATCCCGATTCCGCCCACGACCAGGCTGATCCCGGCGATGGTGCCCAGTAGCAGCGTCATTGTGGCCGTCACTTGCTTTATCGCGTCGATCAGACCTGCCTGAGAGGCCACGCTGAAGGCGTCGGATGCTCCCGCAACAGAAGCCAGGAATCGCTCAACCTGCGCTACCGCCACATCCGTCGCCTGCGCAGATGCGGCCTGGCAGAAATAGGTGCTCACACGCTTGATGGGCGACATTCTGTAAAGCAGGGTGGTCACAGGTATGAAAGCCTGCGCGTCGGCATTAGCCCAGAATAACGCGGCTTTGCTCTCAGTTACGCCCACTACGGTGAAGACTGCCCTGCGATCGCCAACGGCCAGGGCCACCTGTCGCCCTATCGGGTCATCCGAGCCGAACAGATCGGAAGCTACCTCTGAGCCGAGCACCATGGAGTGGGCGGCCGCATCTACTTCCGATTCCACGAGGCCGCGGCCCAGCGCAACTCGAGTGCTGACGATCCTGGTGTACGCAGGTGTGATACCGGTTATTACAGCGGAAGCGCTGGAGCTGCCTGCGATGATGCGCCCCTCCATTTGCGCCACGGGCGAGACGGCGGATACCGCGGGCGCCGCGGCCCGGATCTGATCTGCCAGCGATATGGTCAGCAGCTGCTGGTAGCTTCGCGCCTGCCCTGAAGGTTTCAGATTCGGGGTCACCATGATCATGTTGGAACCAAGCGCGGATATGTCTGACGTGATCTGTTTTTGGGCGCTAGAACCCGCCGAGATCATGGTTATTACTGACGCCACGCCTATCACGATCCCCAGAACCGATAGCGCTGTGCGGAGCTTGTTGGCCCACAGATTCCTCAGGGCCACCCCGATCGTTTCAACTATGCCCATCGAGTTGCGGTCCCCCTTCGGTCGACAGCTCCACGCCCAGCTGCTCAATGCGCTCAACCGAACCGTCGCGCAGATGCACTATCCGGCGGGCGCGTTCGGCCACTGATCGGTCGTGTGTAACAAGCACTATGGTACACCCTTCGGCGTTCAGGCTGTCGAGGATCGCCAGTATCTCGCCGCCCGTTGTCGAGTCGAGATTGCCGGTGGGTTCGTCTGCCAGGATGAGCGACGGGCTGTTGACAAGGGCCCTGGCAATGGCCACCCGCTGCTTCTGCCCGCCCGATATCTCAGCGGGACGATGGTGCATCCTGTCGGCTAGGCCCACTCGGGCGAGGGCCTCCTCGGCAATCCGTCGCCTCTCCTTGCCGCTCACTCCTGCATACATCAGAGGCAACTCCACATTGCCGAGCACGGTTTCACGAGGAAGCAGGTTGAACTGCTGAAACACGAATCCTATTCGTCTGTTGCGTATGTGGGCGAGTTCAGTATCGTCGAGTTTCGACACATCCTCGCCGTGAAGGCGGTATGTCCCTGAACTCGGGCGGTCGAGGCAGCCAACTATGTGCATCAGCGTCGATTTGCCGGAGCCCGACGGCCCCATTATGGACACGTAGTCGCCATCTGAGATGTCAAACGACACCCCATCGAGCGCACGTACCTCGACTGAACCCATTGAGTACACTTTCGTGATGCTCTCGATATTGATCACTGCGATGCTCCTCCGTACGACTAGTCGGCGTGCCTGATCCTGAACTGCATGTCGCGGTCCTGCCCAGTCAACCGACGCAGCCTCTCCTGGGCGGCTACAGCGTCCTCCACGATCTCGTCGCCCGGCGAAAGCCCGGACAGCACATGAGTGTAGTTGCCGTCAGACAGCCCCAATTCGACGGCGACCAGCTCTGGCGCTCCGCCCGCAATCCTGATCGCCGATGGCTGGCCATCCATATCAATCCAGGAGCGTACGGGGATTCTGACCACATTCGGTATGCTGCGAGAGAGGATCCTCACGTTCGTCGTCAGCCCCGGTTTCAGCATGTCATGCGACCCACGTATTGACACTCGGATGGGGATGACGACCATCCCGGCCCGTGGCATGGCGGCAACGCCCATCGATTCCACCTTGCCGGGCAGCTCAACATCGGGGATAGCATCGAATGACACGTCTGCCGCCATTCCCGGCTCTACTCTGGCCAGGTCGATCTCGTCGATCTCTACGTTCACGACATATGAAGACATGTCCATCACGGTGACGGCCGGCTGGCCGGCGCCTACATAACCACCTGCCTGGACCGCGACTGATGAGACCACGCCGCCAAAAGGCGCCGTAAGCACGGTCTTGTCGCTCTGAGCTGAGAAATCGAAAGCCGAAGAGCTCTGCACTTCGCACAGCGCGGCCCCTCGGGCGACGCGGGCGCCTTCCTCCACATACACCCTGGTGACCTTTCCGGACGCATCGGACGCCAGAACCTGCATACGGATGGGCATCAGGCTTCCTGTACAGGATACGTACTCGTGGACGTCTCCTTGGCCTACGGACGTGGTGGCCAGCCCGGCCGTGGCGGCGGGCAGGCGAGCTTCGACAAGTGACTTGTTCCTGCCCTTGGCAGCGCCCCATATGATCACCACAAGCACCGCTATGGCTACAAACACCCAGGCTGCACGCCTGCGGTGGTTCTTGCCAGCATCGGACAATCACTACACCTCCCAGAGTCGCTAACTCATTATACCAGTATCGCCCGGCACAGGGGCATCGCCCAATCGGGCGATGTTGCGCGATCGGCGGCCACAGTGCGGCAGCCGGCGCCGGGTTGCACTTGATCCTGTGAATCGCTCATGTTATCATGTTCAATGAAAAGCTCATATAGCGGCCTTCGGGGCAGGGTGCGATTCCCGACCGGTGGTGAAACCCCGCACACATAGGGCAGCGCGGGGGAAGTCCACGAACCGCAGCGATGCGGCCGATCTGGTGAAAATCCAGAACCGACGGTAAAGTCCGGATACGAGAAGGTTAGGCGCTGCGTCGTAGCGCTTCGACTATTAGCTCCCAGGCCGCGGTCTGGGGGCTTTTCGATTTAGTCGAGCGTGAGGAGGTCTTCCCATGAAACAGAACGGCAGGACGCAGCTTAGGCGTCTGGCCACCATGGCCGTCTTGACAGCCACTTCCATCGTGTTGTTCCTGGTTTTCCGCACGCCGATCTTTCCGGCGGTTCCGTTTCTCGTGTACGAAGCAGCAGACGTGGGACTCCTGGTCGCCGGATTCTCGCTGGGGCCATGGGCCGGGCTAGCCTGCACTGCAGTGGTCTGCGTGCTGCAGGCGCCTCTGCACCCTGAGGGCGGATGGTTCGGCGCAGTGATGCATTTCATATCCTCGGGCGCCTTAATAGGAGTGTCGTCCATCATCTACAGCAGGTTCAAGTCCAGAGCCGGAGCCTACTGGGCCTTGCTGGCGGGCACAGCTGCCATGGTCGGAGTGATGATTCCCGCAAACCTTATTCTGACGCCCCGGTTCTACCATATTCCCACCAGCGCTGTGGTCAGCCTTCTCGGATGGATCATCGCGTTCAACGCCGTGAAGGCGGGGATTAACGCGGCTATCACTGCGGCCATATACAAGCCTCTGTCCAGGCTGATCAAAGGGACCTCCCCAGATAGCGTAGCCGCGCCCTCGCGCGCACGCTAGGCTGACTGCAGCAAGACGTCATGGGCGAACTGGAGCGTAGCCGCCACACCGTACTTCAGCGCCGACTCGTCTATGTCGAAACTGGGGCTGTGGTGGGGCGCTCCAGCGCCCACCTTGTCGCAGGCTATTCCCAAAAGCGCCAACACGCCCGGGTACTTCGAGAGATAGCAACCCATGGTCTCCGAGGCCATCCAAGGCTCACAAGTGGCCAGGTGCCCAGGGCCGAGTGCAGCCTGCACTGACCTGGCTGCCAGAGCTGACAGCGCGCTGTCATTGATTACGGCTGGGTGAGGCCCGTCAAGGGTCACGCTAGCCTGGCAGCGGTGAGCTGCAGCAGTGTGTGTCACGATTCGCTCGACGGACCTGACAATTTGCGCCCCTAGGTTCGGGTCGAAGAATCGCGCCGTCCCGGCGAATGAGGCAGTGTCTGGGATCACGTTTCCCACTTCGCCGGCCCTGATCATTCCGACGGTCACAACGCCGACGTCTGTGGGCTTCACTTCCCTTGCGGGTATCGAACACAGATCCGTCACTGCCTGTGCAGCGCAGAGGAGGGGATCGATGGTCTGATCGGGACGGGAACCGTGGCCTCCGCTTCCCTTCAGGGCTACACTGAATGCAGTCATGCCCGACATGCGTGCGCCCGGCTCCACCGATATCGCCCCAGACGGCAGCTCTGAGTAAACATGAATGCCCCATACTGCCTTGGGGCTTCGTCTCCAGAGAGCCAGCATCATGGGGGCGATTCCTCCCGTCGTCTCCTCGGCCTGTTCGAAGCAGAGCAGGACATCGCCAGGGAGTTCGTCTCTGATCTCGGCAAGGCACCGGGCTGCGCCCAGCAGCATCGCCGTATGCGCATCGTGCCCGCACAGGTGGGCGCATCCGGGCACGTCCGATATGACCGCTTTCGGGCCGGCCGCATTGCAGGCCGACTCCTGAATCGGAAGAGCATCCATGTCGGCCCTGAGCATGACGGCGTTGCCTGTCGGCTCAGCGCAACGCAGTGTGGCGATGATTCCGTATTCACCCACAACTTCGTATGGGATGCCAACAGATTCTAACTCAGCTATCACCCGGGATGACGTGCGCTTTTCTTCTCCACTCGGTTCAGGATGCCTATGAAACTCCCTCCGAAGGTCGATAACGTACCGCTCATATCGCTCGGCAAGTAGTCTCGCGTTCATGTCTCTACCTCGATTTCGCCGTACTGGCCTCAGTACGATTCACATGGTTTCACCGTGCTCTGCGGCAATAGCCTCGCAGTTTGACACCGAGTTCGAAAATCCTTCAATGCGCAGATCCTGTACGCCGACCCGATCCTGGGCCAGTCGAGTTCCG
>ERZ795030.2990-NODE-2990-length-18869-cov-13.754119_pt1 | contig 18869 bp, 24 predicted proteins | sample MGYA00375122_ERZ795030 | MGnify/ENA primary metagenome ERZ795030 (study PRJEB30165, sample SAMN05720146) | activated sludge metagenome | isolation source: anaerobic digester from wastewater treatment plant | place: Japan | collected 2015-04-20 ... | reverse complement strand
ATCCCCATATCAATTGAAAAGGAGTATTTGCAACAATGAGGAAGTATTTGGAAAAAGTACAGGATTTTCGTTTTTTACCCGTTTTTGTCATCGTCAGCATGGCTGTGGGAATCGCCATCGGCAAGTGGTACGGCATCTCCAACTTTGCCTTGACGCCGCCCATTGACGCCATCAAGGCCATTTTCCAAGGCACATATCAGTTCACCCTGGCCAACAGCCTTGCTCTTGGAGTAGTGATTGGCCTGTTTTTAATGATTTATCCCGCCATGACGAATGTGAAGATCGAGGATTTGGGCAAAGCCGCCGCCTCGCCGAAGCAGTTGATCATTGTCATGGTCTTCAATTATCTTATCGCGCCCTTCTTCATGCTCCTTTTGGCCAAGATCTTTCTTTCCGCCTATCCCGATCTGTATGTCGGACTTGTCCTGTACGGTCTCGCACCTTGTATCGCCATGGTCATCGTCTTCACCTTTCTGTCCCTGGGGAATAACGCCCTGGCCATCGTGCTTGTGGCCATCAACTCGATCTGCCAGATGCTCCTCATCCCCGTTTACGCGAAACTGCTCCTGGGCGATGTCTCCTTCGACGTCCTTGTGGTCGGGGAAAGCGTCCTGCTGTATCTCGGCATTCCCCTGGTCGCCGGGTTTCTCACCCGGCGGATCGCCGTCGGCAAGCTGGGTGAAGCAGGCTTCAAACATTTCAAGACTTACCTGGACTCTCTTTCCATCATCGGCCTTCTCTTCACCCTCATTGTTATGTTCGCCCTGAAGGGAGACCTGATCCTGGAAAACCCCATGCTGATCGTCCAAATGGCCGTGCCCATGACGCTCTTTTTCTGGGTCATGTTTGCCGTGGTCTATCTGGTAAGCTGGAAACTGGGCCTGAACTATAAGGATTCCGTAGCCGTGGCCTTCAATTCCACAGGACGGGATTTCGAGATCGCCATCGCCATTGCCATTACGGCCTTCAATCCTGCCGTGGCCCTGGCGACGGTCATCGGCCCCTTGATCGAGGTGCCCGTTATGCTTGTCCTCGTTTGGGCGGCCCGCCGATCAAAAGCCCGGCTCTTCGGTGAAGCGAAAGAGGAGATACTGATAGGGGAAATGGAGCCTGCTTTGGCGCCGGTGCAAAAACGAAAGGGAAAGAAGTAGGGCCACCCTAACCAATCCACCTCCCCTCCCAAATATAATCCGGGTGGGGTAGAAGGCAGACGATGTTCAGAAAAATTTTGTTCCCTCTCGATTTCTCCCGTCATGCCGAGCGGATTGTCCATCGCCTGCCCGATCTGAAGCGGGTAGGTATGGAAAAGGCGGTATTGCTCCATGTGATCAATCCCATCAAGGCCGTCCGCTGGATGGATGGTGATGAAAGACTGCTGGAAGAATTTAAGGCGGACGCCGAAAAAAAACTGGGTAAAATAACGGAAGAAATTGCTGCCCGGCACGGAATCACGGCGACATACCGGGTGGAAATCGGTGTCACTGATCAGGAAATCATCAACATCGCCGCAGAACAGGCCGTATCCCTCATCGTCATGGGGGCGCACGGGCGAAGCTATATCCGTGGCGCCCTCCTGGGCAGCGTTACCCAGCGCGTCCTGCGACAGACAAAAGCGCCCCTGCTGATCGCCCGCTTTCACGATCCCGAGGACAAAGTGGAAGAAAACCCCCATTTCTTTGCCCGGGACATTTGTGCCAAAATCCTCTATCCTACGGATTTTTCTGAAAACGCCCTCCGGGCCTTGCGACTCTTGAAAACCTGCCGGCAGGAAGGTGAGAAGGAGGTGATTCTCCTCCATGTCCAGGATACCCGGCGACTGTTTCCCTATATGATGGATAAAATGGCGGAGTTCAACCGCATCGATGAAGAGAGATTGGCGGAATTGAAAAGGCAGCTCACGTTTGTCGGCTATTCCGTCCGTTCCCGCCTCGTAACGGGCATCCCTTTTGTGGAGATCAACAAGGTGGCCGCAGCGGAGGATGTCACCCTCATCGTCCTTGCCTCCCATGGCAAAAGCAACATCAAAGAGGCACTGCTGGGAAGCGTTACGGAGGCCGTCGCCCAGCATCATGTCCGACCGGTGTTGGTCGTCCCCCGTGATTAGAAAACATTTAAAATCCTTGACAGACCTCAATCTCCCCTATATATCTATGAAAAAGAATATAGGGGACATCATCCATGAAAGACTTCATCAAGGTTATGAAGGCCGTGTCGGACCCGAACCGGGTTAAATTGCTGAAGATTCTGCAAGCACGGGTACTTTGCGTCTGTGAAATACAGGCGCTCCTGGGTATTGCCCAGCCTACAGTGTCCAAACATCTCAAGGTTCTGGAAGAGGCGGGGCTGGTTGCCTTCCGGAAGGATGGCCTGTGGGTCAATTATCGGTTGGCCGACGGCAGTAAAAGTCCGTACGCGGCGACGATCCTGGGGAATCTCAGGCATTGGCTCGGGGATGACCCGGAGATCGAGAACTTGCTCAAGAGAACCCCGGATGTTTCGCGAGAGGAGATACGCTTGAAGCCATGAAGAACGTCCAAACGTTGATTATGGCCTGTTGCGGGGCCGCCAATGTCGGGCAGATGTCCAATCTCTTGGCGATGGAACTGGTAAGGGAAGGTTACGGAAGCGCCTTCTGTCTGGCGGGCATCGGCGCCCATCGTCGGGGATTTGTTAAAGCAGCCAAAGAAAACGAAACGATCCTGATTGACGGGTGCTCCATAGGTTGCGGCAAGCTGATGTTCGAACAGGCCGAAGTGCCGTTGAAAAAATATATTGTTCTTTCGGATTTAGGTATCGAAAAAACCATGGGGGCGGAAATGGCCTCCGCAGATCTGGAGAAGGCCCGCCGGGCCCTGCGGGAGCTATGCGGATCCCCCTCTCCCCCGTTGCTTGCGAACATCAAGACGACATCGAGCTGCTGCGGTTAGTAGTACGGCGCAGTACGGAGGAGGAGACAAAACGCCGCGTCTGGACTGTTTACGATGTCGTCAACAATGCACTCCGTCATATAGGGCGGGCAGCAGATCAGTCCAGGGTATTGCCGATAATTAGATCCCTATACAGCAATGTTGGAAAGTGATAAAAGGGCGGCGGTGCTTTGCCAAGACGTCAACTGGCGCCACCAGGAGCCGCCAGTGATTAAGGAGTCGAGAAATACAATGAAAAAAAATTTATTTTGTCTGCTGTCGATATTTTTGTTTTTGGCCATGGTCGGCGCCGGCGCAGCCGGTGAACCTCCCAAGACCGTTCCGGTAAAGGGGATGGTGACCATGGTGGATCTGGGGGCGACGCGCTGCATTCCCTGCAAGATGATGGCGCCGATTCTCCAGAGAGTGGAGAAGCGCTATGCCGGCAAGGCGGCCATCGTCTTTCTCGACGTCTGGGTAGATCCTCAACCGGCCCGCCGGTTCGGCATCCGGGCCATCCCCACCCAGATCTTCTTCAACAAGAAGGGTGAGGAGGTTTATCGCCATGAAGGCTTCATGAGCGAGGAGGCCATTGTCGCCGTCCTTCGGAAGATGGGTGTAAGCTGATTCATGACATTGGTTTGCTGCTGATCGCAAAACAGTTAAGTCAAGGACTGAGCGTATTATGAAGGCGATTATTAAAATCAATTTGAAAACCTCTTCCCCTGCGGGAGGTCAGCAGTTTCTCTTCGGCGTCTGCGACCGGATGATGCAAGACGGCGAGATTGATGAATACTCCTTTGAAATAGAGACGGAGGAAGGTTCGGTAACGGAGCGTTGCGTTCTTTCAGAGGAAAGGGTGATCGCTTGAAAGGCCCGATGATTCCGTCCGGGCGGCGGATTTATATGGGCAGGAGCAGGGAAGTTGCAAAACCGGCAGCGGGGAGATGATGGCGGAGACTTTTTTTCTTACGGTAAATCAATGGTTGACGGGGTCGCCCCTTCTGGCTGCCGCAGGAAGCTTCTTCTGGGGGATGATCAGCGTTCTGTTCAGCCCCTGCCATCTCGCTTCCATTCCCCTCATGGTGGCCTATGTGGCCGGGCAGCGGGAAGTCCTGGCGCCCCGCCGGGCGGGGCTGTACGCCGTTCTCTTCAGCGGCGGCCTCTTTCTGTCCATCGCGGCGGTGGGGATGATCTGCGCCCTCCTGGGCCGGATGCTGGGGGATGTGGGACCATACTGGCAGATCCTGGTGGGCTTGGTGCTTCTTTGGGTCGCCTTGGGGATGTTCGGCGTCCAGGCCTGTTCCATATCCGGCGGCGGCATCCTCCATCGCCTCAATCTGCAGGGGCACAGCGGGGCCTTTCTCCTGGGACTGGCTTACGGGATTCTCTCCGGCTCCTGCACCTTCGGATTCATCGCCCCGATATTGGCGATCATCACCATTCAGCAACAGGTCGCCATGGGTCTGATACTCATCACCCTCTTTGCCGTCGGCCACAGCCTGCCCATCCTGGCGGCGGGAACCTCGGCGGCCCTGGTGGGCAAAATGATCGAAAACCAGGCCTGGCAACGGGCCGGTGACTGGTTTCGAAAGGGGGCGGGAGGGGTGATAATCCTCCTCGCAATCTATTTTATCGGCAATCCTTTTTTCGGAAACTGACCGTCATTTCTTTGCATGGGAGGTGATTCCATGAGTCCTGTCATCGTCATGGTCGTCGGTTTGGGCGTCCTTTCCGTTGCCTCGGGGATGCTCGGTTTGGGCGTCGCCTTTGCCGCCGTCCCCTTTCTGGCCTTTTTCCTCCCCGATCTCGTCCATCAGGTCCAGCCCCTGAGCCTGCTCCTCAACGGCATCACGGCCCTTTTCGCCGTCTTCGGCTTCGCCAAGAGCGACTATATTGATTGGCGAAAGGCCATTATCCTGGCGCTCGTCACCACCCTGACCGCCCCCTTCGGCGCCTGGCTGGTCCTTTACACGCCGGTGATGTACGTCTGGCTCGCCTATCTTCTCTCGGTGATCTACATCGCCTACCGTCTCTTCCGGCCCGTTCAGGCCCGGCCGGGGGAAGAGAATTTCAAGCTGGCCCTGATTTTCGCCGTTCCCATTTCCGTCCTGAGCGGCCTGTTGGGCATCGGTCCCGGCTTTCTCCTCATGCCGACCCTGATCCTTGTCGGCTTCGACCCGAAAAAGGCGGCGGGGATCAATGCCTTCGCCGTCATGCCCCCTTCCTTTTCGTCCCTGATACCCCATCTGGCCACGGCGCGCTTCGATTTCAACCTGACCGTGGCCCTCCTCATCGTCGGCGCCGCCTGCTCCTTCCTCGGCGCCCGGCTGACCAGCCTCTATGTCCCCAGCGGCCGGATCAGGCAGGGTTTCGGCATCCTCATCGTGGTCATGACGGCCTACAAGATCTACACCCTCCTGGGTTAACAGGAGGGGAATTTTCCCCGGTCGAAAGAGGGGAGGGGAGAGGAAACGTGAGGCCCGAGCCACAGAACATCCAAGGGACGGACCGTTTTTTGTTGACACGCAGGGCGGGGATATATATTCTCAACAGGTAATACAACCGCCGAAGGGAATGCAGCCTTCAAGGATGGACGGAAATGATCTTCGAAAACATTGAAGAAACAACGACGCAGTTGGAACGTTACGGCTATATAAGCTCCCCGGAGATCGCCACGGTGGTCTTTTTGGCGGGCGCTACGGGGAAGCCGCTCCTCGTCGAAGGCCCGGCGGGGGTGGGAAAGACGGAACTGGCCAAGACCGCGGCCCGGGCCCTGGGGCGGGAGTTGATCCGCCTGCAGTGCTACGAGGGCATCGACGAGGCCAAGGCCCTCTATGAATGGGAATACGCCAAGCAGCTCCTCTATACCCAGATGCTCAAGGAGAAGATCCGCGACATCTTTTCGGTCGAGGATACTCTGGCCGCAGCCGTGGAGAAGATAGCCGCCCAGGAAAACGCCTTCTTCTCCGAGCATTTTATCCAGCCCCGGCCCCTCCTCAAGGCGATCACCGCTCCGGAACCCGTCGTCCTCCTCATCGACGAGGTAGACAAGTCGGACCCGGAATTCGAGGCCTTTCTTCTCGAGTTGCTGAGCGACTACCAGCTTTCCATCCCCGAGTTGGGTACGAAAACGGCGCGGCACATCCCCTTCGTCGTCCTCACCTCCAACAGCACCCGGGAGATGAGCGACACCCTGAAGCGTCGCTGCCTTTATCTTTACATCGACTATCCCTCCCCGGAGCGGGAGATGGAAATCGTCGCCCGGAAGTTCCCCGGCATCGACAAGCGCTTCGTGGAAAAGATCGTCGGCATCGTGACGGACATCCGCAGTCTCGACCTGAAAAAGAAGCCCTGCATCTCCGAGACCCTGGACTGGACCCGCTCGCTCTTGGCCCTCCGGACGATGGAAATGCCCCTGGAACTCATCGTCGGGACGTTGAACGTCCTTTGCAAGCATCGCTCCGATATCGAGCAGGTAAAGGAACGCCTTCGGGCAAAACAATCATGATATCCTGCCCCCCAGCGGAGCATGGCGGGGATGGCTGTGGGTAACTCCGGCATCCACGGGGCGATTACAACAGCGTTTGGATGGAGGCCCTTTGCATAGGTAGCGCCGGTAGGGAGTGCATGCTCACAATATTTTTCCAGACCTGATGACTGCATAAAAACCTACTTGGCATATGCACCCATGTTTAAGGAGATGCACCTATAGATACACATTTATGGCTTGAATTCGGGCGCTATAATGGTTATAATTATGTGTAGGGAGGTGGTGTATGGAGACACGTACAAATATTATCCTTGATGCAGAACTGGTCAAAGAGGCTCAGGAACTGACGGCGTTGAAAACGAAAAAAGACGTGGTGGATTTTGCCCTCCAGGAGCTGGTGAGGCATTATCGACGCAGAAAACTGTTGGCGTTGCGACGCCGGGGGCTTTGGGAGGGAAACCTGGAAGAAATGCGGAGGGAACGAATTGATAATCATTGATACCAGTGCCATGATCGAATTTATAAATAGGACGGGCACTTCCGTGGACCGCACGGTTGAGCAACTGGTCACCCTCAACGCTGAAGTGGCCCTGGCCCAGGTCACCCTGACGGAAATTCTTCAGGGAATCAAAGATGAACGGGATTACCTGGAGGTGAAAACGTCGCTTTTAGCCTTTCCCTGCCTGACCCTCCCAGGAACGAAATCATACGTAGCGGCGGCCGAGCTTTATCGTGCTTGCCGAAAAAAAGGTCTTACCGTCAGGAGCACCGTTGATCTCCTTATTGCCCAAACAGCCCTGGAAACAAACGCCCAACTTCTCCACAACGATCGTGACTTCGATGCCATCGCCTGCGTCTGCGGGCTGAAAATCTACCCGTTGCTTCCTTAGGGTCTGTTACGAAACAAGTGTAACAATATACCGATCAGATTTAGGTTTGATTTGACTTGGCTGATTGAGCCAAACCGCAGGCGTAGCAGTGCTGCGTTGAGGATTTGTGAACATGATTCAGCTCTATGGATCTGAATGGGCGATTGAAGCCAAGGCAAAAATGGCCTGAAACGGCAAGCGCTGAGGAAAAAACGATTTGTTGGCCCAAGGGCCATATATACTCATTTTGCCAACCGGTAGCGTGCCGGCTTTATCCCTGTTCAGGGAAATTATCGGAATTCCGATAATTCCGATTTTCCCGATATAGATTATCTCCATGATATTATAGGATAATTCCGAGCTTGAAAATTTTCTTTTCCCGTTCCGCCCTTCCTGGCTTTCTGCCTTCTGTCCTTACTACTCGTTTTCTGAGTGAGCACTTCCCATACCCGGGAGGATCTTTTCCCATGTTTGACATTGTTCATAATAAATGCTTTGCTATGTTCCGGAAGCCGACACATGGGAGGTGAGCATGGTAACGGCAATCATCCGGTTTGCCCACATCTGCCGGGCGGGGGGCATTACCGTTTCCCCGGCGGAGGTCCTCGACGCCATAGAGCAGATGGACCGCATAGATCTTACCGCAGAGGATCAGTTCCGGACGGTCCTTAAGGCCAATTTTCTCAAGAACCACCGGGATGGCGATACCTTTGCAAAACTTTACGACTTTTTCTTCCACCGCCTGCCGAACACGGGAGGTCGGCGGCGCACCCCGGCGGCCAGGGAAAACCTGCTGGAGCTCCAGGATATCCAGGGCAGCGGCATTCCGGAAGGCGCGGACCCTGAGGAGCTGTTGAGCCTCTTGGCGCGCGATCCCCTTCGTTATCTCGACCTTCTCCTCAGGATACAATCATCGGAACTGGACATCCCCGAGGTGGACATGTCATGCCTTGCCACCGGCGGAGAGGCATTCCCGGCATACGCCCGGCGGACGGGAATAGATCCCCGGCTCCGGGAGCTCCTGGCCAAAGAGTTTCCTTCCGGAGACGAATCCTTGCGCTTCTACCTCCAGGAATATCTTCTGAACGCCCTTCCCGATGGCGAGGGAAGGGCGGCGGGAGAAGGCGCCCGTCCCATTGTGCCGCTCCATTTTCCCTCCGGACCGGCGCGCCGCGGTCCAGAGAACCTGGGAGAAATCCCCTTCCAGCACCTCACGGAGGCGGAGGCGCGAGCGGTGCACGCCGTCATTTCCCGCCTGGCGAGGAAATATAAAGACCGGATCACCCGCCGCAACCGGGTCAGCAAGAAAGGCGCCGTCGATATCCGGCGCACCCTCCGCCACGCCGCCCGCTACGAAGGCGTGCCGATGAAGCTTGTCCGGCGCCGCCGCCTCCCCCAAAAGCCGAAGATCGTCGCCCTTTGCGACGTCTCCTATTCCGTCTGGGCCGCCGTTCCCTTCATGCTCAACATCCTCTATTCCCTCCAGGACTGTTTCCGTCAGGTTCAGGCTTTCGTCTTTATCGCCCGCGTCGCCCCGGTGAGCGACATCTTTGCCCGCCGGGAAACCATGGCGGCCATAGACGAGGTCATGGCCTCCTATCAGCTCCACCACCCCCGCAGTGCCGTTTACGGCGGTGAGGAGGGAAAGGTCGCCGGCGATGCGGACCCGGAGATCTCAGACTACGGCACCGCCCTCGTCGAATTCCGCGATCGCTTCTCCCATTTCCTGGACCGCCGGACGACCCTCATCATCCTCGGTGACGGCCGGAACAACTTCCTTCCCCCCCGGGCGGACATCCTCGGCCGGCTCGGGGAGAAGTGCCGGCGTGTCGTCTGGTTGAATCCGGAGCCGGAGATCCTCTGGGGAGACGGAGACAGCGACATCCGGGCATATCGTCCCTATATTCATGAGCTTCGTCCTTGCAACAATCTCCAGGAACTTACCGCTTTCGTATCCGATCTTTTCACTATATCCCTTTACAGCAATCTATAACGATGATATGAGCGCTCATGGAGCGGAACGTCACGAAGGGGTTTAAAATCAATGCCTTTGGACCGACTTGTTCGCATGCTCATGTCAATGGCGAAAGGTTATCCTGCCCACGGGCAGGGGAAAAATTGCATGTAAGGAGGAGGTAGGAAATGAAGATCAAATCTTTGGGTTTTATCGGCGGCGGCCGGGTCACCGGCATCATTCTGGAAGGACTGGAGCGGAAGGACAAGTTTCCGGAGAAGGTGGCAGTCAGCGAGACGAATCCCGAGGTCCTGGCGAGGTTGAAGGACCGTTTCCCGACCATTAAAGGAAGCGCCGGCGAAGTTAAAGGCCCCGCGGGGGCGGCGCTGGTCTTTATTGCCCTCCATCCCCCGGCGGTGACGGCCGCGTTGGCGGGCCTCAAGGGGCATCTGAAAAAGGACGCCGTCGTCGTCTCCCTGGCCCCCAAGATTTCCCTGAACCAGTTGTCCGCCGGTCTGGGCGGCTTCGACCGGATCATCCGGATGATTCCCAACGCCCCCTCCGTAGTGAACAAGGGCTATAACCCCGTGGCCTTTTCCCCGGCGTTCACCGGTGACGAGAAAAAAGAAATAAGAAAATTCTTCGAGGTCCTCGGCGACTGCCCCGAGGTAGCTGAGGAAAAAATGGAGGCCTACGCCATCCTGACCGCCATGGGACCCACCTATCTGTGGTTCCAGTTGGAGGAATTGAAGGACCTCGGCATGTCCTTCGGCCTGACGGCCAGGGAAACGGAAAAGGCCCTGGCCAAGATGGTCAAGGGAACCGTTAAGACCCTCTACGAGGCGAAGCGAACCCCGACGGAGGTCATGGACCTGGTCCCCGTCAAGCCCCTCGGCGAAGACGAAGAGGCTGTCCGGAAGATCTACCGGGTTAAGCTCAAGGGACTTTACGCCAAGCTCAAGGGATGACGGCAGGGAGATGACGGAAAGGAATCGGGAGAAGAACGGGAAATTTGCCCTGGTGACGGCACCTTGCCGGAGCGGGGACGACAGTCTCCCCTGTTGCGTCATCCTGGAGAGCATGACGGACGGCGTGTTCACCGTGGACCTTAACCGCCGGATCAATACCTTCTTCAACCGCGCCGCCGAAGAGATCACGGGTTTCACCTTCTCGGAGGCGGTTAACCAATACTGCTTCGATATCCTCCGGTCCAGCACCTGCCAGACCAACTGCCCCCTGGAGCGGACCATGAAGACCGGCGAGCCGGTCTATAATCATCCCGCCGTCATCATCAACAAAGAGGGGAAGGAGATCCCCGTAAGCGTCACGACGGCCCTGATCAGAAACCACGCGGGTGAGGTGGTGGGGGCCATGGAGATCTTCCGGGACCTTTCGGTAATCGCGACCCTTCAGAAGGTCGTCGCCGGCCGGTACAGTATGGGAGACATGATCGGGAAGAGCAAGCGGATGCAGGATATCTTCGAGATCCTGCCGGACGTCGCCGAAAGCGACAGCCCGCTGTTGATCCAGGGGCCCAGCGGTTCGGGGAAAGGGGTCCTGGCGCGGGCCGTTCACGATTTGAGCATAAGAAAAGAAAAGCCCTTCGTTAAGGTCAACTGCGGCGCCATCCCCGACACCCTGCTCGAATCCGAGCTGTTCGGATACGTCCGGGGGGCCTTCACGGACGCTAAAAAGGACAAGCCGGGCCGCTTCTCCCTGGCCGACGGAGGAACCATCTTTCTCGACGAGATCGGCGACACCTCACCCGCCCTCCAGGTCAAGCTCCTCCGCGTTCTGGAGGAGCAGGTCTTCGTTCCCTTGGGCGGTGTTACGCCGGTGAAGGTCGATGTCCGGATTGTGGCGGCCACCCACAGGGACATCGCCGCCATGATCCGGGACAGGCTGTTCCGCGAGGATCTTTACTACCGCCTCAACATCATCAAGATCGAACTACCTCCCCTCTGCGAACGGAAGGAAGACATCCCTCTCCTCACAGAAAACATCATGACCCGCCTGAATGCCCTCAAGGGGAGGCAGATCGCCGGCGTTTCCGAAGGGGTGATGGCCCGCCTGATGAATTACCCCTTCCCCGGCAATATCCGGGAGTTGGAAAACATCCTGGAACACGCCTCCGTCCTTTGCCACGGCGCCCTCATCGAAGAGAAGCACCTGCCCCACGATTTCCTGGCAAAGACTAATCGTGATGACCGAATTCTTGCAGAACCGCCGCCCACCCTGGCGTCATCGGAGGGGGAGTTCATCCGGAAGATCCTGAAGGAGCAGGGCGGCAGCCGGGTGAACACGGCCCGTAAGCTTGGCATCAGCCGCACCACCCTCTGGCGAAAGATCAAAAAACACGACCTCCAACGGGATCATTAACACTCCCTGCCCCCGCTGGCGTTTCACAACTGAAACGCCTTTCTGAAACAGTTTCATGATTTCACTTCCTTCTCAGGAGCGCCTCGCTCGCCATTTATTTGCAACCTTATAATATTATGAACAATACGACTAAGATCTCCGATTAGAGCCGCTGGCGCGGAATTTGCCCATCTGTGGGACAAGTCGTTCGGCTGCCGGCAACGATATCGGCAAAGGACGAGCGGCAGGAGGTTTTTCCCGATGAAAATGATCATTCCTCTTTTTAAGGACAGGATATCGCCGCATTTTTCCACGGCCCCGGAAGCTCTTCTTGTCCAGACCGAGGATAATGGGAGCATTTCGACCTGGAAGATCGACCTTACCCTTCTCTCACTGCCGGAACGGAAAGCCAGAATTCTTGCCCTGGGAATTGATGTCATTTGCTGCGGCGGCATCGACAGGGTGACGCGATCCTGGTTCGAAAAAAAGGGTATCCGCGTAGAGGAAAACTGCATGGGAAACGCCATGGAAATGTTCGACGGGCGTTTGAGGGAAATAGATCCTTCAGTCTGAAAGGAGGCAAAAAATGATATACATAGCTTATCTCATTACGGGACTTTTGGCAGGCGTCATCGGCGGTCTGCTCGGTACGGGCGGTTGCGCCCTCATCATGCCGGTGATCAGGTTCGGATTCGATTTCGATCCGGCCTTCGCCGTGGGCACGACGCTTACGGCTGTGGTCTTTACTGCCGGTTCGGGGGCGTATCAGCATTTAAAGATGAAAAATGTAGACAAATCGACGGCCCTCCAGGTCGGTTTCAGCGGCGTCCTGGGGGTGATCATCGGCTCCGTCGTTTTCGGTTACATCAAGGACTATGGCGACATCATCGATCTCATTATCGGTATTGCCTTTATCATCGTCTCTGTGCGCATGCTTTACGAGGGCTTGCTGGGGAAGACGCCGCCCCCGCCGGTGGGCACAGAGATGCCGGGGACGGTGGCCTCCAAATCCCTGCTCGGTTCCGGCATCGGTTTTCTCACCGGGATTATCGGACTCGGCGGCGGTTACGCCCTGGTGCCGTCCTTCCTCTATTTTCTGCGCGCTCCGATGAAATTGGCCATCGGCACCTCCATGGCCTCCTTCGTCTGGATGGCCCTCGTGGGGGCGATCTTCAAGATTTATCAGGGGGTGGTGAACATTCCCGTCGCCGTAACTTTGGGAATCGGGGCCTTGATCGGGGCCATCTACGGGGCCAAGCTGGTTGCCAAGTTCAAACCGAACGTCCTGAAAGCCCTCTTCGGCTTTCTCTTCCTCTATGTTTCCCTGAAATATATTCTCCTGTATTTCGGGATTCATATTTGAATCGCCTTCATGAAACGGCGGCATCCTTAGGAGGCTATAAATGACGGAAGGAATAAAGATGGAAAAGACAAACATATCGGCCCCGCTGACCACAGAGAAGGTGCGGGAGCATGGCGGTCGCATGATCGCGCTGCTCGGTCTTGCCACCTCCCCCGTGGGCGTCGTCTTCGTTTCCGACCCCGCCCCGGTTGCCCCGGAGTATCGGCGCCTGGAAAGCCATCGTTACTGTCAGGCCCTCATGCTGGCCCGCCGGGGACAGAAGGTCTTTTTGGACGGGGAAGGCATGGCCTGTCCGGCGGCGGCCGCCGCCTTCGGGTTTCGTCCCCTGCCGGAGGGACTGCGCTCCGGAAAGGGACTGGTCGGCTTCGGGATCGTCGCCGACCCCCTTGTGGGCCGAGAGATGTTTGCCCGGATGCCCCATTTGGAAGCCGGCCGGATCCATCATCTTGAACTTTTTCCCTTGGATGGTGCCGACGCCGTTCCCCAGGTGATCGTTGTCGAGGGCGAGGTGGAAAAGCTCATGTGGCTGGTCCTGGGTTATCTTCACGCCACGGGAGGAGCGCGGGTGGAGGCGACTACGGCGGTCCTGCAGGCCACCTGCGTGGATGGGACGATCATCCCCTATTTAGAGGGCCGGCTGAACTTCGGCTTCGGCTGTTACGGCTGCCGGGACGCGACCGATCTGGCTGACGGTGAATCCATCATCGGTTTTCCCGCCTCCTTCCTCGCCCCCATCGTCGCGCACCTGGAGTATCTGGGCGCCAAGGCGCTGCCCGCGTCGCGGGGGAAAAGGGCGTGGAAAGCCTTGGGAAAGAAGCAGGGGTGTTCATAAGATGCAAAGATTGAAGACGCTGCAGGAGCATCTGAACAAATGGCTTTTGCTGTACACCTCCATGGGAATGCTCCTGGGCTTGCTGGCGGGTTATCCCAATGCGGGGTGGACGGAAACCCATCAACCTCTGGTCGGCAACCTGACCACCCTGGCGGTCTTTTTCGTCATCTATCCCATGATGGTTAACCTGAGGATGGAGTCGCTCCTCAAGGCCGGGAAAAACATCAGAGGGTTGTCGTTGACGGTTCTATACAATTTTGTCTGGGCACCGCTCATCGGCGTGGCGCTGGCGGCGATTTTCCTCAGCGATCCCCTGCTGGCCCTGGGTTTTCTCCTGGTGATGGTGGTCCCCTGCTCCAGTATGAGCATCGCCTACACGGGGTTGGCGGAGGGGGACATTGAACTGGCGACCGTGGCGGTCGCCTTGAGTTTTGTCCTGGCCGTATTTGCCGTGCCCCTCTGGATGATGTTTTTCGCGTCCCACTATGCCGTCGCCGTGCCCCTGCGGGATATGCTCATGTCCATCCTGACGGTCCTGATCGCGCCGATGGTCCTGGGGTATGTGACCCGCCGGGTCCTCGTGCGGGGGCTGGGGGGAAGGAAATTCCAGGAGCTGCAGCCGCTTTTCCCGGCCTTGTCCCTGATGGGGCTTTATGTACTCATATTACTGATTTTCCTTGCCAAGGCGACGGTGATTGTGGATAAATGGCAATTAGTGCTTATCCTTTTGATACCGAACGCCTTCTTTGTCGCCCTGACGCTGATTGCCGTCACTTGGTTGAACCGGCGTCTCCATCTGTCCTATGGGGAACATATGGCCGTGGTCTTCGCCAGCACGGGCAAGAACAACGGCACAGCCATCGCGATTGCCGCGACGGCGTTTTCACCCCTCGTAGCGGTGCCGGCGGCCACGATGCCGATCTTTCAAATCCTTTTTCTCGTCCTCTATCTGAAGGCGGCGCACCGGATCAGGCACTATTTCAAAGAAACTCATCTTCATGGCGGTCATGTGCCGGCGGACGTACAAAACACGGACGGCGGACTGGTCAAATAAAATTCAACATTCATAGGAGGTTGTACAATGGAAGAACAAAAACCCACCGTCGAGCAGATCCTCAAACATATGGCGGCGAATCTGGGGGAAGAACCGACACCCATGGTCCTGATGTCGAAGTTGCTGCCCGAATGGATCCCCCGGCAGGCCCAGGAACGTAAATATGTGATGGAACTGCCCAACATTCCGCCCAAATACAAGCATCTAATCATGATCGCCACAGCCACCGCCGTGGGCTGCCACCTGTGCACGGAGACCTTTATCAAGCTGGCCCATCGCGCCGGCGTAACCAATGAGGAGATAGCCGAGACGCTTGTTGCCACCCGTTTTGCCCTGGCCTCCACAACCTTTGCCACAGCCGTCGAAGGCATGGAATATCTTGTTTCACAGCAGGCGGGAAATTGATATAAAAGGGGTGGCGGAAAGATTTTGTCGTTATGGTCATCCAAACAAAACAGGGCTGCCGGTCGGCCCCATAAACTTTCCCAGGAGGAGGTAAGGCTATGGATCCCAAACAGCTTTCCAAACAGATGTTCGACTTCCACAAGACGGCCTTTGAAAGATCCTTTGCCGCGGTGGTGGTCATGCAGGATCAGGCGGAAAAGATGTTCAACATGTGGATGGATCAGAACCCGTGGTTCCCTGCGGAAGGCAGAAAAGCCATGGCGGAATGGGTGAAGACCTACAAAAAGAACCGGGACGATTTCAAGGCCAGGGTCGCGGAGGGTTACGAAAAGCTTGAAGAGTATCTGGGGCCGAAGGCGGGTTGACAACGGAAAGGAATGCCTCTGCATGAGATTAAGCGAGATGAAGATGAAATTTAGCGCCGCGTTGGTATCGGTCATGTTTAGTATTGTAATTGCCATAGGGACCTTGACGGGCGGTGTTGCCCCGGCCCGGGGAGAGCCCTTTCCCACCTATGGAACGGGCCCGATACAGGTGCGGATCTATACGGATTACTTCTGCCCTCCCTGCCGGGCCATGGAGCCGGCGATAGAACCCCTGCTGCGGAAGCTCATCGACCGCGGGATCATCACCCTGACCCTCGTTGACACCCCCTTCAGCAAATACAGCCCTCTCTATGCCCGGTATTTTCTCTACGCACAGAACCGGCGCGACTCTTTCGAGCACGCCCTGACGGTTCGTAACACCCTCTTTGAGGCGGCAGCCAACCGCCACTTCACAACCAAGGAGCGGATCGAAGAAGTTTTCAAGGGCAAGAGAATCCTCTGGCAGGCCTTTGACCCCCAGCCGATCTTCGATCGCTACAACGCCCTGATCAAGGAGGACCATGTCGATGCCACGCCGAGTTGCGTGATCATGCGGTCGGTCCGGAAGGAGAAATTCGTCGGCGGCCCGGATATCGTCAAGGCCCTGAAGGGGTTGCAGCCGTAACAGGACACAGAGATTTTATTGCTTTGTCCTTGCCCCCTTTTCTGCCTGGGAGGGGGAGAAACTGAAAAGATATGGTACAGCCACAGCCGCCGGGTGGCGCCGACAAGAAACGCAAGGCGGGAAAAGAACATCTCAGGAGATAACCAGGCACCATGAAACAGGAAGCGCTCAGGAAATGGATGAATCTCGTCATCCCCGTCATCGGCATCGGGCTGTTGATCTTCTACGAGGTTTGCGACACCTCCTGTTCTTCCCTCCGGGGGACATTGCTGGGGATCGATCTGAAAATCGTGGGCGTCCTGTTCATGGCCGTGTTTCTGGGGACGCTGCCCGGCGGCAGCAGGCCGGCCCTCGCCCGCCAAATGGAGCACCTGCGGACGATGATGCTCTCCGGGGCCATGGGCGGCGAGGTCCTCCTTGTCCGCTTCCAGATCGTCAACGACACCTACTGCCCCTTTTGCCTGGCCTTCGGCCTTTGCCTTCTCACCCTCTTTGCGGCGAATTTCCCGCGCATGAACAGATATCTCGCCGCGGCCGCCTTCGTCGCCGGGATCGGGGCCTTTGGGCTGTTCTTCCGGGGGTCGGTTCTGCCCCTGTATTACTGAGGCCCCGAAAACAGGGGGGAGATTGCCGCAGCCCCGGACATGAAAATCTCGGCAAGTAGCTGATTTTAGAAACGTAGCGTTGTGACCGCCTGCGGGCATGGGGATTCTTGGGAGGGATCAGGAACATGAAATCGTTTTGGACCGCTTTGTTGGCGTGCACCATCATCGCCGCCACCGCCCCGGCGGCGGAGTCGGCGAGCTTTGACGATTACCTGCGCTTCTTTGATTATCGGGAACGGAGCGCCATGAAGATCGGCATCTCCGAGATGCTGGAGCTTTATCGGCAGGGACAGGCCCAGATCGTCGATGTCCGTTTCCCGGAGGAACAGCGGGCCTGGAGCTTCGGCTTCATCAAGAGCATCCCCATCAACGAGCTTCCGGACCGGCTGAATGAGCTGGACAAAGGCAAACTGATCGTTACCGTCTGCCCCCACTACGACCGGGCCGAGATCGCCAGGACCTATCTGACCCTGAAGGGCTACCGCTCCCGCTACCTGGTCGAAGGCCTCCTCGGGCTGGCCGAGCATCTGCGCGGCGACCGGGCCAAGGCCTTCATCAACGGGATCGCACCGTCGGCCGGGCGTGAGGCCGCCCCATGACGATTGAACGATCCCAGCCCGTCATCACCATAGCAGCCCTTTCTCGGTCGGGAAAGGCGGCCAACCTGCCCGGAAGGGCAAAAAGAACGGCGTATACAAAAAAGGGACGCCCCATGAAGCATATTGCCGCCGTTTTGTCGGTGCTGTGGCTGTTGACGGTGCCCTCCGCCCTCCACGCCCTGCCTGCCGCCGCCGACGTCCAAACCTTCACCCTGAAAAACGGGCTTAAGGTCCTGGTGCTGGAGGATCACGCCCTCCCCAACGTAACGCTGCAGATCTTCTTCCGGGTGGGTTCCCGGAATGAGCATCCGGGGATTACGGGGGTCTCCCACTTTCTCGAACACATGATGTTCAACGGCGCCGCCCTTTACGGCCCGAAGATGTTCGACCGCGTCCTGGAAAACGCCGGGGGGGCCACTAACGCCTATACGACGGAAAATGTCACGGCCTACCAGGATTGGGTCCCCAAATCCGTGCTCCCCCTGATCTTCGCCATGGAAGGGGACCGCCTCGGGAGCCTGGCCCTGGACGAAAAGATGCTGGAAAGCGAGCGGGGCGTCGTCCTGTCGGAATACACCACCGGTTACGAGAACAGCGATTATGAACTCCTCGATGCGCAACTGCGCGCCGTGGCCTATCAGATCCACCCCTACCGTTGGCCGATCATCGGCTATGAGGACGATATCCGAAACTGGCGGCGGAGCGATGTCCTGGATTATTTCCGGTGCTACTACGGACCGAACAACGCCTTGGCCGTGGTGGTGGGAGACGTGACTGCGGCGGAGGTCAAGGCCCTGGCGGAAAGATTCCTGGAACCCCTGCCTTCCCGCCCCCTCCCCCGACCCGTCCACCTCCGGGAGCCGGCACAGCGGGGGGAGAAAAGGCTGGTGGTGGAAAAGGACGTCTCCTCTCCCCGGCTCCTCATCGCCTACCACGTGCCGGAGACGGGGGGCGAAGATTACTATGCCCTGGAGCTCCTCCGGATCATCCTCGGGAGCGGCAAAACCTCCCGCCTCTACCGGGCCTTGGTAAGCGACGGGAAACTGGCGACGGAGACGTGGACTTATCTGCCCCAGGCCCTGGACCCTACCCTCTTTCAGATCTATGCCGTCGCCGCACGGGGGGTGACGGCCGCCGCCGTGGAAAAAGCGATAATCGCTGAGATTGACAAGATCGCGGCCGGAGGGGTTACGGAAGAAGAGCTCCAGAGCGCCCGCAACAAAGCCGTCGTCTCCTTTTACCGTTCCCTGGAAACGATGAGCGACAAGGCCGATCTTTTGGGGACCTATGAGATCTTTTTCGGTGGCTATGGCAAGCTGTTTTCCACCGCCGAGGCGTTCAAGAAGGTAACATCCGGAGATATCAGAAAGGCGGCGGCCAGGTATTTCCGGCCTGCCAACCGGACCGTGGGGATCATGAAGAAGGGGCGGGATTGAATCGG
>ERZ795030.2987-NODE-2987-length-18877-cov-7.646265_pt1 | contig 18877 bp, 16 predicted proteins | sample MGYA00375122_ERZ795030 | MGnify/ENA primary metagenome ERZ795030 (study PRJEB30165, sample SAMN05720146) | activated sludge metagenome | isolation source: anaerobic digester from wastewater treatment plant | place: Japan | collected 2015-04-20 ... | reverse complement strand
TCAAGCGACTGATAAAATCGTCGCCAAAGCGCATGACCAACGACTGAATCTCGACGGGGTCGGGGCCTTCTTCGGCCTGAGCGCTGGGGGGAGTGACGGCGCGGACAGCCTGTCCCGGCGCATCAGCCGCGGACTGGACCATGCGGCACCCTGAAACCGCGGCGGCGGCAGCAAGGAGCAGGGCCACAGCCCATTTGTAACTGACTGGACACTTGATCATCGGCGATGCTCATCGTTCCAGCGTGATCCCGCGGCGCATGAACGTGGGGATATCCAGATCCTGACCCGAGTGCAACGTGGGCTCCACCTGATCGAACTTACCGCGCCCGGTCGCGCCGAAGGAGAGTTTACTTCCTTTGGAACGGCTTCGGCGGCCACCGGGCCGGATCGGGAACGAATCCGCCACCGGAGGCTCGTGCCCAGCGGGCACGTCAGGGATGGGCGCGACCAACGAGGCGGCCGTCCAACTTTCGAATGCCAGTGCGACCAGTTCGACCCGTCCCTCGAAATCCGGATCCAGAACGGTGCCCATCTCCACAACACACTCTTTTTTGCAGCACGCGCGCATCCGCTCCATCAGATCACCGATCTCGGCCAGACGCAAATCCCGTCCCGCCAGAATACCGAACAGCAGGGCATTCGCCTTACTGAGCGCATCGCCATGACGCAGCGTACGGCATTCCCGCAACATTTCCGCGGCCCGCAGCGCGCGGTCCGGTCCCGCTGCGCTTGCGAAACCGAAGCGGGCGTTTCCGCCTTTCACCACCATCGCATGCAGCCGTTCCTCATCCAGCGCGATGAATCCCGGTGTGGACACGAGCCGCCACAGCAAAGTGACCGCAGTGGCCAGCACCCGGTCCGCGGCTTCCAGCGCGGTCGCCAGCACCGGCTCACGGGTATCGGCAAACAGATCATCCAGCGGCAGCACCACCACCGAATCTGCGTGTTCCTCAATCATCGGCAACACGCGCTCCGCCGCTTTACGCCGGTTCTCGCCTTCGAACGCGAACGGCAAGGTAACGAAACAGAGCGTGGCGATTCCCTGACTGTGCAGAGCTTTGACCACCTCCGGAGTCGCGCCGCCGCCGGTGCCGGAACCCAGACAGGTCACCAGCACGACACTCCGGACGCCTTGTATGTGCGCGGTCAGATTCGGCAAATCATCCTGAACCGCCAGCCGTCCCATGATCGCGTCACCCCCTGTTCCATGTCCCGTGAGACGCGAACCTCCCAGCAGCAGACAGGTGAGCCCGCCCTCGGAGGCCGTGCGGATGGAGAGCGCATCGGTATCCATCCCCAACGCACGTATGCCATCGCCGTACGTCGATTGCACCATCGCGGCCAGACGGCAACCGCCGCCGCCGATACCCATCAGAAGCATGCCTGAGATCGGTTCCTGATTCATCGGCGAAACACCCCCTTGAAGAGATTCTTGAGCGGGGAGAGTATCCCGCGGTCCTCATAGGTCATCCGGCCATACAGCACCAGTCCGGCCGCAGTGGACAAGGCCGCAGCCTGAGGCACGTTATCCAGTCCGCTGACATTCACCGGCAAGCCGATCCCGCAGGGCAGGCCAAAAATCCGTTGCGCCAAATCAGTGGCTTTCCGCAGATACGCGCCGCCGCCGGTCAGAATCACTCCCGCACCGAGATGCGGCAGCACCCCCCCCTCGTCCAGTTTGGAACGCACAATGCGGAACGTCTCATCCATACGCGCGTGGATCACGGTATGCAACGCCTTGCAACTCAGCACCCGCTCCTCAAACCCGATATCTGCGGACAGAGTGATGCGGCGGGTCCCGCTTTCCGGTTCGATCAGGGCGCATCCCTCCGCACACTTGAGTTCCTCCGCGCGGTTGAGCGGAATGGTGAAGGCCAACGCGATGTCGTTTGTGATGTGATCCCCGCCGACCGCCACACAGCCAAGCGCCGAGACCACCCCGTTGCCGTAAGCCAGATAATTGGTGGTGCCGCCGCCGAGATCGATCAGAACCACTCCTCTGCGGCGCTGTTCGGGAGTCAGCACCGCCAATCCGGCGCAGATGCCGGAAAAGGCCACATCCGTCACCTCAAGCTGTGCACTCTTCGCCACACTGATCGCATTCTCAATGTGATTACGCAACCCATGCACCGCCATCACATTCAGCGTCAGGATTTTGCCGCGCAACCCGACCGGCTTGACGATGCCGGGCTGGTCGTCCACCGTGAAGGACTGGTTGATCGTGTGCAACACCTGCCGGTCCGCGTCAAGTTGGATCGTCTGCGCGTTTTCCGTGACTTCCTCGACATCCTCCTGCGTCACAACGCGATCGCCTGACCGGATCGGGACCATGCCGGGGTTTGCCACGGCCTGAATATGGCCGCCGGAAGCTGCCAGCAGCACCTGCCAGATGCTGACATCCGCCTGTTTTTCCGCCTGCTTGGCCGCGAGCTCCACACCCACGCGCGCCTGCGCCAGATCAAACACCTGGCCTTTACGCACCCCGGTCGTCGGATAGGTTCCGACACCGGTGATTTTCACCCGTCCACGGTCATCAGACTCGCCCACGCACAAAACCGTGCGTGACGTACCGATCTCCAGTGCTGCAATTGGAGGAATCGCCATACCATCCCTTCCCTACGGTTACGGTTCATTCAATCCGGACGGCGTCGCGAAAATCCGTCCGGGCTGTGTCGCATCCCACATCAGACAAGCGCGGCCGATCTCGCTTTCCATGGCCTGCGCAAGCTGGTCGAAATGACGCTGCATGCGTGACACCGTGTCTTTCGCCTCATCCCGCATGCCCTTCCAAGCGAACTTCACCTGACGGTGGTCGAACAGGGTCAACAGCAGATAATCCTCTTTCGATGTGTCCACCACCAGCAGGCGGAGACGGCATTCCGGCCGCTGGGCGTTGTTCACGAGCCGCACCGCAGCCAACTCGTTCCCCCTCAGCCGGTCACCGGGCTTGATCTGCTCAAACGCGTCCACCCCTTTGATCATCGGCAACCCGCCGGTACCCGCATACCGGATGAACACAACCCCCTCTTCATCCACAACCCGGCCGTTCGACCCCACCCGGGCGATCGGTTCACGCTCAATGATGTTGATCCGGATCTTATCCGGCATCCGGCGCACGATCGTGATATCCCGGATATTGGGCGCCTGCTCCAGCAACTCCTTGCGTTTCTTCCGGATCGGAATCGAAAAGAGATTGACCCCCTCGCGCAACCCCAGCACTTCGCAGATCAGATCCGGCGTCAGGGTCCTGCCGGTCGTGATCATCACATTCTCGCGCAGATTGTGCAGGACAAACAACCGGCGCGAACAGAAATAATAGGCCTCGAAGAGGCGCCAGCCGCCCCATGTGACGACGAGCAGGATTACCATACCCGCAGCCACCCGGATCGCGAACCGGACTCCGGGCGGCAGGTCCGTGACCACGCCCGTCACACGCCGCCCCTTGGCCTGCATGCGCTTCCGTTGCGTTCCGCCCTGCTTGAAAAAATCCCATGCCATACGTTTCGTGCCTCGTCTCATCCGCATGTCGCCGTCCCGATCAACCGCGCGCAGAGCTCGGAGAATGACAGTCCCGCCTTGGCCGCCGCTTTGGGCAACAGACTGGTGGCCGTGAATCCCGGAATGGTGTTGATCTCCAAAACATAGGCCTCGCCCGAAGAGGTGACACGGAAATCCACCCGGCTGACACCCCGGCAACCCACCGCCTGAAAAGCCAGCAGGGCCAACACGCGGCACTGCGCCGCCAGCGGAGCGTCCTCGACCGCCTCCGGAAAGGTGTACCGCGTCATGCCGGAGGTGTATTTCTCGGTGAACCCGTACCAGCCCCCGGGCGCCTCAATCTCCACAACCGGCAGGGCCTCACCGTCCAACACGCTCACCGTCCATTCGCGTCCGTCGATATACGCCTCGACCAGCACCTCGCCCCGCGGATCCTTCGCACGCGCCTGCTCCAACGCGGCGGGCCACGCATCGGCGGACGTCACTTTGACGACTCCCACACTCGACCCGTCCCGCGGCGGTTTCACCACCAGCGGCAACGGCAGCGAGAAATCCTCCATGCCGCGCGACAACACCTCAAACGCCGGCGTCGGCACACCAGCCGCCTCCAACACGCGCTTGGTCGCGATTTTGTCCATCGCGATCCGACTCGCGGCCGCGCCCGGTCCGGTGTAAGGCAGACCGAGACGGTCCAGATCACTCTGCACCCCGCCGTTTTCGCCATAACCGCCGTGCAACGCCAGAAAGACCGCATCGACAGCGGACGGCAACGTGTCGATCCGGTCGGCATTCAACACCACCGGCACCGCATCAAACCCGGCTTCGCGCAACCCGGCGACCACCGCCTCGCCCGATCGGAGCGAAACCTCCCGTTCACTTGACGTGCCCCCCATCATGACCGCGATCCGCTTCATCCGATTCCCTCTTCCGTTACCCCTCCCGTCAGCCCGCAGATTTCCGGTGACAGCGACACGCCCCAGACCTGCTCGACACGCCGACGCATCCGCGTAACCAAAGCCAGCACATCCGAAGCGGTCACCGGATCCTCTACCGCCACGATATTGGCATGCCTCGCCGTTACCCGGGCCCCTCCCACACGCATGCCTTTGCATCCCGCCGTGTCCAGCAACCGTCCCGCCGCATCACCCGGCGGGTTACGGAACACCGACCCCTCGGTTCGGAGCCCCGCCAGCGAAATCCGGCGGGCGCGGAACGCCTCACGCCGGACCCGAACGGCACCCGCATCGGCGCGTTCCACACGCAGAGCGCACGACAAGGCGATACACCCTGTAAGCCCGCCACACCGCCGATAGCCGAAACCGAAATCCATAGGGTGCAGTATAGTGATTTCGCCATCCGAATTCAAACAACGAATCCAACGCACCCGTTCGCCGATTTCCCCGCCGTGCGCGCCCGCATTCATGGCGAGCCACCCCCCCAGCGAACCGGGAACGCTGTCCAAAAATTCGAGCCCCGTCAATCCGCGCCGCTCCAACTCATCCAGCAGCGCCGCCCCCTTCCAGTTGCATCCAACCCGGATCTCGTCCCCTGCCGTTTCCCACTCCCGGCAGGCGGACGCCGCAAGACGGATCACGCACCCCGGTTCGCCCAGATCGCTGAACCAACTGTTCGCTCCCGCGCCTACAAACCGCCACGGCACATCGTCTTGCCGACACTGCTTCAGCAGCGCACCCAACGCGGTTTCGTCAGCCGCCTCCACCCGCCAGCGCGCCCAACCGCCTGTCCTGAAAAACGACCACTCCGACAACGTGCCGAAGGGCGTCACGTGAAGTCCTTCGATCGCACGCACGCGCTTCTCAAACCCCTCCGGATCACGGCAGGCGGGCCATCCCCGTTGCCGATCCTCGCGGATCCCATCCACCATGCCAATCACGTCGCCCGCGCCCGCCAACAGCAACAGGCCGCCCGGTTGCAGCGTCTGCCGCAAAAACTGCCACGCCTCCTCTTGCGAGCGCGCAAGCATGACACGCGTGTCCCCCATCCCGGCCTCACGGAAATGCGCGTACAGGTCGGCGCTGTCCCCGCCCTCGATCCACGGCTCCGATGCTGCGTAGACCGGCAGAAGAATCACCTCGTCGGCCCCTTTCAACGCCTGGGGGAAAGCGTGCGCCAAGGCTTTTGTGCGCGAATAGCGGTGTGGCTGAAACACCACCACCAGCCGTGACGGCTCCTGAAGCCGGGCCATCGCCACCGCCGCCTCCAACTCCACCGGATGATGCGCGTAATCTGTCACGACGCGGATCCCGCCCTCGTCAGAAACGCATTCGAAGCGCCGCCCCGGTAATTCGCCGCATGCCTGCGGCAGGGCCGCGAAAACCGCAGCCGGATCGCACCCCAAAATCAGCGCTGCGGCAGCAGCGCCCAACGCATTCAGGACATTGTGGCGCCCTGCGACGCACAACACCACCCGCGCCTGTTCGCGGCCACGGTAAACCGGGGTGAACGCGACGCTCTCCGCCCCAGCCTCCACCGCACAGGCCCGCAAATCGGCAGCCTCCCCGAAACCGAAACCCAATACCGGAACGGTCGCGGCCTGCGCCGCCAGTGTAGCGCGCGGATCGTCGCGACAGAACGCCACACCCTCCCGGGTCTGCGCCGCCACGGCACGAAAACAATTGAGCAGCGCCTCTTCGTTCGCAAAATGGTCGAGATGGTCAAGATCCATGTTGGTGACCACCGTCACCGCGGGCCGGTACAGTGCCAGCGTACCGTCACTCTCATCCGCTTCGGCGACGAACACCTCCTGACCCTCCGCACCCTCCCACGCGACCTTCCCCATGGCGCGCGTCGCGCCCCCGACACACCAGGCGGGCGAAGGCCCCAACATCCCGAGCAGCCGCGTCGCAAAACATGCGGTCGTGGTTTTGCCGTGCGCCCCGCAAACCGCAACACCGCGCCGCGATGAAACCCATGCCGCCAGCACCTCCCCGCGAAAGAAGACCGGCATCCCCCGGGCACGAGCCTGCACCCATTCCGGCTCGTCCGGCGCGACCGCCGGCGTGACGATCAGGCGTTCCGCCTCGTCCAGATGCTCCGGGGCGTGCTTTCCGGCCACCGGAATGCCCGCCTCTTCCAGCCACCGGCAAAGCGCATTCGGCCGCGCATCGCAACCGCTCACGCGCCAACCCTGCCGCGCCAGCAGATAGGCGAGCCCCGCCATACCGACTCCGCCGATCCCCAGCAGATGGACACGACCGGGCACCCGCCACTCTCCGGTTTTCACGTTCACGCGCGGTTCCACCTTACCATGACCATCGGTACAGGAGACGGGCGTCCCGCGCGTCATCCCGCAGAAAACGCCCCAGATCGGTCTGCAGACCGATCCCCCGACGCGTAAACAGATCCATCAGCGTGACCTGCTCTTCATACCGGAAGACCTTGACCGCATCCGTCTCCAACAGTTGGGCGATCCGGCTTTGCGCGTCCGCCTGATACCCGATCCCGTCGATCAGTTTATGCCGCAGCGCCTCGTCAGCCAGAAAGATGCGTCCGTCCGCCAGCGTCCGGACCGTTTCGAGCGGCAGCGTTCGGTTTTTCGCCACCAACCCCACAAACCGTTCGTGCATCGCGGTGATGATCTTCTGCACCATCTCGCGCTGTGTGGACTTCACTTCCTGAAACGGATTAAAGAGATCCTTGTTTTCCCCGGATTTCACGGTAACGTCCCGGATCCCGATCTTTGCGGCGAGTTCCTGAATGTTGTACGCTTGCAGCAGAACGCCGATCGAACCGGTAAGCGTGGTCGGGTGGGCCAGAATCACATCCGACGCCAGCGCAACGTAATAGCCGCCTGAAGCGGCCACATCCCCGAGCAGCGAGACCACCACACGGCCTTTGGACGATGTTTTAAAATCACACAGCGCCTGATACAGGATATCGCTATCCGTGATGCCGCCGCCGCCGCTGTTGATCTCCAGGATGAGCCCCGCGACCTCCGGGTCATGCCTGGCCTTCCGAATGGCGCGCAGAGCCGCAGCCGCATTCCCCGCATACCACGAGGCATCCCCCAGCATGATCATCCCGTTAAGCGGGATACGCACGACCTTAACCTCGCCGTCGCCCGCAGACCAAGTCTCGATCAGGTTCGGCGCCTCATCCACACCCGCTTCCGGACGCGTGCGGAACGAGCGGAACCACTCCATGGCCCCGTGTTCCCCTGCCACGCCAAGCACGTGAAAACTTCCTGTCACCAGCACAGCGACCAGCAGCCCGAACCCAATGAACATCCCGATCGCCAACGCGCAGCCGAACCCGCATCCGCGTCCCGTTTTCGATGTGTCCCGATTATCTGACATGTGCGTCCCCCTTTTTCAACCCGATACACGGTACAGTATAGCAGACCCTCCCGGCACGGCAAAGCGTTACCCGAAAGGGAATCGAATGATGACGAGAGATGCGCGGGGAGGGCGCGTTTTGTGTAAAACGCCGTCGTGCGCACGGAAGGGCATGGCCCCGTCCATACCGCCATGTTTCTCAATCGCGCCGCAACGCCTCGATCGGATCCAGGGCCGCCGCCCGCATCGCCGGATACAGGCCGAACACAATCCCGATCCCCGCACTGATGCCGAACGCCAGCACGAGACTGTACGGCTGCACAACGGTGGGCATGTCTGTGAAGAGGGTGATGAGAAACGGAATCGCCACGCCGAGAATCAACCCCACGAACCCGCCCCCGATCGACAACACGCAGGTGTTGATCAAAAACTGCACCACGATCCGGCTGCGGCGCGCGCCGATCGCCCGCCGAATCCCGATCTCTTTGGTGCGCTCCGTCACCGACGCCAACATGATGTTCATGATGCCGATCCCGCCCACAAGCAGGCTGATGCCCGCGATCGCCCCCAACACAATGTTATACGTCCGTTTGGTGCGCTCCGCCTCACGCAGCAGCGTAAGCGGCACATCAATCCGGAAATCCTTTTTCTTGTGGAACCGCTCCAGAACCGCCTGAATCGCCTTGCTGCCGGATTCGACCACGGAGGTGTCCGCCATCTTGACGATGATCTGGCTGAGTTCGACCTTCTCGCCTTCCATGCCGCCCGCCGAATAGCGGATGTTGGCTTCGCCGAAAAATTTCGTTCCGGTGGTGATCGGGATGTACGCGTCCGCCTCGCTGTCCGGCGCGCGGACCGACCCGCCTGTCTCGTTCTGCACGATGCCGATGACCTCGAAGACGCCCGAAGCGATGCGGATCCGCTGGCCGATGGTCTCCTCGGCCGCCAGCAACCGCCGCACGCCATGTTCGGTCAGGACACAGACATTCGCGCGTATCCGCATGTCGTGCGCCGTGAGAACCCGGCCGGCCAAGATCGGCCGTTGCACCACCTGAAACCACTCGGGGACAGTCTCCACCACGCGCATCTCCAGTTGGCGCTCATTCAGACGCGCGGTCCGGCGCGTCATGCGCGCGGCCACGGTCATCACGACACCCGGCACCGTCTCACGAATGCGCTTCTCGTCGTCGTACAGCAACCCGTATACGGCCAGTTTGCCGCGCTGAGCGCCGGAACTGCCGCTCTCTTCGGACCCCGGTTTCACGGAGAGCACCATGATGTTTTCACTGCCCAGCCGCTTGATCGACTCCAGCGCCTGCTGACTGGCCCCTTCACCGACCGCCAGCATCGCGATCACACTGCCCACACCGAACACCATGCCGAGCATCGTCAGAAACGAGCGGGTCTTATGCCGCCACACATCGGTGAGACCGAGTTTCACGAACGGCCAGAAATAGGTGATCTGGTTCACGCCTCCGCCTCCGTGACCGAGAGGATCTTGCCGTCTTTGAGATGGATGCTGGCTTTGGCGTAGGCGGCGATGTCCGCCTCGTGCGTCACGAGAACCACGGTCTTGCCCTGCTCATACAACTCCTGAAACAACTCCATGATCTGCACACTGGTGGCGCTGTCCAGATTCCCGGTCGGCTCATCGGCCAGCAGGACCGCCGGATCGTTGGCCAGCGCGCGGGCAACCGCCACACGCTGGCGCTGCCCGCCCGACAGTTCGGAAGGCAGATGGCGCAGCCGGTGCCCGATGCCGACACGTTCGGCCAGTTGCTCCGCTTTCGCCCTGCGCGTCGTCTGCGAAAGCCCCAGATACAGCATCGGCACTTCGATGTTTTCACACACCGTCAGTTGCGGAATGAGATGAAAACTCTGAAACACGAAACCCAGATTCCGCAGACGATGATCACTCAGCGAGTCATCATCCATCTCCGCCACATTCACACCGTTCAGCCAATACGCACCCGACGAAGGCCGGTCCAGACACCCCAAAATATTCAGCAGCGTACTTTTTCCAGAACCGCTTTGGCCCATGATGGCCCAATAGGAACCCCGGCGGATCACGAAGGAAACGCCGTCCAGAGCCCGAACCGTTTCGTCGCCGACCCGGTAATGCCGTTTCACCATATCCAAGCGCACCACCGCATCGGGATCGGATGCCGCCCACGCTGTCGGCTGCATGATCATGGCATCCTGCCGCCTGCGGGCGGCCCCTCCCCACGCCGCGCCGGCGAGGGCGCGGAGGCTCGTCTGGGCTTGGCGGACGAGCCGTTCCGGTTTTCCGAACGCGCGGGCGCGCCACCCGGAGGAACCGCCTCCTCCACAGCCTCTTTTTTCTGCTCCTTCACTGGCGGCGCCAGCATGACCTCCTCGCCGACCTTCAGCCCTTCCCGGATGTGGATCATCCGGTTGTTGTCCATGCCCACGCTTACGATCCGCGGCACCCATTCGCCGTCATCGCGCACATAGACGCGCGGCACGCCCTCCACGCGGACCACGCACTGCACCGGCACGTAGAGCGCGTTCTCATACGTCTCCTTGACCAGTTCGACATCACAGCTCATGCCGGGACGGATGTTGACCTCCTTGAAATCGCACTCGATCTCGCATTTGTACAACTTCAGATCCGGATTCAACTGTGAACTCTGGCCATCCGGCAGGATCCCGATCTTGACCAGGTGCCCCTCAAACACACGCCCCGGGAAGGCGTCCACCTTGACACGCGCCTCCATCCCGTTTTCGATCTTGTTCAGACTGGCCTCGGGAACCATCACCTCCACCACCATTCCGGACTCCAGCGGGATGTAGATCAGCTCCTGACGCTCCACCGCGGTGGAACCCACCGCCAGCGGCTTGATCCACCATTGACGCCGGGAGATCAGGACGGTCGAGGTGTACAGAACGATTCCGTTGGTGGGCGCGTAGATCTTGCTCTTCTCGATTTGGAAGTTCAGTTCCGCCATGCGGTTGGTGGCCCGATTGAGTTCCCGTTGCCGCGCTTGCAGTTCCGTCTCCACCTGACGCAGCGTAGCCTTGTTCTGCCAAGTGGTACGTTTCAGCGCGCGCGTGGCTTTCCGCAACGCGCTTTCCAGAGTCGCGCGCTGTTGCAAAACCGTGAAGTTGGTCAACACGCTCATTTTGGTCTCCGCCATGGCGAGATCGAGCTTTTTGCGCTGCAGGGCCAACTGGTCGGCCTGCAGTTCGGTCCGGGTCAGGAAGTTCGCCTTGGCGAGCCGCTGCGACCACTCCAACCGCTCATCCGCGCGCTTCAACTCCTCGTCCGCCAGCGCCACATCCGCCTCCGACTGACGCAGTTGCTGCGGATAATCGCCGTCCTGATATTTTTCCAGCGCCATTTTGGCCAGCATCATATCCACTTCCCGGTCCAGCAGCGCCGCTTCGCAGTCCCCCTCGGTGATGCCGAGTTTCTCCTGGGTGATGATCAGGTTCGCCTCTGCGTTGGCCACCACGATCTCCTGCTCGTTACGTTTTTCGATGAGGTCGCTGGAATCGAACTCCAGCAACAAATCGCCCGGCTGCACGCTGACCCCCTCGTCGATCACCCAGATCACCGTGTTGTTGCCCTCTAATTCGCTGGCGATCACGATCTTGTCGCGGCTCTGGATCGATCCGCCCGAGGTGACCGCGATCGTCAGAGGCCCCTGCTGCACGGCAAAAACCGGCACGGCTTCGCTGGTTTTGTCCCGTTTGCCGAACCAGAACCACGCCGCCGCACCGAGCACCAGAAGCGTGCCGACCGCGATTCTTTTTTTCTTGGATGTCTTCTTAACCATGATTGCCTCGGTCCACCGTTTCGCGCCACATCCCGTCTTCCCCGATCCCGAACACGCCCATATCCCGGCGCAGGGCCAATTCGCTGAGCCGCCACTGGATCACGGCGGAGCATAACGCATTGCGCGCCGTGAGCATCGCGCTCTCCGCCTCCAGAATGTCACGCATCGAGGAACGTCCGGAAAGCAGAAAGAGATTGTTGCTTTCCAACCGCAGACGGGCCACGCGCATGGTCTCCTGCTGGTTCTCATACGACGCGCGGGCCGCGATCAGATTCCGGAATCCGCTGCGGACCGCCTGTTTCACCGTGTCCTCCATAGCCTCCAACGCCCGTTTGGCCTGTTCCAGCTCGAGCAGACGCTTTTTGAAAGCGTTGCGTTCGCGCCGCCGGTCCCACGGCAACGACACCGAAAGCCCCCCCTCAAGCGCCTCGCCGCCCTTAAACCCGCTCCTCCCGGTTTCACGCAGGCGATCCAGACTGCCCCCCCCCTGAAGCGTCACATCGGCCCGCAGGGCATCCGCCGCGATCTTCACGCTACGCGCCACATCCTCGAGCGCGCTCCGCGTGATGAGCAAGTCATGCCGCTCCGCCAGCGCGATGCGGCACGCCTCGTCCTCTTCGGGAAACGCTTCGACCGCATTCGGACTGCGTTCAGCTATCCGCTCCATCTCCTTCTCCAACTCGTCCAGTTCGCGCTCATCCAAAACGATCTTCGCCTCCGGTGGCAAACCGATCTGGATTTTGAAAGCGTCCAGTTTCTCTTCCACATTCTTACGGGTGTTGATGACGCTCTCGCCCGCGTTCAGCAGGTCGGAACGCGCCTGGTCGACCTGGATGCGCTCCATGCGGCCCGCCTCGAACCACATTTCAGCACGGCGGCTGTTTTCTTGCAGGCGGCTCTCATTGTCGATCGCGTTTTTCAGACGCTGCCCGTATTCCAACACGTTATAAAACGCGCTGGCCACCGAATACGCGTACGTCTGGCGGTATCGTTCGAAGTTCCAGATCGCGACCGTGAGGTTCCGCTCCGCCTGGGTCAGCGGTTCGCGCACGATCTCGCGCCCGGCGCCGCGCAGAAGCGGAAGGGTCATGGAAAGATCGCCGGTCAGTCCCATCGAACGCCAATCGTCACGCAACAGGCTGACCACATTCAGGGCCAACCGCCCGGCAACCGCCAGCCCGGCCTCGGTTTGTCTGGCCGCGCCAGCGGAAACCCCGCCGCTGGCTTTTTCGATCCCCGGATCTCCGGAGAGCAGACCGAACATCATACCGCTGAAGGTCGTGCCGAACCGGTACTGCTGGTAATCCAGATCCAGCGCCGCGTCAAACACCGCCTCCTTCAGCTTCTGGTACGAACGGTCATTCCTTGCCGCCAGACACAGGGCATGCGGCAACGTGAGCACAATGACTTCGTTGGAGACGTTCAGTTCGCCCAAGTTCGGGATGGCGGGGAAGATGACGTTCTGCTCCCCGCGCGCCGCCGCGAGCAACGCGATGCGCAACGTCAGCGTATCCGCCGGACGGCTCATGTCGAACGTATTGGTCGATCCGGTCTGCTGCTGCCAGTAGGCGGTCGCCAACCGGGTGCCGGTCTCATCCGTCTCCAGCACCGCCCGCCCCGGCGTCATGCAGGCGATCGGAGCGAGCAGACAGACTCCCGCCACTCCAAACACGGTCAACCCGTGTCCGACACGCACCTTTCGCAGGTATGATCCCGCACGCCTCATTTGCCCCCCAAAAAAACCTTTCGTCCGCACATCCCTACGGCTTCCCCAAGCCCCCGGCCCGCGCATACACCTTCCCCAACACGTTCCGCTCACATCTGTTGCGCCCGATAGGACTCAACCTCCCAATTCTCGATGAATTGGCGCGCCGCGTCACTCAGATACCGCAACCCGCCGAACGCGCGCGCCAACCGCTTGACCTCCGCACCGTCACGGGCCAGATCCAGCGCCACCCGGGCCACGCTTTCGCGCGGCCCGACGCCCAGCACCGCCGAACCCGTGACCACGACGCGCGGCGGATAGCCCCGCACCGACTGGAACGCGCGGAGATTCTCCGGTGTGACGCGCCCTTCAAACGGATACGACTTCGCATACACGACATGGTCCGGAGAAATCGGTCCGGCCCCCACATCCAGCATGCCGGATACGGCGACCGCCGCCGCCTCGCTTCCGAAGGTCTCTGACAGCGTTTGCCGCCAACCGGCCACCTCATGTTCCGCAGGCTCCGGTCCAACGTGCGCCCCGCCGTCCAGATGCGCCTCCGCATACTCGCGGGACAACCGTTCCATCAGGCTCTCGTACACCGCACGCACCGCCTCCACCGTGTCCCCTGAAACGACCACACCGTGATTCTGGAGAAAGATCAGCGCAGGCTCCGCACCGTGTTCCCGCGCATAGTCCTGAACCGCGCACCGCACCTCCCGGCACAACGTGTAACCGGGGTCCACATACGGAATCCAGAGCGCCTCGGGAAAGAGACGGGCCGCAGCCGCTTCACCGCCGACCGCACAAGTCATGCCGTTACAGGCCTCCGGATGCGTATGCACCACGAAACGGGCCGCGAGCGTGTCGTGCAGCGGCGCCTCCACTGAGGCGCGTCCGGGCGTCTCTGGCCGCACCGCCGCATCCATCCGCTCCTTGACCCAAGCCTCGCGCGCGGCCGCTCCGTCCGGCGGCGTCTCCCGGTAGAGGCACGCCAGCCGGGCGCGGTCCAGCGCGACAAACCGGTCGGGGGTCAGCGCGGCGAGCGTGGTACCGGAGGGCTTCACCCAGAGGGTGTCCGCCTGCTTGCAGGAGGTATTGCCCCCGCCGCCTTTGACATACGCTGCGGATCCGAACGCATGCGACAGTTCGGTAACCGCTTCGAGTAACACTCTACTCTCCCACCCCACGCACTGCCCTCCGCTCACCGTTTCGCCAGCACCTGCGCCTCATACCGTTTGACCTCATTGAGCCAAGCCGGATCAGGCGGCACGTCCTCCTCCAGGCAGAACTTTTCCCAGACCGCGCCGAACGGCATCGTCTTCGCGGCTTCAGTCCACACCAGGCGCGCGGTCAGGTCGCCTTCCCGCTCCGCCTCGCGCATGGTCTCGAACGGCTCCAGCAAAGCGTACAGCAACGCCTTCTGCATGGCGCGCATGCCCAGCACCCACGCCGCGATCCGGTTGATGCTCGCGTCAAAGTAATCCAGCCCGATGTGTATGCGCCGGAACTGGTCCAGCCGCACCAACTCCTGCGCGATCGCGATCAGATCGTCCCCCACCAACACCACATGGTCGCTGTCCCACCGCACCCCCCGGCTCACATGCAGCAGAATACCCGGAACAAACGGCAGGCAGGCGGAGAGTTTGTCCGAGATCGTTTCAGTCGGATGGAAGTGCCCCGCATCCAAGGTCAGCAACTTCTGATTTTTCACGGCGTACCCCATGTAGAACTCGTGGGAACCGACCGTATAACTTTCCGCACCGATGCCGAAGAGTTTGGATTCGACCGCATCCAGCATGTGTCTGGGGTTCAACTTCTCCGCGAAACACTCGTCCAGCGCGTCGTTCAGGATCTTGCGCGGGGTTGCGCGGTCAGCCGGGATGTCCTTGTAGCCGTCCGGTATCCAAACGTTGTTGACACTGGGCGTGCCCAGTGCTTTGCCGATAGCCGCGGCAATCCGCCGCGTGGCCTGAGTGTGCCGGATCCAGAAATTCCGGGTGCGTTTGTCGCGGCTGGCCAGAGAAAATCCGTCAAACCGGGGATGCGAGAAGAGGGTCGGGTTGAAATCCATGCCCAGCCTGTTCTGCTTGGCCCAGGCGATCCAGTTTTTGAAGTGTTCCGGCTGCAACGCGTCGCGGTCGACTTTCTTGCCCTTCTCGAACTCCGCGTAACAGGCGTGCACGTTCACGCGGTGCGAGCCGCCGACCAGCGAAAGCACGAACGCAATGTCGCCGCGCAACTCCTGCGGGGTGCGCGCGCGCCCCGGATAATTACCGGTGGTCTGGATCCCGCCCGTGAGATCCCCCTCGGGATTCTCGAAGCCACGCACGTCGTCGCCCTGCCAGCAGTGCAACGAAATCGGGATTTGAGCCAACTTCCCGAGAGCCGCCTCCACGTTGACCCCCATCTCCGCATAGCGTTCACACGCGATTCGATACGCAGTCCCGCTGTTTTTCTTGCTCATGAGATCGCCCCTTTTCCTGAAATGGGATAACAGGGGGAAGTTTACCGGATTCCACCCGCAACATCAATTCCAACCGTAACGCGGACTTGCCCCATTTTTTTCAAGCCGAGCCGGATAATGGCTGTTCCGGCTACATTTCGGCGGTTTCCGGCACATGCTGTTTGCGGTGGCACGTCCGCTGAATTTGTCTTGCTGGACATCATGCATGTTGCCGGTCATACGCAGCTTTGATCGCCTGAAGAAGGTCTCTGCCGATCACCTCATAGTCAGCGAATTCCGCAATGTTATCGTGTCGCAGGTGCAGTTGCCCTTCACCAACGTTACCACGATGTTGTCCCTTGGAGTAATAACGGTTTGACTCCATTTCTCGGGACGCGAGCACCCAGTACCGAATCTTGTCACGCCACACGCCAACCCACACGAAGACATCACAACAACCGGGTTTCACCTGCTGGAAGTTCATGTCAAATGGGCGAGTGGAATCCGACGCGAGAGCCTTCACATAGAGAGGGGCTTGAAGTTCGAAGTCCACGGCACGCGAAGCTTTAACCTCGATGGCGATCCTGTCATCGAGACAGAAGTCGTACTGTCCGGAATAGGCCGGATCTTTTTTCTTTGATGGCTTCTGAAGTTCGGGAACAAGTTCCTTGAGGTGCCCTTGTGCCCATGTCTCGCCGAAGCCTCTCGGAGCGCTGATTTCAAAAATGTACAGGTACATATTCCGTCCAATGTATTCATCTCGAAGGGCGTAGTAGTCATCAAGGGAAAGCTTGCCTCGACCCATCAGTGTGGAGACCATGTATTCGTATTCATTGAACGGGTAGACAGAGATCAGATTTTCAAGTCGCTCATAGATTTCCGTCGAGTCTTCGAGTTCTAAGATGAGCGTCTCAAGTTGCGTTTTGAGTCTTTCCATTACCACAGCTCCAATACGGGTTGTTCGCTTTCGACAACACCGTGAAGCTCTTTCTCAAATGGGTTGCCGTTCTGCCATCCGGTCTTTCCATACGTGCGCAGACGCTCCAGACGCCGAATCATGATTTCACAATAAATCGGGTCAACATCACAGGTCATGCACCTGCGCTTCATCTGCTCCGCTACAATAAGGGTGGTGCCAGAGTGTCCGAAGAAGTCGATTATAGTATCACCTTCGCGTGAACTTGCTGCGACAAGGCGCTCAATCGCCTTGATGGGCTTCTGTGCGTAGCACCCGTTCACATTCTCTTCCATGCGGTAGAATACTTGTTGAATATCCACCCAGACATTCCCCGGACGGATATTCTCGGACTTGCTCCGTTCCATATTCTCCGTCTTCTTACCGTTGATCTCTTTGTAGTACCCACGAAGAATTTTGGGAATGTCCGTGTATTGGACAGCAAACGAGGGGCTCCCCTTCGTATAGTAGAGACACTCTTGTCGAACCGCCATCCAGTTCTTCTGCGTCCCATATCCGCGCTGATTGCGCATGGTGATCAAGGATCGCGAGGAAAACTCTTTGAAACCGCGCATCATCAACATGAAGTCCGGTAACGGCTGAAACCCTTCATTCTGGTCGGCACCAAGCCAGACGTACAGACTGGCATCAGCACAGAGGGAAGCGCTTGTGGTCTCAATCCATCGAGCACACCAGCTGATGAAATCGCCGACAGAACGTTTCCCGAACGCGACGAGATTATATGGGGGATCATGGACGGCCAAAGAAGCCGGTTGTCCATCCATCAACTCGGCGATCTGTCGGGCATCAGTTGCGTCAACGCATCCGATGCGATGGCCACGTACCGGGTCTATCCATATTTCGCCGGGAGCCAGTCGGCAATGAGGGAGTACGCTCTGTCGGGCCTTCTCGTCTTCGTCGAGTCTGGCTAGTGTGCAGTTCTTCATAGTCTCATTTTCTCAAACCTAACAGCGTTACCGGGCCTGCCTCGCGAAAGCAGACAAACCCCATATACGTTCAGGATAATATTCACCCTGACGGCTATGGGCAAGCGCATATTTTGTGTTGACTATTATCCCTCGCGGTTTTGCTTTCTTCACGAACGCCGGGCACATTGCGCGACAGAGCACGGGTTAGTTCCCAATGGCGTTGCTCTGCTTCAGTCTGGCCAAGGCCTTCGCCTCGTGTTCCTTTAGCCGTCCGAGTTCCTCCTCGGGCAGATGCGTCTGGGCCGCCGAGAATGATAGCCGGAGGTCCGGAAACTCACGCTCAAACAGGAACCTTGCCCGTGGGATATGGAAATCAGACGTGACAACGATTAACGCATCGATCTCGTGACGCCTGACAATCGGCCTGACAAGTTGCGCGTCTTGGATTGTGTTGGCGCTTTCAGCACACTCCAGAATGTTCCTCTCGGGAACTCCGTGCGCCATCAGGTACTGCCGAGTGTAATAGCCGTGAGATTTGTCCGTTGTGTTAAAGTGGTCTCCCCACCCTCCTGTCGGCAGCATCTTGGCGTCGGGATTCGCCGCATACTCAGTCAACGCGCGCTGACATCGCTCGATCGCGATAGACGAAAGATTTCCCTCGGCGTCGTTGGGCGCACCCAGAATGACTATGGCCAGTTTCTTCATCACTCTCCACCTCCGCACACAGTTTCAAACACTTCTCTGTGTCAGTCAATTGAGTACAGGCGGGCGTCACGCGCCGCGCGGATTTCACCTTCGATTTCGGCAGGCGTCATCGCGCCACGTCGTAGCTCCGTTCAGTGTCGCCGCTAGTTAGGCTTCGGTTGAAGTCATCCGAATTCTATCCCTGCCAATGAACCGCCAATTCCAATGGCAATTAGCCCAGCACATGCCAGCACAAACGGTTTTATAGCGAGTTTACAGTCCACTGCAAGCAATGCCAGCCAACATATCGGGGCAAGAAAGATGCAACTCAAGAACCAGCCCGGACCGCGCCTGTAGGCAAGAGTTAACATCTTAATCTCACCAATAAAACACGCCAAACTACCGAGACCGAAAAGAATGTGTCCCAAAACTATCATTTCTGCGGTCTTCCAAAGCCGTATTGGTGTTCTTACCGCGTGCCGGACAGTGTCGTTGAGCCTGTCTCGCCCGCGAATAATTCCACGCACGTTCAAAACAATATTCGTTCTGACGGCTATAGGCAAGC
>ERZ795030.2957-NODE-2957-length-19027-cov-4.194023_pt1 | contig 19027 bp, 12 predicted proteins | sample MGYA00375122_ERZ795030 | MGnify/ENA primary metagenome ERZ795030 (study PRJEB30165, sample SAMN05720146) | activated sludge metagenome | isolation source: anaerobic digester from wastewater treatment plant | place: Japan | collected 2015-04-20 ... | reverse complement strand
TCCCTTTAATGAACAGCTTTTGATTCACGCACAAAGACCGGATGCAACGGCTTGTGCATCCCTTGAAATGTGGAACGAAAAAGTAGGAAGATGGGTCAATCGTGGTGCAAAGGGCATTGCCCTGATTGATGACAGCAGCGATTGGCCAAGACTGAAATATGTATTCGACATTTCCGATACCCACAGACTTCCGCACGGCAAAGACCCGTATCTATGGAAGCTCCGTGAGGAGGACAGACAGGCAGTAACGGATTATCTCAAAGAGAATTATCCGATTGACAACAGCTTTGATGACTTGTCGGATGTGCTGCGGCAGGTAGCAATGGAAACGGTCATAGATAATCTGCCGGAATGCCTGAATAATCTGCAATATGCAGTCGAGGGCAGTTTTTTAGAGGAACTGGACGATTTGAATTTGGAGGTTCGCTTTCGTGAGCTGATGAACAACAGCCTGCACTATATGCTGGCACAGCGTTGCGGCTTGAATGTGGGAAGCGAATTTGAGAGCGATGACTTTTCCTATATCACGGATTTTAGCACACCAATGGCACTTGCACAAATCGGAAATGCGGTATCAGAAGCAGCTATGCCGATCCTTATGTATATTGGCAGATATGTGCGGACTGTGGAAATCGAAAGAATCCAAACAAAGATTCAGAATCCTGTTGAAAAGAATCAAAATACATGGTATAATGAATTTAGCGCATTAAAGCGCGAAAGTGAAAACGAAACACAAACGGACAGAGAAAAAGGAGATGTGTCAAATGATGAGAATGGATTACACGAGCAAGGCGGGCTTTCTGATTCCGAACATCGTGATGGACGAGCAGCCAACGGAGAGACTGGGCAAGTACGGACGGATGCGGAAATCGTATCTGAAGCAGAACCGCAGCAGTCTGTATCAGGGACTTCTTCTGAGCGGCAAACTGACGGCACATCTGCTGGAAATCGAGCAGACAGCCAACAAGAGAATGGAAGCATTGACGGTGGCGTTGATGAAAGCCGAGGGCGTGACCGAGAAATTGAAAGCGGAGAACCAGATGTTGTGGCTGGGGCAGATGAACAACCTTCAGGCGAGAGCCGAGGAAATCGTTCTGAGCGAGCTGATTTACAACTAAATGCAGAGCCGGATAGCAAAACGCTGTCCGGTTTTCTTATTGGAACCGACATATCCGTTCCCCTTGTGGATGAAGTGATTAAGATGGGCAGTAACCGTAGTAAGAGTGTACTTCGGATTGCTGCCCATTTTATGTTGGATGCCGGGGATGATGCGGAGTTTCTTCGCCGTGAATACAGATACGGTGCGAAAGGTATTCAGTTTGACGGCGTACCCTATTCCGTTTGGTTTGACGATAACGGAATGAAATTTGCACGGGGCAAAGCGGCGGAATTAACAACTGATGCCGTGCTTCTGTCTTGGGAACAGGTGGGAGAACGAACAAAAGAGCTGATACACAGCGGACATTATGCTCCACAGGTTATCCTAAATCAAGCAATCGCCAATGAACGCCTTGAGGTGGCACAGTCCCTGTGGTATCTGCATCAGGATTGCAATGTGGAGTATTTCCTTGATGATGAGCTGTTCCGTGGCGGATTCCCCGACAGCACAGAGCGTATTGCGGAGCTTTTGGAAGATAGAGCCTTTGTGTCGGATGCTGTACAGGGTCTTGGGGACTTGGTTATGCAGTATGAGGAGGACAGGAGCGTATTACGTTTCCATTTTCATAACCCCCAGGAGCTTCTTCGCCGTCTGTCCGAACTGGATAACAGACAGGTGCATTTGCCGTTGTCCTCCGTGGAAAAGTTTCGTGATAATGTGGACTTTGTGACCGAGGATGAAATCGATCACTTTTTTCAGGGCGGCGGTGCGTATTCAGACGGCAGACTCACCACCTATTCTCATTTTATCCATGACCACAGCGATAAGGAAAAAACGGATTTTGTACGAAACAGCTACGGTATCGGTGGAAGCTCTCACGCACTATGCGGAGCAGACAACAGCCATTCCAGTTATGACGGCAAAGGCTTGAGTCTGACCCGTGGCGGTTTCGGAGAAAAGGACGCTCCCAATGCTTTCTTCCGTTGGGAACAGGCTACAAAGCGTGTGGACAATCTGATTCTGGATGGAAGATACCTGAAAGAAAAAGACTACAAGCAGATGCCAGCCTATGAGCGCCATGCGCTTGCACAGCGTATCGGCAGCTTTTATTACAGGCATGACCATTTTGTGTTGGATTTGCCCGAAAATACAGATATGTTCAGCATGGTGGAGAACATAGAAAAACGCCTTGACGATTCTGCATGGCTTGAAAATGTAGTGGCGGATATGTCCGCTATTGTGGGAGCAATCCATGAAACAGACGAAAACTATGAGCGTATGCAAAGCCTGTTTGCCGATGTGGTGGAATACAAAAATGGCAATTTTAGCTTGTTTACACCATCCAGAGCAGTGCTGGCAGAAGCACAGAGGCGGGGTACAGAGATTGTAATTCCGAAGCGATTGGAAGATACGGTTGCAGAGCGAGTTGCGGTATATGTCTACGCCATAGGCGATACGGTCAATATCCACGGCAAAGACCACGAAATATTAGACACAGAGGGCGGCAGGGTTTTGGTTTCGGATAAAATCTTCCCCCTCTTTACTTATACCTATACCGCTGAGGAATTTGTTGACCTACTGCGTGAAAGTCCCCTCAATGACCATTTAATATCGGAGTTTATAGAGCGCACTCCCGAAAAGGCAGCCGAAGAAACAAGAGACGAGCAAGTCGAAAGTGACATAGAAAAACCTGCGTTGGAGCAGAGCGAGGCTGCGGAAGTGGAAAAATATCCTGCGGTGCTGGATGCCGCAAGTGAAGTCAAGTATGAGCAAATCCGTGAAAAATATCAAGTGTCGGTGCTTGTTGGTTTTGAGCATAACGGCAATATCGAGTTTTACGGAGAGGATGCGAAAACCGTTGCGGAACTGCTTGGCAGAATACTTCTTGATAAGCAGCTTGAAAGCGGAGAGAGTATTCCCGTAACGGGCTTCCCGAAAGACGGTTGGGTAAAATACGGCAAGGATATTTGGTCGCACGGTCAGAACCTTGTGCTGATGGGCGAGAACGAGGACGGAACGCACAGTGTTATCAAGGAATACAAGGGCAAGGACTATCTCTCTATCGGTATGAAGCTGACGATTGACGAAAGACAATTTCAAATTGATGCGGTGGATTACCCAACTGGCAAAGTTAGCCTGCGTGACATCACTTTCCAAAACGGCACAGGATTCCCGATATTCAGAAGCGAAAGCACCGATTTTGTCCGTTCCTTTGTAGAGGAACAGCAATGGGAGAATATCGAGGATATAGAGAATCCTCTTGCAGAGCAGAGCGAACCTGCTTCAGAATTTCAAACAGAAACGGTAGCGGTATATCCGGGCGAAACAAACAAGCTACCTTACGATGTGGTCATTCAGACCATCCGAACAGGCAATGACGAGCCGCCAAGGGAAAAGGGCGAGAACTTCCGTATTTCCGATATGGATTTGGGTGCAGGCGGTCCGAAAGCAAAATTCCGCATGAATATGGATGCCATCAATCTTCTGAAAGAACTGGAGCTTGAGGGCAGACCGGCAACTGCCGAGGAACAGGAAGTCTTGTCTAAGTATGTCGGCTGGGGCGGTCTTGTAGATGCCTTCGATGAGAAAAAAGAAGCGTGGGCAAATGAATTTACAGAGCTTTATACCACACTCTCCCCGGAGGAATATACGGCAGCAAGAGGTTCGACCTTAAATGCTCATTACACTTCTCCAGTGGTCATACAGGCAATGTATGAAGGTCTTGCCAATATGGGATTTGAGAGCGGCAACATTCTGGAGCCGTCTATGGGTGTGGGTAATTTCTTCGGCTTGCTGCCGGATGCAATGCAGAACAGCCGCCTGTACGGTGTGGAACTTGACAGTATCACAGGACGAATTGCAAAGCAGCTCTATCCGCAGGCAAAGGTCACGATTGACGGCTTTGAAAAAACCGCATATCCCAATGACTTCTTTGATGTAGTCATCGGCAATGTGCCGTTTGGCAACTATGGTGTGGTAGATAAAAAGTATGACAAGCACCATTTTCAAATTCACGATTATTTTTTGGCAAAATCCATTGATCAGGTTCGCCCCGGCGGTGTGGTAGCTGTGATTACTTCCTCCGGCACAATGGATAAGCAAAATTCCTCTGCCAGAGAGTACCTTGCCGAGAGAGCCGACCTTTTAGGTGCGGTAAGACTTCCAAACAATGCCTTTCGCCGTAATGCCGGCACGGATGTGGTTGCAGATATATTGTTTCTCCAGAAGCGGGAAGCACCCGGCGTTCCAAATGCCGAGTGGACGAAGCTGGGCAGGAGTGCCGAAGGGTTTGCAATCAATCAATATTTTGCAAGCCATCCCGAAATGGTGCTTGGAACGCTGTCTGAGGAAAGCACACAGTACGGAAAAATGGAATGTACGGTCAAACCTGTTGAGGGAGCAGACCTTGCTGCACAGTTAAAAGAAGCCATCGGTAAAATTGAGGGCAGGATTGAAGCAGCACAGGTGTAGGATACCGACCTTGCACAAGAAACGGTCACAATTCCCGCTGATCCCACAGTGAAGAATTTCACCTTTACCGTGGTGGACGGCGATGTGTATTACCGCGAAAATTCGCTAATGAGCAAGGTGGACTTGCCTCTTGCAACCGAGGAACGAGTAAAAGGTATGGTTGCCATTCGTGACTGCGCCCAGGGTCTTATCGACTGCCAGTTAAATGATGGAAGCGATGCCAAGATTGCGGCGATGCAGGTAAAACTCAATTCCCTATATGACAGCTACACCAAGAAATTCGGTTTACTCAGCAGCAGTGCAAATAAAAGAGCTTTCAGCCAGGACAACAGCTATTGTCTGCTTTGCTCGCTTGAGGTCGTTGACCATGAGGGAAACCTGCAGAGAAAAGCGGATATGTTTACCAAGCGCACTATAAAAAAAGCCGAGGTTGTCACAAGTGTTGATACGGCAAGTGAAGCATTGGCGGTGTCTATTGGCGAAAAGGCAGAAATTGATATTCCTTATATGATGCAGCTCACGGGCAAAAGCGAATCAGAACTGACCGATGAACTTCGAGGGGTTATTTTTATGAACCCTTTGACCGACAAATGGGAAAGCGGAGATGAATACCTTTCCGGCAATGTGCGAAAGAAACTGGAAATCGCCAGAACCTTTGCGGAGAACGACCCGAAATATGCGGTCAATGTTGCATTTTTGGAGCAAATTCAACCCCGCGACTTGGAAGCCTCCGATATTGAGGTGCGTTTGGGTGCAACATGGATTAAGCAAGAATATATCCGTGATTTTATGGCAGAGCTGTTCCAGACACCCCGTTATCTGCTTGGCAGCACTATTGATGTTCGATATTCCCAATCTTCGGGCGAGTGGAATATCAGCGGTAAAAGCCGTGACAGTTACGGAAATGTCCGTGTGCGAATGACCTACGGCACAGACCGTGTAAACGGCTACAAGCTGCTGGAAGATGCACTGAATCTTCGTGACACAAGAATTTTCGATAGGGTTGTGGAGGACGGAAAGGAGAAAAGAGTTCTCAATAAAAAAGAAACCATGCTGGCACAGCAAAAGCAAGATGCCATTAAAGCAGCGTTTCACGATTGGATTTTCCGTGACCAGGAACGCCGTGCGGATTTGGTGCAGGAATATAATGTCCGTTTCAACAGCAACCGTCCCCGTGAGTATGACGGTAGCCATATCACATTCCAGGGGATGAATCCTGCGATAACGCTTCGTCCCCATCAGAAAAATGCGGTTGCTCATGTGCTTTACGGCGGAAATACCCTTCTGGCACATTGTGTGGGTGCGGGCAAAACTTTTGAAATGATTGCGTCTGCTATGGAGAGCAAGCGTTTGGGACTTTGCAATAAATCCCTGTTCGTTGTACCGAACCATCTCACCGAGCAGTGGGGCAGCGATTTTTTGAAGCTCTATCCCGGTGCGAATATCCTTGTGGCAACAAAAAGGGACTTTGAGCCTGCCAACAGAAAGAAATTCTGTGCGAGAATTGCAACAGGAGATTACGATGCGGTGGTGATCGGACACAGCCAGTTTGAACGTATTCCGCTGTCCATAGAGCGTCAGAGAATGATGCTTCAGGAGCAGATTGACGAGTTGATGTTCCAGATTGAGGAAGCAAAGGATGGTGATGCGGAAAATTACACCATCAAGCAAATGGAGAAAACAAGAAAATCTTTGGAAGCAAGGCTTGAAAGACTTAATGACCAAAGCAAAAAGGACGATGTTGTTACCTTTGAACAGCTTGGCGCAGACCGTCTATTTGTTGACGAGAGCCACGGGTTCAAAAATTTGTTCCTCTATACAAAAATGAGGAACATTGCCGGTATTGCCCAGACCGAAGCACAAAAAAGCTCCGATATGTACGCAAAATGCCGTTACATGGACGAGATTACCGGAAGCCGTGGCGTGACATTTGCAACAGGCACGCCGATTTCAAATAGTATGACAGAACTTTATACACTTATGCGTTATCTGCAATACAATACGCTGACGGATATGCGTTTGGGGCATTTTGATTCATGGGCATCCACCTTTGGCGAAACCATAACTGCTGTGGAACTTGCACCGGAAGGTACAGGCTATCGGGCAAAGACAAGATTTGCTAAGTTCTTTAATTTGCCGGAACTAATGTCGGTATTCAAGGAGTCAGCGGATATTCAGACCTTGGATATGCTAAACCTTCCTGTCCCTGAAGCGAAATATACTGATGTGGTACTTGAACCCAGCGAGGAACAGGTGGCAATGGTGGAAGCACTTGGTAAGAGGGCGGAAATCGTGCGTAACGGCGGCGTGGATGCAAGTATTGACAATATGCTGACCATCACCAATGACGGCAGAAAACTGGCACTTGACCAAAGGCTGAACAACCCTATGCTTCCCGACAATCCCAACAGCAAAACCAATGCCTGTGTGAAAAATGTATTTTCTATATGGCAGCACTCTGAAAAAGACAGAGCGGCACAGCTTGTTTTCTGCGACCTGTCTACGCCAAAGGGTGACGGTGCGTACAATGTATATGAAGATTTGAGGGACAAGCTGATTGAAAAAGGTATTCCGGCAGAGGAAATTGCCTTTATTCACGATGCCAATACCGAAATCCGAAAGGCGGAGCTATTCGCCAAAGTGCGAAGCGGTCAGGTGCGTGTGCTTGTGGGTTCTACCGCAAAAATGGGACCCGGTATGAATGTCCAGGACAGACTGATCGCTCTGCACCATTTGGACGTGCCTTGGAAACCGTCTGACATTGAGCAGCAAGAGGGGCGTATCATCCGACAGGGCAATATGTTCGATAAGGTTCAGATTTTCCGTTATATCACAAAAGGAACCTTTGACGCTTATTCCTGGCAGCTTCTTGAGAATAAGCAGAAGTTCATCTCGCAGATTATGACCAGCAAAAGCCCTGTCCGCTGTGCAGATGACATTGACGAAGCGGCGCTTTCCTATGCCGAAATCAAGGCGCTTGCAACAGGAAACCCTTATATCAAAGAAAAGATGGACTTAGATGTGCAGGTGGCGAAGCTTCGACTGCTGAAAGCAAACTATGATTCTCAGCGTTATCGTTTGGAGGACGATATTCTTGTGAATTACCCGAAAATGATTACCGCAACTGAGGAACGCATTGCCGGACTTAAAGCAGATCAAATCACAGCAGCTGAAAAGTTGCCGAGGGACAATGACACCTTTGTTCTGGAGGTGGGCGGTAAAACCTTTGACAACAAAAAGGAAGCCGGTCTTGCAATCATTGCAGCCTGTTCGGGAATGAAAGCGATCCACAAGGATGGCGAAATCGGGCATTATGCCGGATTTTCCATGAGCGTTCATTTTGATGCGTTTAATAATCTATTCGAGCTGACCTTAAAAGGAAGGAGCAGTTACAGAGTGGAGGTCGGCACGGACGGTATCGGTAATATTACAAGAATTAACAATGTTCTTTCGGATATTCCGAGCCATCTGACAAAAGCGGAGGAAAGGCTGGGTACATTACACACGCAGATGGAAACCGCAAAGAGCGAGCTTGCAAAACCGTTTGCTCAGGAGGGAGAGTTAAAGGCAAAAGAGGAACGCTTATCTGAACTGAATACGCTTCTCAATATGGATACCGGAAATGAGGACGGAGAGCGAGGTTTCAGCGATATTGATGACGAGGAGGAAAGCCGTGTCAGTGCTGACCGTCCCGCACCGAAAATGTCCGTAATGGACAGACTTCGCCAGATGCAAAGCAAGGTCAGCGAGCATAAAGCTGATAAAGTCGAGTCTGCAAAGAAACACCAACAGGAGATATAACAAAGAAGCTCCCGTCAGCATTTTCGTGTTGACGGGAGCAAATATTACGAGGAGGATTTATAGTGGCAGAAAACAACAATAACCAGAAGCAACAGCTAAAAGAAATCACGGAACGGCTGGAACAGGGAGTCAAGGACTTATTCTCGTCCGAAAAGTATATGGAATATCTGCGAGTGATGTCACAGTTCCATAATTACAGCTTTTCCAATACTCTGCTGATTGCAATGCAAAAGCCGGATGCAACCCTTGTAGCAGGGTACGGAGCATGGCAGAAGAAATTTGAGCGGAATGTGATGAAAGGTCAGAAAGCAATTAAGATTTTCGCTCCTGCTCCCCGTAAGGTAGAAATTGAACGGGATATGCTTGACCCCGACACCAGGCGCCCTGTTATTGATGAAAACGGTGAGGTGCAGAAAGAAACGGTCACGGTACAGAAACCATATTTCAAAATCACATCAGTTTTTGATGTGTCCCAGACAGACGGAAAACCCTTACCAGAGCTTGATGAGGTTCACGATTTAACCGCAGATGTGGAGGGGTATGCAATCTTCTTTGAAGCCTTGAAGCGCACCTCCAAGGTTCCAATGGACTTTGAACCGATTGATGGCAGCTCTCACGGCTACTATCATCAGGTGGAAAAGAGAATTGTTATTGCCGAGGGTATGAGCGAAGCACAAAATGTTAAAACTGGCATCCATGAAATCGCCCATTCCCGCTTGCACGACAGGGATATGATTGATGCGGAAAACGGCATTATGGTTGACCAGCGTACCCGTGAGGTACAGGCGGAAAGCGTTGCTTATACCGTGTGTCAGCATTATGGCATTGAAACAAGCGAATATTCCTTTGGATACATCGCAGGCTGGAGCGCAGGAATGGAAATGAAGGAACTTCGCAGTTCTATGGAGGTTATTCGCCGTGAAGCGGACAGTATGATTACTGAAATTGATCGTCATGTTGAGGATATTCGCAGAGAGCATGAAGCAGAAATCGGTGTGCCTGATAAAATGCCGGTGCTGATTTCCGAGGACAAAAATCCCATGGAATCCCTTAACGGGCATAGTAGAGCGGCGGTCGAGGAAAGTGTGCTATCCGCAGCGCAAGCCGAGCTTGACGAAGCCGGACTGTCCGATAGTGTCAAAATCCTTGGAGTGCGAGTGTTTGGAGAACGAACAAGGGATGGTTTATATGAGGAGAATACACACATTTCTGTGGTAGTGTCATATTCGTCCCCGAACGGTGAATTGTATGAAGATGATTTTTCCGATACCTTGGCAGACCATGATATGACCTTGGAGGGTATTCCCGTAGATATTACCCCAATTCGTCTTGATGAATCGGGAACGCTGGAGGATTTTATTGCAAAAAATGAAGCGTATCTCGACAGAATGGTTCTTGATAAGGGCGTGAAGCAGCTCCTTGAGTCATCTGTAAACGAAGAAGCTGATTTGTTTGAAGCAAGCAAAATAGCATTCCCCAATATGGGTGGTACTACTCTTTATGATAATCTTTACGGTGCTGCTGTTGAAAAGCTCCGTGATGGTGCGGAAACGCTGGATGTTGTAGAACTGTTTGGTAAGGAAGCTCTTTTCACGAACGGCAGAGTGACAAAAAATGCTTTGCCGGAAGGACTTTACACCTACGATTTGCGAGGTTCCGATAATGACCCCGGACAGCCGGTGACACTTGAACCGATGGTGCTTGTTAATCACGCTGCAAGTGTGATTGTGCCTGAGAAAATTGAAATTCCCGAAAACGGTGTTGTTCCGCTTGGCGATGATATGTCCTTTACTGGGGCAAGCATCACAATGGAGCAATTCTATGACAGAGTGAATCCCGACAAGGGCGCGATGGTCTATCACAAGGATGCCTCAGATATTGCAGAAAAAGCAGTTCGTTTCTATCTCGGTAATCCCGATACAATGGATCATTTGGGTGATAAGCGGGAGAAATACCTTTCTGATTTGACTGAGAAATTAAGCGAGAGCTATATTTCAGTGGGCAATACCGTAAAAGCACAGATTATTCCGCCTATGAGCAAATTGACCTTTACACAGGCGAGGGAGCAAGACAAGGTGGATGAATGGAGAGCAAGCCGTAAGGCAACCGAAAGCTGTGCTCAGGAGTTCAATGAGAAATTCGGTCTTGCCTATCACGAAAGGCGTATGCCGGAATTCTTGACGGAAATGACCGATAAATACGGTATGGAGCGTTGCATGATTGTGCTTGCAAGCACAATTCAGCTTGCCGATCACGATGGCAGATATTATCCGAGTACCAAAGCGGATGCGGCAAAGGTGGACATCCCCGGAAAAGACACCGAGGATTATCTTCGGGATATTCGCAGGAGTTACTGTGTCAACTGCCATCCCGTTATGGTCAATTCCGCTTTCCGTGTTTTGCAGCAGATGGATCGGGAACAAAAGTTGGATAAAGCTTCGGTTGCGGAGCAGGAATCCAAAGCTCCGAAAGCATCCCTTTTGAGTCGTCTGCAAGATAAGCAACGAGAAGCAAACAATATAACAAAACAAAATCCGACTAAAACGCCGGATAAGAAAAGAGGTGTAGAACTTTGAGAGAAATCAGTATTGAAATGATGAATCTGATGTGCATTTTCGATTGCTCCGACAGAGAAAACTTGATAAAGGACACCCGAGCTTCGCTCCCGTATATTGACGATACCGATATGGCTGATCTTATGAAGCAGACCATTCGTACCCTTGAAAGTATGACGGATGAAGATTTTGCAGAAATCGAATTTGAACCGGTATGGGATGACAGTGAGGTGGCTGAGGATTGAGAAATGCCTACGAAAGAGAATCCGTTATCCTATATAACCAGGGCGAAAAAGAAGCAAGCGTTTATACCTTTGACCCAAAGCTGATACGGCGATTGCAGAAATTCGCAGGAAAATATCCCGATGAGGTTCGATTGGAAAAAGAGAATAAAGATGGTTCTTGCTCCTACATAGTGCCGAAAGAATGTGTTCTGGTGCGTGAACCATACAGCAAGGAACGGCGAGAAGCAGCACGGCAGAGAGCATTACAGAGCGGTTATGTACCGCCTGCGAGGGGTTCAGTAACCGATAAACAGGAATAAATGCGTTAGGACAGGTGCGGTATAGCTCCCCATATTTCAATATTGGAATATGGGGTCTATACCCCATAATTCATATCAAAAGATGTCGCAGGGAGTACATCCCGGAAAGGATATGTATGGCAGAAAACAGCTATGAAATTTTTCAACTGAAACACAACGAGCATACAAGAAAGTTCAGCTTTGAAGGAACAGAATATCTCAAAAAGATCGGAGAGAGCGTAAACCGTGAAAACTACGATATGGTTTACCATGCGCCTCTTGACGCAAAGGAAACGCTGGACAGTATTTATGAGAAATTCAATCTTCACCATCCGGCAGATTTTCGTGGTCATTCGCTGAGTGTCAGCGATATTATCGTATTTCACAAGGACGGCAAAGATACTGCCCACTTTGTGGATAGCTTTGGATTTACCGAAGTACCGGAGTTTTTGCAAACACAGGTGATGCAGAATACGATCACAATGGCAAGTGATAAAATTACCGTCAATCAGCACATTGGCACTTGGTATCCCATTGATATGCAGGAAATTGACGGAAGAACCTATTTCCTCTTGGAACACGAAACCTACGGGAGCGATGTTGCCGGAGTTATCGTGGACGATAAAGGCGTACTGTATGCACAGGAGATTTTTGATGGCTTTACACCCGAAATCATCGAGCAGATTCAGATGGCAGCAGCACCTATTAAGATTATGCCCGACCCGCTTGTATCGTTGGACGATATGATTGCCTACGGTTACTCCTATATGGGAATGGTTCCTCTTGGTGCAGATGCGGCAGAGGGTCAGTATAAGGCAGGTAGTATGCTCGTCTATGCGCTTCATCCAGACGGAACGGAATCCGTTATCGGCAGCGAAAAGCAGTTCCAAAGGCACAAGGAAAATGACGGTCTGTTTGCTGTTGATAAACAGGACTGGATGAAATATCTGGAGAACGGCGAATATCTCCGTACAACGGAAATGAGTACGGAACAGAATTACAATATGATTGACGGCAGGCGTAACAACATCGAACCGCCGAAAAAGGTCAAGGAGAAAGACGAAAAAGAATCGCTGCTTGGCAGACTCAAAGAAAAGCAGGAGCTTCTACTTGTGAGCAAGAAAAAGGATACACAGGAAAAGAAAAACGACAGAGACTTAACCTAAACAGTTTGGGTACGGGATAGTGCAGAATTGCATTGTCCCGTACCCTCTTTTTTGTTTGTGCGAAAATGTTACAAATTAATTTTCTCAAACTTATTGATATTATTCCGATTTTGGAATATAATATATGTAGTAATATTTTTGAGGTGCAATCAGATGAGATATATTTCAGCAACAGAAGCGGCTGAAAAATGGGGACTATCCTCTCGGCGAGTAGGCGTTCTATGCAACGAAGGACGCATTGATGGAGCCTATAAAGCCGGTGCTTCCTGGATTATTCCCGAAGATGCCGAAAAGCCGAGTGATGCAAGAATTAAGAGTGGAAAATATATGAAATCGAAACCGGAGGGTGAAGCGAAGTGATAGATTTTAAGAAGATATTTGCCGAAGCCGAAAAAGTCAATGTTGAGGTCAAAGCGGCACAGGGCGGTATTCCCACAAGTGTTTGGGATACTTATTCATCCTTTGCCAATACCTTTGGCGGTACAATCATTCTCGGCATTGGTGAAGATAAAGAAACAAAGAAATTCATTCCCATAGGCATTTCAGATACTGGAAAAATGTTATCGGATGTCTGGAATACCGTCAATAATATGCAAAAGGTCAGTGCGAATATCTTGCTGGAGCGTCATGTGTATGCACAATCCTATGAGGGTAAAGATTATATCGTGATGGAAGTACCTCGTGCAAACAGACAGGATAAACCTGTTTATGTCGGTACAGATATGTTCAAAGGTACTTTCCGCCGAAATCACGAGGGCGATTATCATTGCACAAAAGAAGAAATCAAAACAATGCTCCGTGACCAATCCGACACGCCTACGGATGCGTTGGTGTTGGAGAATGTCGGTCTTGATGTTCTGAACAGTGACAGCATTAAGAGCTACCGTTCCCGTTTTGAATTGATCCGGAGCGGACACACATGGAATGGCTTACCTACTGACGAGTTCTTGATGAAAATAGGCGCTGCGAAAATTTCAGAAGCAGACGGAAAGGTGCATCCTACTCTCGGCGGTTTGATTTTCTTCGGTAATTTTATCAATATTATGGATGAACTTCCGAACTATTTCTTGGATTACAGAGAGAAGCTATCCACCGAAACAAGATGGTCTGACCGTGTATGCTCCGGTGATGGAGATTGGAGCGGAAATGTGTATGACTTCTATTTCAAAATCATTGACCGCCTGACAGCAGATGTAAAAAAGCCGTTTGCAATCAATGCCGAGCTGCTTCGGGATGATGATACGCCTGTGCATAAATCTCTCCGTGAGGCTCTTGCCAACGCACTCATCCATGCGGACTACTATGGACGGCAAGGAATTGTCATTGAGAAAGAATTCCGCAAGTTAAAGCTGTCCAATCCGGGGACTTTCCGTATCAGCATAGATGATGCCATTTCCGGCGGAATCAGCGATGCGAGAAACGGCAGGATTTTCAATATGTTTTCTCTTATCAAAGTCGGAGAGCGTTCCGGTATGGGACTATGTGACCTTTTCACAATATGGAAGCAGAGCGGATATGAAAAGCCTGTTATTAAGGAAACAATCGAGCCGGACAGAATTACACTGACATTGCATATTGAAACGGTAATGAGTGGTTTGAGTAAGACTAACCAAGTTGACCAAGATGCTGACCAAGCTGACCAAGATGCTGTTGAAACCCGTATTCTTGCAGTCATTAAAGAAAACCCGAAAGTGACACAAGCTCAAATTGCTGTTGCACTAAACATTTCAAAAAGCTCGGTGAAGTATTATATTGGCAAACTGACTAAGGCTGAAATTCTAAAAAGAGAAGGCACAAGTCAAAAAGGCAAGTGGTTAATGTTAAAATAATCTACAGCGACAACGGGAAGAAGGCAATACACCTTTCTTCCCGTATTTTACAATCTAATCGGAGGTGTTTGAAGGTGATTGAAAATATGTCATTTTACAATCCAAAGGGACGAGATTTTGATATGCCAATCTCTGAGATTTCCGATGAAGAACGCAATCAACTAAAAAAAACGCTCAGGGATTTAGACAGCAAATATGGTTTTATCCCCAATAAGGCTTGCTATGCCAATTCATACGAGAATGACGATTATCTATTTGTGGCAGATATGTTGCAAGATATTCGTGAGTTGCATAGAAAAATTTATTTTGACCCAATAGCAAAGGAGTGGGTTAGAGGAAACCGAGAAATACCATATATACACCTTGATTTTTTTGAACAAGGGGTACACAATGATAGAAATTTGAATATGGGTGTTAAAGAGCCTACCGCAAATGGTTGTCATATTCTCTCGTTCAATTACTACTGGTTGAAAAGATATTTAACTTTCTTGCAAATTATCTTTGATGACAATGAGGATGAGGTGGTTGAAATACCCGGTGTTCCGCCGCAACAAGTTGAGTATAAAACCAAAAGAGAAATAGCGGCTACTGTTGCTTTATTACAAAGTATGGGATTACATGAGCAGGCAGAATGCTTGGAAATTTATGTGAATAGCTTTTTTGAGGATAAAATTATCGCCCCAATTCTTACTCATATCAATATTGGAGGATGTAAGAAGTATGTTTGGGGACTTTGGGATAAAAGCGGCACAAAATTTAGAGTTCCGATGAAAAAAACAATTTATAACACTTCTGGATTTGCTCCGTTATTCAGAATCGCACATCGCTCGTGTCAGATTTGTTTATCAGTTCGGTGAAAATGATACTTGCACATGAAACTGCTCATGTTGCCAGAGGGCATTGGCTGTTAAGAAAAAATGAGCCAAAATACTCGCAGTGCCGTAGTGTTATGATGAATTGCGAAATCAATGCGGATTGGACAGCAGCGTATTGGTTAATAAACGAATTGCTATATGATACAATAGACGGAGATCCCCATTCTCGCATAATTGCGTATAGGAGAAATACACTGGTATATTTATGGACAGTGAGAATATTTTCAGCATATCTCAGTTTGAGTTGGTTTTCACGAAATGAAGATAGAGAATGGACAGAAGAAACTCTCAAAAGTTTCGTGAATAATGAAAGCGCTACGCATCCAATATATCAATTTAGGTTGTTCTGTATGCTTAATAAAGTAAAAGAACATTTGGATCATATGGGAGAAGTCAGTGAAAAAGAGGCTAATTATTTACTCACCGCAGACAATTTTCCCATCGACAAAAGCGTATATAATGAAGTTTGGTCGATTGTAAAATGAAGTTGGACACTTAGCAAGAAATCCATAGTGATTATTCTCGTGGTAGAATGGAGTTCTCACACAACCATTTTTCCAAGGGAGGGCAATCACTATGGACTGCCAAGATTATACCACAGTTCAGGCAGAACGCAAGAAAGGGCAGCATCTGGGAGCAGAAGAGCGTGGCGCCATTAAGGTTCTTCGTAAGCAAGGACTTGGCATAAGAGCCATTGCCAGAGAGGTCGGCTGCGCCCCGTCCACCGTCACAAACGAGCTGCGGCGTGGCACGCCGCCCCGAAAGAGCAACAGAGGGAAAGCGCCAGGCTACAGCCCCAAGCTCGGAGAGGCGGTCTATAGGGCCAACAGAGCAGTCTGCCGGAGATCCCTGAAGGCGAAGTCCTGCAAAGCGTTCATTGCTTGGGTGGTCGAGCAGGTTCGGGAACACAAATGGTCTCTAGATTCCTGCTATGGATACGCCAGAGAGCATGGATTGTACCGTGAGAATGAGATGGCCTGCACCCGTACTCTTTACAATATGGTATGGGCTGGTCTGCTTCCCCTCACGCCCACTGAACTGCCCGAAGCTTTGAAACGCAAGACTAAGAGCCACAAGAACAGAGAGAACAAAAGGAAGTACGGCCAGAGTATTTCCTTCCGCCCGGAGATGGCCGCCCTACGCATTGAGGAAGGGCACTGGGAGGGTGACACCGTGGTCGGAAAGCGAGCTGGGAAAGAAGCTGTTATTCTCTCTCTGCTGGAGAAAAAGACGCAAACCTACCTTGCGCTACGCATCCCATCCAAGACCAGCGGGGCCGTGATGGGAGCCATGAACAGCCTTCACAACGAGTACGCAGACCACTTCGCAGAGGTCTTTAAGACCATTACCGTCGACAACGGCAGTGAGTTTGCTGACTTCGCTCAGGTGGAAACCTGGGGGTCTCAGGTCTACTTCGCCCACCCATACACCTCTTGGGAACGTCCGCAAAACGAGCGCCACAACGGTCTGTTCCGAGCTTTCGTCCCCAAAGGAGTGTCCATTGAGCAGTATTCGGACGAGGACATCCTCACCGCTGCTGACGAGCTGAACGGGCGGCCCCGCAGAAAGCTCGGTTACCGCACCCCGGAGGAACTATTTGAAGCATTCCTTGATTCCGTATTCGCAGCCTGACGGCTGCAGCAACCTCGCTCACGATCCGAGGTTTATGATGGGGCACTGTCTACCACGGGGTGTCCAACTTGCACTTGCAATTTGCGTATAATGAAGTTTGGACAAAAGTGTGTGATATGATTTTTTCGTTTGAATACTCTTTTCTTGCTTGTTGGAATGAGGATGATAGACAGCCCTTGGATAAAATATTTGACGGCTTACATATTATAAATGGTACGGAACATAGCGAGATAGAAAAAATGCCATTTTATTTGTGTTATATGGAGGATGCACAGAAAGAATTAGTGTCATATGAAGCGCAATGGGGCGAAATACTCGAAAAACTGCGGACATACGGTATGTATTTTAGAATGTAATTGAGTCTACAATTCACAAACGACAACGGGGAAAGAGATACTGATAAGGTATCCTCTTTCCCCGATTTTTTTGTTTATACGGTTTTACGAAATATCCTGATTATGGTGTTTCTGCCCTTTTGCGGTGCTGCGTTCCTTATCAAGACCGAGCATACGCTGCACATTGGTAAATGCGGTTTGTATATCTTTCTGTTCGGTCCGTGCTGCCTGATATGCTTCATACTGAGCGTTTTTCACAGAGGTAAGCCGTTCTTTTTCTTCCTTTAAGGATTTCATAGACGGTATCTTCTGACCGCCGTTCAGCTCACGCAGAGCATCACGGGCAGATTCATACAGGGCGAGTTTCGCACGGTGTTCTTCATAGAATTTTGAAGATTTACCCGTCTTGCGATATTCGGTGTAAATATCCCGATTAGCGAGATACTGTCCCGTGAGCCGTATCTGCTTGTTGATGTCGGCAAGCCTGCCCTCTGTATCTTTCAGCTCTTTTCGTGACGCAGATGTTCTCGCAGTTGCGTTTGCAAGCGCCGTTTCCAAATCGGAAGCAGAAGCAAATTCGTGTTCCTGGACAAAGGCAAGTGTTTGAGCCATCTGCTGCAGATTGGACACCTTCACCTTTTGAGCGTAGGCACGGCTTTGCTGTGCTTTGATGCAGTTCTCCAAATCCACAACAAGGCGTATTCTTGTAGTGGTACGGGTCGGTTTGTTCTGCTTCGGAGCTTCGGTGTGCGGCTGCTTTGCCTGTTCTTTGGAGCGGTTATTGATATTATCCGCAAATACACCCAGCAGATAATCTCTGTCATAAGCTGCACCGAGCATACGAGCCGTGACAGGCTTTTCACGGTTCGGGAGTGTGTAGCTGTACCGTCCTCGCTTTTCACGGACAGAAATACCGTGGGTATCATAAAGCAGCCTTTGAAATTCCTCAAAGGATTTACTCTGCGCTGCGATTTCGGAAATTGCCTTGCGTAGATTTTCTTTCTGCGTCTCAAACTTGGCGGTTCGTGGTTTCAAGCCGGAAACGATAATTTCCTCATTTCGCTTATCGAGCTTATCCTGTCCTCGCCGTCCTGCCCAATATTCCTGTTCGGTCACTTTATCAAGAGCAGGGTTTAAGAGATCAACCTGGTATAGCTGCCGGTTCTGGCACATCGTCATTACCTGTTGCTTCAAGTGTTTCAGATAATCGTTTGTCAGATGATGTTTGTTCCCGGCTATGCTGTCGCAGGGGCGTTCCATAAAACTTTGCCGTTCTACTGTTTCGGCACGAATACTATTGATAACGATATGCACATGGATATTACCGGAGCCGTTGTGTCCGTCTGTGTGCGTACAGATAAGAGCCTGATGTCCGGGAAAGTTATCTGCGGCAAATTTCAATCCCATACGCTGTGCTTCTTCGCCTGTCAGACCGTTTTCCTCTCTGTCCCGTGGGTCAAAGCTGAGGATATAATGGTGGGATTTGATTTCGCTCTTTTTAGCGTTTTTATGAAAATGCTCATTGGTCTTTTTGCAGGCACGGGCAAATTCCAAAGGGTTACACAAAAGACCGTCCAGATAATATTCCTCTCGGAGTACCATCTGTCCGGTTTCGTTTAGGATAGGTTTTTGTGTATATTCGTTATGCTGATAGACAAGGTAATTGAACGCTACCCGGTAATCAGCATTTTTACTTGCGATATGTTTAAGGATTGCCATTGTCTGCTCCTTCTATGCTGTC
>ERZ795030.2945-NODE-2945-length-19052-cov-4.330421_pt1 | contig 19052 bp, 18 predicted proteins | sample MGYA00375122_ERZ795030 | MGnify/ENA primary metagenome ERZ795030 (study PRJEB30165, sample SAMN05720146) | activated sludge metagenome | isolation source: anaerobic digester from wastewater treatment plant | place: Japan | collected 2015-04-20 ... | reverse complement strand
TCCGTAAACCTCGCCTTTACTGAATTGAATATCAATATTTTTCAAAACTTGTTTCGACCCGAAATTTTTGGACAGATTTTGTATGCTTATCATTTCAAAATTTCTTTAAGTTGATTTACCGATTTGCCTGCAAACAGCGGAATTATCACAATAAGCATAGGCGGAAACAGACCAAATGCTAATATTATTCCTTGCATTATACCTATCTCTTCGGGATATGCAGAGTATTTTGCCAATATAAATGTTGTTAGATACACAAATCCTAACAAAGTGAGGGCAAGTAAAATGCCAATATGCTCAAAATATGCAATGCTTAGCAGAATTAGCACTGGCATACTTAAACAAAACGAAAATAGAACGGCGGTTTTTATTTTCTTAAACAAAAACTTTGCAGGTGTGCAGTTGTAAATCCATATAAAATACTCGTTTTCAGGCTTTAGGTAGTATCCTAAAATTGTAAAAAAGATTAATCCTAATGCAAAAATACCAAGATTAAAGTTGTTGACATTTATAGCAACAATTGTGAGTCCGTATGAAATAAGAAACATAAAAAATGTGTTTCTAAAACCTACGGTAAACTCGAATGGTTTTTTATAGAAAGGTGTCGGAATTGTGACGTTGTACGTTGTTTTGAAATTTAACAATGCCATTGAAATAGTCACTGCTGTGAGAATAAGCGTTAAGTAAAAATGGTGCTTGCATAGCAGAAATAAAATAAAAGGCAGAGCGACAATCAGATTTTCCAAAATTCGCACCGTTCGGTATTGCGCTTTTGTAAAGCAAAATTTCAGGAAATCGTTTCGCCGTATATCGTTCAACTTTGAAACGAAAAACAACGAAGCAAAAGCATAAACGTATGGCGCATAAACATATTTGCTTGAAAGTAACAAAATTGAAACTCCAATAAACACGAATAAAATAAGCAGTGCAAGTAAATACCCGACTATAGGACGAGAGCTGTCGGATAATCTCCGCATTGTCATTAGGTATTGTAGCTTAAAATATTCTTTCATATTGTGCAAACTACAACTACGAAAAATTTAATAATGAAACTTATCATATTCAAAGCCTTCAAGTGTTATTTTTCATTCGCTCTATAACCGATGTTGTCGAATAACCCTCTACAAGCTTGATTGTAACAACCTCGCCCCCTTTAGCTTTAACAATATCGTAACCTACAATATCTTCGGGTTTGTAGTCGTTGCCTTTAACCAAAAAATCAGGTTGCACTGCCTTAATAAGATTGTATGGTGTATCCTCATCGAACAGAATTACTGCATCAACAAAACTGAGTGAGGCTAAAACCAATGAGCGGGCAACCTCATCTTGCAGAGGTCTTTCTGGTCCTTTGAGACGGCGCACCGAGGCATCTGTGTTTAATCCAATAACTAAATGGTCGCCAAAATCAGCCGCCTGAGCTAAATATTCAATATGACCACGATGTAAAATATCAAAACAGCCGTTGCTAAAAACTACTTTATGGTTTTTAAACCGCCAGTATGCAAGCACTCTTTGTATCGATTCAACTGTGTGAATTTTGCTGATTATAAAGTCTAGATTGTTCATAAATCGGGATTTTTAAATATGGGTAAAGATATTTAAAAAAATTAGAAATTAGAAAGTTGCGATGCACTGAACGTAGTCGAAGTGATGTTAGAAGTAGAGACGCCACAGTGTGACGTCTCTACAACACCGTGACATTCAGTGAATTAATTGCTAATTGCTTTCCCTTTTCTGTTAGAAATTGGAAGCAAAACAAGGCTAGTAAATCCAACAATTATTACAACCACCATGCTTACTGCATGGGCAATAAGTGCAAACATTCTCGCATCGGTACCTCCAATGCCATAGACTGTAAGTGCAGCTATAATCATGAAATGATAGGCTCCAATACCGCCCTGAACAGGTGCGAGCATTCCATAACTACCAATCAGGAACACAACAAGCATTTGATTTACTGTAAACTGAACATTGCCGGTAAATGGAAAGGCTTTGAATGTTAAGCACATAGAAGCAAAATACAAAAACCAAATCAACAGCGAATAGAAGATAAAAAGTGCGGGATGTTTGAGTTTAAAAATTGAAAGAAGTCCGTTTTTTAATGTTGTGATCTTATCAAAAACCTTTTTTGCGAAGTTTTGCGCTCTTTTGCTGTACTTTAACAATATTAGATATCCTATAACGGAAATAATACACAAAGCAATAACGATTATAAGGTTTTTAATCGAAAACAAGTTTTGAAGGTTGTCTGCAAGAGCAGGATTGTCTTCCAAAAGTTTCGAAAAAAAGTTGTCGTTATAAAAAAGCACAACGACAGTAATGCTTAACATAATTATCACATCTACAATACGTTCGGATATTATGGTTCCGAAACTTCCAGTAAACGAAATCTTTTCATATTTTCTTAGAACTGCCGCACGGACAACCTCGCCCAACCGCGGTATTGCCAAATTGGCGAGATACCCCACCATTACAGCGTGAAACAAATTACTGCGACGTGCTTTCATTTCTATTGATGTAAGAGTAAGCTCCCAACGTATGGCACGTACCAAGTGGCTACCAACGCTTATGATGGCGGCCAAAATTAACCAATAATAATTCAGGTTTTTTGAGGCTTCAACAAGATCGTCAATCGATTGGTCTTTGTAAAGTTTCCATAATAGAAAAATACCAATACCTATAAATAGCAGAAATTTAAATGCATTGACAATTTTTTTCTTCAATGTAGCTTATTTTACTAATAGATTTGTATTGGAGTCGGGGAAAATAAATGTTGGTTTAAAATTTTTAGCCTCTTCAAAATCCATTGTTGCATAGGATATTATAATAACCATATCGCCAACTTGTGCTTTACGTGCAGCTGGTCCGTTCAGACAGACAACGCCTGATTTACGCTCTCCTTTTATTACATATGTGTCCAACCGCTCGCCGTTATTGATGTTTACTATCTGAACCTTTTCGTTTTCGATAATATTGGCAGCATCCATCAAATCCTCATCGATAGTTATACTGCCAACGTATTTTAAGTTTGCTTCAGTAATCGTAACTTGATGGATTTTTGATTTTATTACCTCAATAAACATAACTATATTTATTTTCGATGCAAAGGTATAACTTTTTAAAACAATATGTTGTCAATTAACCTAACTTTACCACAATAAACAGCAATGCACCCCACTTTTTCGCACTTTTCATTCCACGAATTTATGGACATAAGTGTTTGAGAATTAACTATATCAAAATATTCTGTTCGCAATCCGTCGATGGCATCGATTTTAGAAACAACCCTGTTTTTTAGTTCCTGTACAGAGTATTTCTCTTTCTCTAATACAGCTATCGACATTATTTCAAAAATTTTTGGTGCAATTTTCCGTTGCTCCGCTGTTAACAATTTGTTTCTTGAACTCTTTGCCAATCCATCTTTCTCGCGCACCGTTGGTACGGGAACGATATCAATATTATAATTTAATTGTTTTGTAATGTGCTGAATTATAGTCAATTGTTGAAAATCTTTTTTCCCAAAATAGGCTCTGTTGGGTTTAACTGTGTCAAACAATTTTGTAACAATTTGAACAACTCCGCTGAAGTGTCCGGGTCTAAACTCCCCTTCCATAACTGTTGCAAGTGAACCGAGGTCAAATATTCTTTCGTCTGGTTCGGGGTACATCTCTTCAACAGTGGGAAAGAATACAGCATCACATTTCTCGGCTCTAAGTTTTTCAAAATCAGCCTGTTCGTCGCGTGGATACAATCTTAAATCCTCCTTATTGTTGAATTGAGTGGGATTAACAAAAATGCTAACAACAGTGCGCGAATTGCTTTTTATCGATTCTCGAACTAACGCCAAATGCCCTTCGTGCAGTGCTCCCATGGTAGGAACGAAACCGATAGTTCGGTTTTCTCGTTTTTGATTCTCAACAAACGAGGTCATCTCTGCTTTACTTTTTATTATCTGCATATTATACCAATTGTAATTTAAAAATAGTACAATCTTTTTTAAATTTTACAAATGTTTACCCCAGACTCCGTACGGACGGAGTTAAGGGGTAAATGCCGATATTACAGACACATAGTCCAAGCGAACGATAGCCAAATTTGGACTATAGTAGCTGTCCAATCGGTATTACAAAAATAAACTTACAAATATACAGGTTGTTTTTCAGTCAATAAAAAGGTTTTGAGAATAAATTGTTTGATTAGTATTTTTGAGACTTTTGTCAAAGAGTATTATGTTGACACAAACATTTAGAACATAAAGGACACAGATGTAACGGATTTACGCAGATTCCTTAAAAACGGTTTCAGATATGAAGCGTGCAGGGAGCTCAGAGTTGCGAATGTATCACCTTTAATGAAGCTCATTGCAGGATGAGACACTCGAACTTCCTTTAAATCCGGCATGTTTTATGATCCGTTGTTAGTGGCTGTTTTTTATTTTTTTAAATTTAAAATTGTTCCATAAACACCCACAATATATCCGTTCCCATCTTTTGTAAAACAAACTGATAACAATTCATTGGTCGTTCCACTTGATTCAATTGACCATGTTGAGCAACCATCACATGTTTTTAAAATTGTTCCACGAGCACCAACTGCGTAGCCTTCAGTAGGACTTGTAAAATAAATATATTTTAGTTCACTTACTGAATTTATTTGGCGCCGAGACCAATTATTTCCACCATCAGTAGTTGTAAAAAATACGCCATTTGCACCGACTATGCATCCATTATTTTCATCTGAAAAATCTATTGAATTAAGATTTTGACCTGCATATGGCCCTTGCGTTTCGCTATGTTTTACTTGCCAAGTGCAACCTCCATCTATTGTTTTTAAAATTAAACAATTACTGCCTCCAGCAACATAGCCGATATTTTCATCGATAAAGTATATAGAATTTAAATCTATTGTAGTATTACTAGTTAATGGAATCCAAGAAGTTCCGCCGTCAGAACTTTTTAATATTTTTCCATTATCACCAACAACATATCCATTGTTAATATCTTTGAAAAATATGGATTTCATGTTTATCAAATCTTTTGATTTAACTATCCAATTACCTCCTCCATCATTTGTTTTTAATAATACGCCATTATTCTTGTCAAGCGCATAAATATTATCCCTATTAACAAAAGAGATTGAACTTAGTCTACATATATTTGGTAATGATAAATTGGAGATATTGTTTACCATCTTAACCCAGGTTTTTCCTTGATCATTTGTACTCAGAGTTGCTCCACGATGTCCTATAGCAATTGCATTGTTTGCATCAAAACAAATAATTGAAATCAGATGTTCGTTAGTTAAAAAGTTTTTAGACCAATTATTACCACCATCATTTGTTCTAATGATGACACCTCCTGCACCAACAGCAGCTCCAACTTCAGGAATAGCAAAATTAACACTATTGATATTTGTTGTTTCAAATAATTGTTTTGACCATGTCACTCCACAATCCGAAGTTTTTAAAAGTGTTCCATCACAACCCGTTACGTAACCAGTACTATTATCAGAAAACATGATTGAAAATAAAGACAACACTCCGCTTTTATAACCAGACCACGTCATGCCACCATCTGTAGTTTTATATATCCAGCCATTACCAACAACAAAACCTGTATTATCATTAATAAAATAAACTGAATTATACCAACTATTACTATTCCAAGGTAATGTGAACCATGTCTGTCCTCCATCGATTGTTTTAATTTTTGCCCCAGATGTTCCTACAGCATAGCCGGTATGTGAACTTGAGAAATAAATAGATTTTAAATTAGTACGATTTGAAATATCACTTAATTCCGACCATGTTTTACCTCCATCAGTTGTTTTAAGGCTTCCATATCCAACAACAAAACCTGTATCTACAGTTCTAAAATAAACCGAATTGAATTCTGATCTTTGATCGGCAGTATAAATTATAGACCACGAAGTTCCGCCATTAGTCGTTTTTAAAATTATTGGAAACATAGACCCACCTGTAGCATAGCCAGTCTCTTTATCTATAAAAAACACTGAATTTAAACCAATGTTAGTTCCACTTTTTTGTAAATTCCAACTGTCACCACCATTGATAGTTTTTATAATTGTACCATTACCTCCCACTGCATATCCTATAGATTCATCGACAAACCACACTGATGTAAGAGTATTTCCCTGTGGTAGTGGATGTTGCCATATCCATTTTCCATTAACTTGATTATTCGGATTATCGTTAGATGTATCAGTAATTTTTTCACAGGAAAAAAATATAAAACAAGCAATAGATATTAATAAAAATGTTTTCATTCTTCAAGTTATTAAAATATAGTTTAAATTAAAAATAATGCAAGATTTCGTTTAATAATTACCGTTAACATTTAACTTAAATATGCAAAACTTACATTCGTTTTAATTCTAATTTTCCGCACAATTGCATAAAAATAGAATTAAAAACGATAAGTGCTAATTTTTTTGAAAAAGGTTATCTTTTTTTCGCCTTCTTGCCAAAAGTTTTACTCTTCGACTTTTTGTAATATGAAGTCTTTTTCGGCTTTTTGCCCGAAGATTCGCTCTTTTTATCTTTTAAGATTGCTGTTAAGCTTTCAAAATTAGCATCTTTGTGCTCGACGTAGCTTTTTACGAGCTCAAAATCAAGTTGCTTTTTCATCAAGTTGGCTTTTACTACACGTATTCTAACCTTGTCGCCCAAACGGTATATACGTCTGTTGTGTTCACCAATCAAGCAATATTCATCTTCGTTAAATATGTAATAGTCGTCTTCGAGTGTTTGTAACGGAATCATTCCCTCGCACGAGTTCCCCTCTAATTCAACATAAAAGCCCCAATTTGTTACTCCTGATATTACACCATCGAACTCCTGCTCCAATTTGTCGGCAAGATATTCAACCTGCTTATATTTTATGCTCGCCCGTTCGGCTGATGTTGCCAGCACCTCGCGTTCGTTGCAATGCTTACAGTCAGATTCTGTGTCGGCAAGAACCGCTGACCTTTTTCCTTCCATGTATCGTGTTAACAGCCTATGTACCATTAAGTCAGGGTATCGGCGGATTGGGCTTGTAAAGTGTGAATAGTATTCAAAAGCAAGTCCGTAGTGCCCAATGTTTTTAGTCGAGTATTCGGCACGCGCCATTGACCTGATAGCCAACGTTTCAACCACATTTTGCCACGCCTTACCGTTGCTATTCGTAATGAGGTTGTTTAATGATTTTGAGATTGTTCTGTTGTTCTCAGTGTTTATCTCTTGTCCAAAACGCTTTACAAATTTCGCAAAACGCTCTAATTTTTCCTGATTTGGCTTATCGTGAATCCTGTAAACAAATGTTTTGGCTTTGCCTCTGACAGCTATTTCCGTGTTTATATAGGTTGCTACTGTCCTGTTAGCCAACAACATCAGTTCCTCAATAAGCTGATTTGACTCTTTATTCTCTTTTAAATATACGTCAACGGGTCTGCCCTTTTCGTCTAAAATAAAATTAACTTCTGAACGCTCGAAATTAATTGCACCTTTTTCGAATCGCTTTTTGCGTAGTTTTTGTGCAATATTATGACACACAATTAATTCGTTTGCCAAATCACCTTGGGCTGTTTCAATTCGCTCTTGCACCTCTTCGTATGTAAATCGACGTTGCGATTTAATTATGGTGCGACCTATCCAGTGCTCTAACACAGTTCCGTTCTTATCGATATTAAAAACTACAGAGTAGGTTAATTTGTCGGTATTTGGTTGAAGCGAGCAAACGTTGTTAGACAGTTTCTCGGGAAGCATTGGCACGGTTCTGTCAACTAAATAGACACTCGTTCCGCGCACAAAAGCCTCTTTATCAATAATATCACCGGATGAAATATAATGTGATACATCAGCAATATGTACGCCAATTTCCCAAACATCGTTGCCGAGATCGCGTACCGAGATCGCATCGTCGAAATCTTTGGCATCAGCGGGGTCGATAGTAAAGGTTGTGATATTTCTAAAATCGCGCCTTTTCTCTATCTCTTGTTTGGTAATGGTTGCCCTAATTTTTTTGGCAGCTTCGGTAACATTTGTCGGGAACTCGTATGGTAATCCAAATTCAACCAAAATGGCGTGCATCTCAGTATCGTTTTCGCCGATATTTCCTAAAATCTTCACAATTTTGCCTGTAGGATTGTGCTGATCTTTAGCCCATTCGGTAATTTCGACAACAACTTTCTGTCCCTCTTTAACCTTTGTTCGGGTTACCTCTGATTTTGGAATAAAGATATCGACAGGCAAAGTTCCCGAGTCGGGTATAAAAAATGCAAAGTTCGGATTAATCTCGACAAGCCCTACAAACGAGGTTCGCGCGCGTTTTACGATTTCAAAAATCTCTACGCTTGCCTTGCGCCGTTTTGAGCCCGGATAAACATAAGCGCGCACTCGGTCATTTGGAAATGCACGAAAAAGATTTGCGTAGGAGACCTCATACTCTTGACCATCATCGGTGGTAAGTATAGCAGGTCCTTTACGACTAATGAAAATTTTTCCCTCAATTACGTTTCTCTGTCGTATAGCTCTATACCGACCTCTATCGACCTTTTTAATCTGTTCTGTTTCAGCAAGATAATCGAGCGCAGCTATTATTCTTGGGCGCAGCGAGCTGTCGGTAAGTTTAAGTTCTCTGGCTACTTGCTTGTAATTAAATATTTTAGTGGGATTACTATTTAAAAATTCAAGAATAGTATGATTCAAATAAGAGGGCTTTGCTGCCTCTTTTCTAAGTTTTTTATTTTTATTACTCATTTAGTTATCTGTTTGTTGTTGATAGCAAACCTGTTTGGTTTATAAGTTTGTAAATATCAATAAATTAAGTTTATTATATGTTATATTTTTGTTAAATCTTTGCCATATTGCAAGAGTTTAGAGCTAAAATTTAACAAAAGTGTGGCTGATATATATTATTAATAGATTAACATTGTTAATGATATCGTTATAAATCCACACAAAAACCCTGCAACAACCTGTAATAGTGAGTGTTGCTGAAGATACAATCTTGCAGATAGAACGATACCTGTATAAATCATTGCTTGAAAAAACAGCCCTTCGGGATATCCATGACGGAACAGCAGAATTAATACTAAAAGAGCGACAATTCCTCCAAGCCCTACTCCGTGTAACGATATTTTCCACCAAATACTTACCACCGCTGCAATTGATGTTGAAATAAAAACACCTAAAATAAATCCTGTCAATACACCGGGCACATTTAGACGACTTAAGGTATAATAAGAAAAAAAGTAGAAGATTGCCATTACAAACAGAGGTACATAACGCTCTTGTTTCTGGGTCATTTGAAACATTTTAAAGGTTTTTCGGAACAAAAAAATTGGAAGCATTAACAGAGGAAAACCTATTGTGCTTGACGCAACTATAATATATATAGCTCTATGTACTTGGTTGGGCAACAACAATATAAGTTGCGAATGATTTAAAAGTATAAACGCGCCTATCATAGGCATCCAGATAGGATGAAAAACAACTGAAATCGCCTGAGCAAAATTTTTAAGCATAGTGTAAATTTTAAATCTCTTTTCGCAAACGTGCAACCGGAATATTCAGTTGCTCACGATATTTCGCAACCGTTCGGCGTGCAATATTATAACCCTTGTCACATAATAACTGTGTTAGTTTTTCGTCTGTTAACGGTTTACGTTTGTTCTCATTGTCAATGCACTCTTGTAGATACTGTTTTATTTCACGTGTAGAGACCTCCTCGCCAGAATCGGTTGTCATTGATTCTGAGAAAAAGAATTTGAGAGAAAGGATTCCATATTCTGTTTGTATATACTTTGAATTTGCAACCCTTGATATCGTTGAAATATCTAACCCTGTAATGTCGGCAATATCTTTTAATATCATAGGTCGTAATTTTCTCTCATCTCCAGTTAGGAAATATTCTCTCTGATATCCCAGAATGGCTTCCATTGTAAGTAACAGAGTGTCTTGTCGTTGTTTGATAGCATCGATAAACCAACGCGCCGAATCCAATTTTTGCTTTACAAATGCTATCGTCTCTCTATCTGAACGGGTTTTATTTTTACTGTTCGAGTACTCCTCTAACATATCAATGTAAGTTCGGCTAACTCGCAAATCGGGCACATTCCTTGAATTCATTGAGACTGTTAATTCGCCATCTTCTGTCTCTAAAATAAAGTCGGGGATTATTATCGAAGTGTCACGTATCGTAGGGTCTGCAAACGATGTGCCGGGTTTGGGATTTAGTCGCAATATTTCATCAATTGAGCGTTTAAGTGTCTCTTCGTCAATTGACAGACGGCTCATTATTTTATCGTAGTGTTTTCGGGTAAATTCGTTAAAATGGTTTCTTAATATTTTATCAGCAATGACAACCTCTGGTTTTGAAGTGTCCAATCGTTCTATTTGAAGCAAAAGGCACTCTTGCAAATTGCGCGCTCCAACACCCGCGGGATCTAATTCATGTACCACCTTAAGTGCTTGATACAATTCATCTTCAGTCGTGCGGATATTCATCGTAAAGACTAAATCATCGACTATGGACGACAATTTACGCCGTAGATATCCGTCCTCATCAATATTGCCAATTAAATACTCGGCTAATTCTCTCCGTTCATGCGACAAATTCCTACGTAATCGCAATTGATTTATAAGATTTTCATGAAACGTTATTCCTTCAGAATACGGGATTTCACGTTGTTCGTCATCTTTTGAATAGTTGTTTGCACTTAAACGATATTCTGGAATATCGTCATCGTCGGGCAAGTAATCCTCTATACTAAATTCGTCCTCGCTGCTGTAATCGTCCTCACTATCGGAGCTGTCGTCATGATCAATCTCATTTTTTTCATACTGTAATTCATCATTGCTTTCAGTTTCAGCTTCTTCTAAGGCGGGATTTTCCTCTATCTCTTTTTTTACACGCTGTTCAAACTGTAACGTAGGGATTTCCAGCAGCTTAATAAGTTGGATTTGCTGCGGAGAGAGTTTCTGTAATAATTTCTGCTGTAATCTCTGTTTTAACATCTTTATCGTTACAATCGTTTAAACAACAGTATTAAAGTTATAATTTGTGTAAAGTTACTACATTTTTTTGAAAATATTTTTATAGCTGCTTAATAATACCAAAAAATAACAACTATTGCAACTATTTATTTGAGATTTGTAAGAATAGTTGTATTATAATCGTATCGGCAATGTGATTATAAAACGATATTGTAACATAATTGATTAAACTTGGCACACAAAATAGATAATACCGATTGGACATAAACTATAGTCCAAACTTCGCTATCGTTCTTTTGGACTATGTGTCTGTAACATCGGTATTTACCATTGTAAAATTTTAAAAATATTGGACTATTTTAAAATTACAATTGGTATAACTATAAAGCATGTGAGTTTCATACAACCTTAAACTAAATAATTTTATACCTGAGAAATCATTTTATTATTAAACCTAATTAGAGTATATTTGCTATTATCTAAAAACGATACAAAATCACGCACTTTAATTTTAAAATTGCCGCGATATGAAGCAAACCACCATACATTTAGCATCAGATCATGCGGGATATCTTCTAAAACGACACGTAATTAATTTTCTACAAAAAGAGGGTTATTCTGTTGTTGATCATGGTACCGATTCTGAACAATCTGTTGATTATCCCGACTATGCGCATAAACTTGCCAAAAATATTGATGAACAAACCTTTGGTATTGCCATTTGTGGTAGCGGTATTGGCATTAGTATTGCATTAAACCGTCACAGCAACGTAAGAGCTGCATTGTGTTGGAATGAAACAATGGCAACTCTTTCGCGTCAGCATAATAACGCTAATGTTTGTGTACTTTCAGGACGATTTTTGTCGCTTACTGATGCCGAAAAAATTGTTACCGCCTTTTTAACATCGAGTTTTGAAGGTGGCAGACACCAAAACAGAATTGATAAAATTAATCCAAAGTAGCCAATGATATCAAACACATGCAAATATGCAGTCCGAGCTATGATTTATCTTGCGTTAAACGAAGATAAAAACTCAATGATTGGAATTAAGCAAATTGCATCTGATCTTGATATTCCACAACCATTTTTGAGTAAGATTTTACAGCAAATCACTAAGAACAAATTGCTTATATCAAACAAAGGACCAAACGGAGGTTTTATGCTTGCAAAACCCGCTTCAGAAATATCCTTAATGGATATCGTGACAATAATTGATGGTCCTAATTTTTTTAATACCTGCATGATAGGATTAAACACATGTAATGAGACACTTGAGCACGCACAGTGCCCAATTCACAATAACTATTCACCAATAAGAAGAGAGCTTAAAGATCTGTTTGAACAAAAAACAATTGGTCTTTTAGCTGTTGAAATAAGCAATTCGAGAGGAAAAATCAGAATATAAAATAGACCCACTTATGTTAAAAAAAATTACAGTTTTTGTTATAACGTTTGTTTCGTTTATTGGTTTATACGGTCAAAATCAGCCGACATACGACGACATACAACAAACAATCGACACCTTTATAAAAGGTTTGAACACCAAAGATACTGTTTTATTGAAAAAAATAATTGATCCAAACTTAGGACTACTAACCGTTTTTCATGATGGTAGAAAAAATATTGTGGCAGCAGAAACAATGGATATGTTTGTTAATTCTTTAATAAAAGAAAAAACATATCACAGAGAGCAGGCAGAGTGTACGATTGAAACAAATAAGATTATAGCCACAGCTTGGTGTAGATATGTTTGTTATGACGGTAAAAAGATTTCATATTGCGGAATAAACGCATATCAGCTGTATAGAACCAATAAGGGTTGGAAAATTTTACAAATTACCAATTCAAGACAATCCTTCAAGTGCGACCCTATTATAACTAACGAATAGAACCGTAATTAATTTAAGTTCACTACCTTTGGGGTCGATATGCAAATAAACTATTTTCTACTTAATGACTTTTCGCCGAAATTTTAAAATATTACTTGTTGTAATAACCTTACTTCTAGCTGGTTGCGCAAAAGAAATGATGCCACCCGGTGGACCTAAAGATACTTATGCGCCTGAAGTAAAAAAGGCAAATCCTAAATCAAATTCACTACACTTTGATTCAAAAAAAATATCGATAACTTTTAATGAATTTCTAAGCCTGAGAGACGCTTCACAAAAAGTTACAATATCGCCACCTCTCAACAAAAAGCCTGAAGTAAGATTGAAAGGTAAAACTGTTATCGTAGAACTGAATGACACGCTTCGCCCAAATACCACGTACAATATCAATTTTCGCGATGCTATCCGCGATTATACCGAGGGGAACATTAAAGATAATTTTCAGTATGTATTTTCCACAGGAAGCGAAATTGATACTATTTTTATCTCAGGAATAGTTAAAGATGCAGCAACAGGTTTGCCAGTCGAAAATGTTCAAGTTGGTTTATACAGCAATATTTACGATTCAGTTGTTGCTAAAGAAAAACCACTATACTACTCAATCACAAACAAAGCAGGGGAGTTTACAATCAATAATATCAAAGAGGGCGAGTATAAGATATTTGCACTTTCGGATATTGCAAACGATATGCTTTACAAATTGCCTAACGAAAAAGTTGCATTTATTGACGAAACCATAAAGCCTAAAACTTATACAGATATTACATACGATACGCTAAAAGTATTTAAAGAGATATCGACAGAGAGTGGCGACACGATATTTGCCGATACAATAATTCAAAAAAGCATTATTGCTTCAACAGTTGAAGAAATACGTTTAAATCTGTTTGAACCCGATTATCAAAAACAGTTCATAAAAACCTCATCACGCCCAAGACGAAACCTCGTTAACATTGTGCTAAACCGTGAACCCTACTGCGAAACAACTCTTAAAACTTTTAATGACACCGATTTTATTCAAGTCCACTCACAACGCACTGATTCTCTGTTGTTTGTTGTTCCAAATTTAGAAATAACACTATCTGATACGCTAAAGGCTGTCGTAGAATATTGCTTCCTCGACTCTTTAGAAAATCTGACAATGCAAAAGGATACTGTAACGCTTACAGTAGAAAAAAACAAGATATTTGATAATGATACCATTGTTGCTTTTACATCAAATATTGTCGGCAATGCTTTAGACAAAGGGAAAAAACTTGTTTTGAACTATAATCACCCAATAGACTCGATTGACTCTGAAAAAATTAAACTCTTTACTGTCGAAGATACTGTGAAAGAGGCTGTTAGCTTTAGCACTACATTAGACACAACCAAAAGTCTGTTAACTGTTGATTGTCAATTTGTTCAAGGTACTAATTACGAAATGATATTTGACACTTTAGCCATTTCAGATATTTATAAGCAGTACTCACACCCAAGAAACTTAAAATTTAGAATCCCAGACGAGTCAGAATACGGAGTTTTAGCAATAAATATTGTTGGAGAGATTAAAAGCAACTCTGTAATAGAGCTTTACGACAACTCAAAAAATGTTGTGTGGCAAAGCTTTTATCCAACTACCCAAACAATAACAATAAACGATTTAAAACCCGGAAAATACACTCTAAGGCTTTTTGTTGATTCAAACGGAAACAAAAAATGGGATACCGGAGACTACTATAAAAAGTTATTACCCGAATTGGTTCTAACGTATAGTAAAGATATTACTATACGCGCTAATTGGGACACAGAGATAACTTGGAACTTAAAATAACAAACATTTGACTACCAGGGTTTTATTTGCACCTTTAGATTGGGGTATGGGACACACAACAAGAGTGATTGCTCTTGCTGAAGAACTACAGAAAAGGGATTATGAGATAATATTTGCCTTACCCAAAAAACAGTTTTTTTTACTTGAAGGGTACTCATTTAAAATAATCGAAGTTGTTGGATATAATATAAAATACTTTTCCCTACTCACTCCTATTCAGTCGCTTATATTGCAGTCACCTAAAATATTTCTGGTTTTTATAAGGGAGCTTTTTATTGCCAAAAAAATCTCAAAAGCTAACGCTATTGATGTAATCATAAGCGATAACAGACCTTTCTTTCGTTCACGTAATAGTGTCTCGTGTTATTTAAGTCATCAAATAAACCTCCCTATTAAAGGATTGATAGGCAGGCTAATAAATAAAATTTACACTCGAATAATTAACAAATTCGATTACGCCCTTATTCCTGATTTTCCAAACAACGTATTAGCAGGAAAGCTTTCCAATCCTAAGAACCTAAAGATAAAATCGTTTTATTGCGGACCTCTAAGCCGTTTTATGTCAATAAGTCATAAAGCTGTTGATACCAAGTTTAAGTATGACATGGTATATATTACATCGGGACCACAACCTTACAGAAACCATTTGGCAAAGAAATTTATTGATATACTATCTAAATGTGACGGAAAATATGCAGTATTAGGCTACGTTAATCACGAAAAACCTACTGTTCATAAAAATATTGATATTTATGGTCATCTCAATACCGATGATTTTTATTACGTAGTAAAACACTCAAAAACAGTAGTTTCTCTTGCAGGATACACAACAATAATGGATTGTGTTGCACTTTCGAAACCACTAATAATGCTTCCGACGAAAAACCAATGGGAACAAGAGTACCTGGCAATACATTTGAAAGACAAGAGAGGTTTTTACGTCATAAATAAACCTGAAGAAATCAAAAATTATGTTAACTTAACATTTGAGCCGTTGGAGCAATCCTTTGACATATCAGAGATTCAAATACCAGATACTATTTTTAAAACAAAATCACAAAAGATTAATATTGATAATAAAACAGAAATATAACGTTATTAAAAGGTAAAAGGAACAAGGCGACGCACTGAGCGTAGTATTTCGGCAAGCTCAATAACCATCAAAGTGTACAAGGTAAAAGTGCTTTCAACTTTACATACATTTATTTTTTATCACAGATTATAATCAAATGAAAATTAAGTATATAGTATTCGATTTAGGCGGAGTATTAATGGATATCGATTTTAATAAAACTTTCGAAGCCTATTCAAAAATTACAGGTAATCCAAAAGAGACTTTAAGAGATTCAAAACTCCTATTAGATGTTTATCTGAATTACGAATCGGGAACAATAACCGATGAAGATTTTCGTAACGCAATCAGAAAAAAATTGAATGTTGACGTTGACGACAAAACCATCGACAGCGCATGGAATGCACTCTTGTTAGATTTTAACAGTCAGGCTATTAGTCTATTACGCTCTCTGAAAGGCAAATATCCGCTATACCTGCTAAGCAATACAAACAATATCCATTTTAACCACAGCAACCAAAAAATAGCCACGCAAAATTTAGCCGAAAGCTTAGTATCGCTATTCGATGGGCTGTTTTTGTCATACAGAATGGGTTGTCGCAAACCCTCGGAAGAAATCTACCAACAAGTTATAAAACAGCTAAAATGTTTGCCACAAGAGATTCTATTTATCGATGATCTTGAACTTAACACAAAAGCAGCCGAAGAGTTGGGAATCCAAACCATTTTGTTAACTGACAAAAATAAAATTACAGAGCTGGTTCTTAATAAGTTAAATTATTCATGACAAACGCAATTGATAAGTCAATAATCGATTTTATTGGCAGACATCATGTGCTTACAATAGCAACATCAAATGAGAACAACCCTTGGTGTGCATCGTGCTTCTACGCTTGGATAAAAGAAAAAAACGCTTTTGTTTACACAACCGACCACGACACACGGCACGGCATAGAAGCCTTAAAAAACCAAAACGTAGCGGCAAATATTGTCTTAGAAACTCGTATTGTTATGAAAATTCAAGGGCTTCAAATCTCTGGAATTACATTTCCTGTGGATAAAACTGACGAAGAGGTTGCAAAAGCAACTTATTTAAAACGCTTTCCATACGCTCGCTTAGCCGATTTAAACCTCTGGATACTTGAACCTCAACATCTTAAACTAACCGACAATAAGCTCGGCTTTGGAAAAAAGATTATTTGGCAGAAAAATTGCTAAATTTGCACACCAAAACTTTTGCTATGAATATTGCCGTAACCGGGGCTAATGGACTTGTAGGATCGCACCTAATAAAAATGCTGCTTAAAAAGGACGTAAATGTTAAAGCCTTTGTACGTTCAAACAGGGCAAAATCAGAACTTACTACCTTTTTAGGTGCCGATAATATCAGAAATCTACAATTTGTTTTTGGCGATGTTTTAAACAAAGAGAGTATTGATAATCTTGTACAAGATGTTGATATTGTTTATCATACAGCCGCATACGTCTCTTTCAATCCGCACGCAAAAAAGCAGATTTACAACACTAATGTTAATGGAACAAAAAACGTTGTCAATACACTTCTAAAAAAAGAGAACAGTTCAACAAAACTTGTTTACCTAAGTAGCGTTGCTGCCATAGGAGATGCTATCAATGAAGAAATAGTTAACGAAAATCATCTCCTTAAAAAAAACGAGAAACAGAGCCATTACGGCAAATCAAAATATTTAGCTGAACTTGAAGTGTGGCGTGGAATTGAAGAGGGGTTAAATGCTGTGATATTAAACCCCGCTATTATTTTGGGAAATGCCAGCTCAGGAAAAAGCTCATCGGCACTTTTGCAACAAATAGCATTTGGATTACCCTTTATAACCGATGGAACCACCGGTTACGTCTCTGTAAACGATGTATGCAGAGCCGCAATTATTCTATCCGATACAAATATAAAATCGCAGAGATATATACTTTGCTCCGATAATTTAAGCTATCGGAATTTGTTTGAAATGGCACAGAAATCGTTGAACAAAAAGCGAAAACCAAGATTAATCAATAAAAACCTGCTTTGGACAATTTCTCTTCTGAACGAAATTTTTGCTTGGATATTTAATCTATCTCCCAAACTAACACGACAAATCGTAAAATCGGGATTCGAACACAGCAGATTTGACGGCGAAAAAATCGTACGAGATCTCGGATTCCAATACTCTGATTTACAAGTCGAAATTGATAACATGCTAAACCCAAGTAACAAAAATGAGCAGTAATTTACGCTGGTATGCAGTATCAACACGTTCGCGTCACGAAAAGAAGGTGGCACTTCAACTCACCGAAAAGGGGATAGAGACTTATCTGCCTGTAATTAAAACCGTTCGCCAGTGGAGTGACAGAAAAAAAATTGTTGAAGTCCCTCTAATAACATGCTATGTATTTGTCAGAATTAATTACGACGACCACCTCAAAGTGTTAAAAACTGCTGGAGTTGTTCGTTTTATAATGTTTCAAAATCAGCCGGCTTGTGTTCAAGATAAGGAGATAGAAAATTTACGTATTTTAACAAAAAATTCAGAAAATGTTAAGGTCAAAGATATTGATCACAAAATAGGTGATTATATAGAAATTGATTCTGGTCCTTTTACCGGATTTAAAGGTGAAATAATAAGAAAAAAAAGCAATCAAATATTGGTTGTTCGATTAGATTTTATGTCAACTATGATATGTGTCGAAATTTCGTCAAAATATCTATAAACACAACGCTTTGTTTAGTATCTTTGCGCCTTAAAACGCCTTAGTAGCCATACAAAATGTGTGAGTGAAAGGGCGGAGCTGTGCAATACCGATTGTAAATAGCAACAACTTTCTAATCAAAACCTTAAACATTATATAAAGTTTTTATTTAGCTTTATGTTAAAAGAGAGTAAAATATTAGTTTCCGGTGGAGCCGGATTTATCGGTTCCAATTTATGTGAAAGCTTGTTACAACTTGGACACAAAGTGGTTTGTTTAGACAACTTCGCTACCGGAAAAAAAGAGAACATACTACCTTTAATTCAATCTTATCCTAAAACTTTCAAATTAATTGTCGGCGATATCCGAAAATTAGAAGATTGTCAAAAAGCAGTTGAAGGAGTTGAGTACGTTTTTCATCAAGCTGCGTTAGGCTCCGTGCCTCGTTCCATTAACGACCCAATTACAACAAATGAAGTAAACATTTCAGGATTCCTAAATATGCTAGTAGCAAGTCGTGATGCAAATGTTAAGCGATTTATTTACGCTGCAAGCTCTTCAACATATGGCGATAGCAA